>Ga0315293_10000489_pt1 | contig 36680 bp, 35 predicted proteins | sample YL17G13_20_MG_FD_203071 | JGI IMG/M metagenome (GOLD analysis project Ga0315293, IMG submission 203071) | Sediment microbial communities from Yellowstone Lake, YNP, Wyoming, USA - YL17G13_20 | ecosystem: Environmental > Aquatic > Freshwater > Lake > Sediment | place: USA: Wyoming | collected... | reverse complement strand
GAGCATCACAAGGGCTGCTGATATCAGCAGCCACGCCGTATCCCCGCTGTTAACCACTGCTGTTGCCTGCACGGCTGCATCATTGCCTTCATTGGCTGAAACTACGCCGCCAACAGCAAGTAGGATGGCGGTCATCACAGCCAATCTGCTCCATCCAACCATGTCTTTGCCGTTCATAGTCATAACTTTGCTCCCTTGCTTAAATGATTCGCGTGAGTAATCAGCGAGCTGAACTTGTAACCGCCCTAATGTAATTGCAATTGCCGTGCCAGAACAGATGGCTATGTTGTAAGTACTTATTTCAAAAAGAGATGTGTTTTTTGTTGGGGCAACCGATAACTTGGAAAATGTAACAAATTTGTAGTCTATTCAAAAAGGGCAACATTTATGTCTCATCTTTTAGGAGGTTTTGGCGGGAATGAAGCGTACCGCCTCAATAAAAAATATGCAGGAAAGGTATATCATATCTTCCTGTAATCACGGTACTTACGAAGTTTTACCCGGCACCATCGGTTTTTTATCGGAAAAATATATCGCCATTTTTGCAGAGTATGTTACAATTATGTCGTATTAGAATTGGAAAGGATTTTCTTGAAAATGGCTAAGAAAGCAACACTTTGGCAAGAAGCTGTAGCACATACACCTCGTTGCTTAGAACAACTTGAAACCCTTTATAAGGTTAGTCAGATACTCGCATCTGGAACACCCCAGCAACAAACGCTTGCTGAGGTCCTGAATATCTTGGATAGAGAGCTCGGCCTAAATAGGGGCACAATTACGCTCCTTGCGCCGGATGGTGATGAGATCAGGATTGAAGCAGCACATAATCTTTCAGAAGAACAAAGCCGAAGGATTACTTATCGAATCGGAGAAGGCGTAACCGGCAAGGTTATGCAAACCGGTAAACCAATGATTGTGCCAAAGGTCTCTCAGGAGCCGTTGTTTTTAAATCGTTTTGAAAGATGGAATGTTACAAAGCAGGATTTAAGCTTTATTTGTGTACCGATTTCAATTGGCAATGATGTAATTGGGACAATCTCTGTTGACAGACCATTTGAAGAGACAGCTCCGCTCAATGATGAGATGCAGGTTCTAAGTATCGTTGCAAGTATGATTGCCAATGATTTAAGAACTCGGCGTGAAGCTGCGATTGAGCGTCAGTTACTGGAAAACGAAAACTTACGATTGCGTTATGAGCTGGAAGATAGGTTCCGCCCAGAAAACATTATAGGCAACTCAAATGCTATGCGGGATGTTTATCGACAGATTCATCAGGTAGCAGGCAGTGATACAACGGTTCTTATACGTGGTGAATCGGGTACCGGAAAGGAATTGGTTGCTCATGCTATTCACTTCTCCAGTTCCAGAGCAAAAGGGCCTTTTGTAAAAGTGAGCTGTGCCGCCCTGAATGAGAACCTTATCGAGAGCGAGTTGTTCGGCCATGAAAAGGGGGCTTTTACCGGCGCAATACAAAGTCGCAAAGGTCGGCTTGAAGAGGCAAACGACGGCACTATATTCTTAGATGAAATAGGTGACTTCTCTTCCGCCACTCAGGTAAAGCTTCTTCGGGTCCTTCAGGAAAGGGAATTCGAACGTGTCGGCAGCAACCGGACCTTGAAGACGAACGCGAGAATCATCACCGCCACTAACCGAGACCTGGAGAAATGTGTCGACAAAGGAACATTCCGCCAGGACCTTTACTATCGTATAAACGTGTTTCCTGTCTTTTTGCCGCCTTTGCGGGAGCGAAAGGATGACATCCTGCTATTGGCCGATTTCTTCGTCGAAAAATACTCCCAAAAAATGGGCAGAGACATCAGACGAATCAGCACTTCTGCAATTAATATGATGGTGTCCTATCATTGGCCGGGCAATGTCAGAGAGCTTGAAAACTGTATTGAAAGGGCGGTGCTTTTAAGTAGCGACGGAGTTATTCATGGACATCACCTGCCGCCAACGCTTCAGACCTCGGACGCATCTGGCACAATCGGCACAGGTTCACTGGGGGAAAGAACCAATTTGTTTGAACGAGACCTGATTATTGATGCGCTCAAACGCTGCGATGGGAATCTGGCAGCAACGGCTCGAGATTTAAAAACCACCGCAAGGATTATACGATACAAAGTCAAAGAGTTAGGTATTGATTATAAGCGATACTGGAAGAAGAGAAGTTAACTTATGGCAACACGCGCAAGCACAGGCCTCAAAGGTTTGGACCAGCTACTCCATGATTTGAAAAAAGGCGACAATGTAGTATGGCAGGTTGACAGCATCGAAGACTATGGTCACTTTGTTATGCCATATATAAACAAGGCCCTCGAGGATAAACGAAACATTGTATATATGAGGTTTGCTCAACATAGGCCCCTTATTGAAAATCAGCCAGCTGTCACAATATACCAGCTTGACGCAAGAGGTGGCTTTGAGACTTTTTCCACACAGATTCATTCCATTATTGCCCGCGAAGGCGCCGAGACCTATTACGTATTTGATTGCCTCTCTGACTTGTTGAGTGCCTGGGCAACTGATTTGATGATAGGCAATTTCTTTATGGTTACTTGTCCGTACCTTTTTGAGCTGGATACAATCGCTTACTTCGGCATATTGCGCAATTATCATTCGTTTCAAACCGTTGCTCGCATTCGCGAAACAACCCAGCTGTTATTGGATGCTTACAATTGTGACGGAAAGTTTTACGTTCACCCCCTGAAGGTGTCAGGTCGCTATTCACCTACTATGTTCCTGCCTCACCTGCAGCAGGAAGAAAATTTCACGCCTGTAATAAGCAGCGTCGATGCAAGTACATTATTTTCTCATATCTCTCTGAAAGGTCTTAATGGCTCAGTAAGGACGCTCGATTACTGGGACAGGCTGTTCATGAGAGCAGACAGCTTAACGCATGCACCTTCAGACTCAAAGGAGGTCAAAGAGCTTGTTCGGGAACTTTGCAGAATAATGGTTGGGCGGGAGAAAAGAATCTCGCAGCTCGCCCAGAACAACTTTTCTCTTAAAGATTTGACGGATATAAAGAGCAGGCTTATCGGCAGTGGTTTCATTGGTGGTAAAGCCGCTGGTATGCTGCTGGCCCAGAAAATCCTCTCACAGGATGACTCGTTCGATTGGAGTCAATATCTTGAACCTCACGATTCATTTTATATCGGCTCGGATGTGTTCTACACCTACATCGTTGAGAACGGCTGGTGGGAGCTGCTTATTGAACAAAAAACAAAGGAAGGCTACTTCCAGGTCGCACCTCAAATGAAGGAAAATCTGCTCCGCGGCAAATTTCCCGCTCAGGTTTGTGAACGCTTTCAGGAAATAGTAGAATATTTTGGTCAATCCCCAATTATTGTTCGTTCCAGCAGTTTACTCGAAGACTCATTTGGTAATGCATTCGCCGGCAAATATGAAAGTATATTTCTCGTAAACCAGGGCAATCCTGAGCAGCGCTACTGCGAATTTGAAGAAGCCGTGCGCAGAGTTTATGCAAGTACCATGGATGAGGATGCTCTCGCGTATCGTCTGCAGCGAGGGCTCGACCAGCAGGATGAGCAGATGGCTTTGCTCGTCCAGCGAGTCTCAGGCTCCTATAAGAAAAGGTACTTCTTCCCCGACCTCGCTGGTGTAGGTGTCTCATATAATACTTTTGTCTGGAAACCCGACTTGGACCCAAAAGCCGGCATGCTAAGACTTGTCTTTGGTCTCGGCACAAGGGCAGTGGACCGCGTAGAAGATGATTACCCGCAAACAATAGCCTTGGACCAGCCGTTGTTACGTCCTTATGCCGACAGGGAAGATGAAGGAAAATTCTCCCAGCATAATGTAGACCTGCTTGACACTAACCAAAATTGTTTAAGAACCGTTGCCTTATCTGACTTGCTGGATGAAAAACTCGATATCAAGTTAGACCTGATAGCCAGCTTGGACCACCACGCCGAGCAAAAAATGAAAGAGCTCGGCATAAAAACTCAAAGACCATGGGTCTTGACCTTCAAAGAGCTTCTGTCAAACACAAATTTCGCGCAAATAATGCAGAAAATGCTCAAAAGGCTGGAAAATTATTATCAATATCCCCTCGATATAGAGTTCACGGTCAACTTCGCAAATGATAGCTCGTTCAAAATAAATTTGGTTCAGTGCAGGCCTATACAAGTCAAAGGATTGAGAGCGGGCGTACAGATTCCGAAAAATATTCAACCTCAAAAAGTCATTTTCGCTTCTGAGGGATATACAATGGGTGGCAGTATTTCGCAGCCGCTCAGAAGAATTATTTATGTTGACCCCCAGGCTTATGTAGAGATGCCCATTTCGCAAAAATACAGTATAGCAAGACTAATAGGCAAACTAAATAGACAAATAACCGATAGAGAAACGACTCCGACCATCTTGCTTGGACCGGGCAGGTGGGGTACAACAACGCCAAGCCTCGGCGTTCCGGTTAATTTCTCCGAAATCAATAAAATATCTGTACTGGTGGAAATGGCGTACGAAGGAGGTAACCTGATGCCGGAACTCTCCTTCGGAACTCACTTCTTCCAGGACCTCATAGAAAGCGACGTATTTTATGTAGCCCTTTTCCCGCAGAAGGAAAATGTTGTGTTCAACAAAGACCGATTACTGGAAATGCCTAATTTATTAGCTGACTTTCTGCCCGAAGAGCGCAAATATGAAGATGTTGTAAAGGTCTATGAAGTTGACTCTGACCAGCTCCAAATTATGTGTGACATAGTATCCCAGAAAGTTATTTGTTTCTTCGCGTAACCTATCCTGCTTTGCCGGTTTTTCGAGACTCCGATTTTTTCGTGGTAATAATTGCGCGATTGTATAATGTATAACAGCACAGGGATTTTCAGATGCATATCGATTCATACCAATTCGGCAGGATTGTTATTAACGGAGTAAGTTACAACAGTGATTGCCTAATTGTGGGCAGCACTGTCCGCTCCAACTGGTGGAGAGAAAAAGGACATTTACTGTCTGCTGAAGATTTGAAGGTTGTCTTCGCAGCAAAGCCTTCGGTGCTGGTTGTCGGCTGCGGTGCATCAGGATTGATGAAAGTGGCTGAACAAACCCGACAGGTACTGCAGGAAGAAGGTATCCAGCTTGAGTCGCTGAATACCGCCGGTGCTGTCGAGCGGTTTAATGAATTGTCTGCACAAGGTGCCAACGTTGCCGCCGCATTGCACCTGACGTGCTGAGTGCCGAGCTGGCACAGCCTGCAGGAAAAGATGTGCCCCCACGCTTGTCTGCGACAAGCAGACGTGGAGGTCATTTCTTTGATTTGGTTTCGTTCTTTTTTACCTCGCCGGTCATAGGCACAAACCGGACCGGCATAACGTTCTTTTTTAGCAGGTTGCCCTTTTGGTCCTTGGTTATCAGCATAAGAGACTGAAGTCCGAGGCGGTCTTCTATGGGCAAAATCATTCTGCCGCCCGGCTTTAGCTGCTCCAATAAAGGCGGGGGTATTTGCCCGGCCGCCGCTGTGCCGATGATGGCGTCGAATGGGGCTTTTTCTTCCCAGCCGAAATAGCCGTCGCCGGCCTTGACCGATACGTTTCTGTAGCCCAGCTCCTTCAGGCGCTTCTCGGCTGACTCGGCGAGCTCCTTGATAATTTCGATTGTATAGACCTCAGCGGCAATCTCGGCGCAGACTGCAGCCTGGTACCCTGAGCCGGTGCCAATCTCCAATACTTTAGAGTCGGGTTTCAGCGCCAAAGCCTCCGTCATAAATGCTACAATGTATGGCTGGCTTATGGTCTGGCCCAGACTTATCGGAAGCGGACAGTCATCGTATGCCCGGCTCAGGTCGTCAGGTTTGACAAAGGCGTGTCGCGGCACAGTCCTCATTGCGGCTAAAACGTTCGGGTCGCGGACGTTGCGCCAGGCGATTTGTCCGTGGACCATTTTTTGACGCTGCTCGCGGAACAGGTTAAAGGCAGGATGGTCGTGTGTAGAGGTAAACGGTTTTTTGTCTTTTTGATTTAGGTCGTTGATGCCAGACGTAATCTGATTGGGCTTTGCTTTTTTTGATTCCGCAGCAAAAATAATCAGAAAGAACGCCAAAGCTATCAACAGAGGCAGCGTTATACACATCCACCTGATAAGGACCTTCTTCGTATTCATAATATCCCTCCAAAGGTTGCGTTGAGAGCGTAGGTCATTGTAGCAAAAGGCAGGCTAAACGTCAAATCCGAGCCGCATACTAACCGCTGCCACAGGTGCCAAACTTTTGCAAAAAATCCCCTTGCAAGGGACTGGTCTGCCCATATAATTACTGGTGTTTCTCGTTGTTTAGCGAGATACGAGCCACTCGTCGCGGCGGAGCGCGCCGTAGCTGGACGAGCGACGAGATACGAAAATGCGGGTGTAGCTCAGTGGTAGAGCGTCACGTTGCCAACGTGAATGTCGTGAGTTCAAATCTCATCACCCGCTTTGTGAGTTCATAGTTTATTGTTGTGGGTTCATCGACAACGAACAATGAACAATGAACAATGAACTATGAACAAACTATAGTATCGGTGAGTTACCGGCTAAGCGATGGTTTGGCGTTGGTCGCCGATGCGTTTCGGAATCAGGAAAATCTGGCTAAGGGAAAAATAAGTTGCCCCGAAGCCATTTTTGTTTATTATCTTAGGCTGATAAAGCGATAGTTTAGCGGGAGCAGTGGAATGGCCGAAGAGCAGCAAGCCACAGAGTTGAAAAACACGGTAACAATCGAAGAGGCAGGGCCTTGTAAGAAGCGGGTCTCTGTAGAGATTTCGGAAGAGATGATAAAAAAAGCCGCGGACGAGCAGTATGAGACTTTGCGTAAGGAGGCTTTGGTACCGGGCTTTAGGAAGGGACGGGCGCCGCGGCGGCTTCTGGAAAAACGATTCGGTAAAGAGACGTCAGAGCAAATCAAATTGAAACTATTAGCTGACGCCAGCGATTCAGCCATCAAGGATAATAAACTCGATACGCTTCGTGAGCCGGACATTGATTTCGAGAAGGTGGCGTTGCCCGACAGCGGGCCGTTGAAATTCGATTTTGAGGTGGAGGTTCGGCCGGAGTTCGAGCTGCCGGAGCTGAAGGGCATCGCTGTCGAAAAGAAAAAGTTTGAAGTCACGGATGAGCAAGTCGATAGGGAAATCGAGCAGCTGCAAAAATACGCAGGCTTGTGGTCACCGCGTCAGGAAGGCGAGAAGGTTGAGCTTGACGACCAGATAATAGCCGATGTGGTTCTAAAAGCCCAGGACGCCGAGCAGGAGCAGAAACTTGACAATGTCGAGATATATGTGAGGCGAAATGGCTTTGTTGGCGCAATCGCGGTTGAGAAACTCGATGAGCTTTTGGTTGGCGCAAAGGCAGAAGAGATAAAGAAAATCACGGTGGAAGTTCCGAAGACGTATTTCCGGCAGGAGTATCGCGGCAAAAAGGTAGATATTGAAATCGCCATCAAGGATATTAAGTGGCTCAAGCTTGCTGAGCTTAATGAGGATTTCTTCAGGAGATTCGGCGTCGAGAATGAGGGCCAGCTGCGCGAGAAGCTTCGGGACGGCCTGCGGAGTCGATTGGAGCAGCAGGTGCAGGCCGATATGGCCGAGCAGATTTACAAGTATATGCTCGACAACACCAGGTTAGACCTGCCTACGGACATCGTCGCGGAGCAATCGGCGTCACTTCTTCAAAGACAGTATATCAATCTGTTGCAGAGAGGCTTGACACGTGAGCAGATAGATGAGCATATGGAGCAGCTGCGGGCGGGAAGTGAACAGCAGGCCGCCGAGCAGCTCAAGACGTTCTTTATAATGGATAAAGTGGCCGATAAGCTTGGGGTCGAGGTGAGTGAAGAAGAGATTAACGGCCATATCGCACAGTTGGCGCTCCAGCGAGGCCAGCGTCCCGAAAGAATGCGGGAGCAGATGGTGCGCGACGGCTCATTATCGCAGCTCAGACTACAGGTGCGAGAGAATAAGTGCATCGCCAAGCTGCTCGAATCGGCGAAGATAACGGAAGTTGAGCCCGAAAAGAAACCAAAGAAGGCCGGTGCGAAAGCAGTTAAGAAAACAGCAATGGACGAGAAGAAACAACCCAAAAAACGCAAAGCAGCAGCAAAGAAGAAAACCGACCCCCGTGCTTGACTGCGCAAGCAGTCACGGGGGTGAGCCTGTAACAAAGGAGTGGCAGATGCTTATCGAAAAGCCCTCAAGAGAGGTAATAAAGAACCTTGAGATTTTTAATCAGTACGGACAGTACCAGCGTTATCGGCAGATGAGCCTTGATGATATGCTGCTGGAGAACCGAATCGTTTTTCTGATAGGCGAGATATCGTACGCCAGGGCCGCTGAGGTCATTATGAAGATGCTGTACCTCGATAATCTCAAGCGTGCCACTGAAATCAGTCTTTACATCAATTCACCGGGCGGCACTGTGGACGACACAATGGCGATTTACGATACAATCCGGTTCGTCAGCGCTCCAGTGGCGACATACTGCATCGGCAGAGCCCAGTCGGGAGCGGCGGTGATACTGGCAGCAGGCGCAAAAGGAAAGCGACACGCCCTGCCGCACGCCAAGGTTATGCTTCATCAGCCGTGGGGCGGAGTTACGGGCCAAGCAGCGGATATCAAGATACAGGCTGAGGAGGTCCTCAAGGCCAAGACAATGATAAACGAAATCCTGTCAAAACACACCGGTCAGCCGATAGATAGAATCGCCGCTGAGACTGAAAGAGACAGGTATATGACCGCTGAAGAAGCTAAGGAATACGGCCTTATCGATGAGGTGCTGCACGAAGAAGATGGAAAGAAGGAAAAAAGTAAATAAGCGAATGAGCTAATGGTTTTACGCAGTACGGGATTTGAATTATGATAGTTAATCAGAATTTGGTGCCGATAGTGATAGAGAAAAGCGGTCGAACCGAGCGGGCGTACGATATTTATTCGAGGCTGCTCAGGGATAGAATCATTTTTCTTAGCGGGCCGACCGATGATGCAAACGCCAATTTAATCATCGCGCAGATGCTGTTCTTAAGTAACGAAGATACCAAGACAGACATCCATTTTTATATCAATTCGCCGGGCGGTTCAATCACAGCAGGTCTTGCGATTTACGATACGATGCAGTTTTTGCGATGCGACGTTGCAACGTACTGCGTGGGGCAGGCGGCGAGTATGGCGGCGGTGCTGCTGGCCGGCGGTAAAAGCGGCAAACGATTCCTTCTGGCTAACAGCAGGGTGCTTCTGCATCAGCCGGAAATTGCAGGCATACTCGAAGGCTCCGCCACCGACCTGGACATCGAAGCCAAGGAAATACTTCGGCTGCGAAGCAGGCTCTACGAGATATTGGCCAGACATACCGGCCAGAGTGCCGACAAGATTGAAAAGGACTGCGACCGAAACCTCTGGCTGGAAGCAAAAGATGCTATAAGTTACGGCCTGGCTGATAGAGTGCTGCAGAAAGCGCCGGAAATCGTTAGAAACAAGGATAAGGAGCAGTAATGTATAAGTGCATAAGCCTGCCGTCTTCCGTCGTCCGCCTTCCGCCTGCCCTGCGTAGCCCGTCGGGCGAAGAAGGGTCGTCCGCCTTCTTGTGTACCTGTGCTTTTACTGTATTCTGTTTTCTGTCTTCTGTCTTCTGCCTTTTTGCCGCAGGTTGTGGAGATAGCGGAAAACTTACGCCAGCGGAGCAAATCCGGGCATTAAAGCGGGAAAACAGGCAGTTCCAGAATCAGCTTCAGCAGGCCGAATCGCAGAATCAGCAATTAAAAAAGCAGGTCCAGGTCATTTCGGGCCTTCCGGAAGACAAATTTGAAAGTCTTTACGACCTGAAAAAAATCAAACTTACCAGATATACCAACCTCTACGATAAGGATAAAGACGGCAGAAAGGAAAAGTTAATTGTTTACGTACAGCCCGTTGATGTCGAAGATGACAAGGTAAAAGCCGGCGGTGCCGTTGACGTCCAGCTTTGGGACCTCAGCAAAGAAGGCGACAAGTCGCTGCTGGGGCAGTGGCACGTCAAGCCGGATGAGCTGAAAAAGCTCTGGTTTGACACTTTTCTAACCGCCAATTACAGATTGGCTTTCGACGTAAACGATATAGTCAAGAGCTTCGATAAACCCCTGACAGTAAAGGTTACCTTTACCGATTATGTTTCCGGCAAAGTGTTCGAAGAACAGAAAGTAATAAAGCCGTAACGATAACGGATAGGGCGAGAGATAGGGGATAGTAGTAAGTAGTTTCAGAAGCATTGTGATGAATAAGCACTTGGTTATTCCGAAAGATAAGATTGCTGACTTTTGCCGGCATCGTCATATTCGCCGACTCAGTGTTTTCGGCTCAGCTCTGCGGGATGACTTTGCAGCCGACAGCGATGTGGACATACTTGTGGAATTTGAGCAGGGGCATGTCCCGGGCTTCGCATTTTTCCGAATGCAGGACGAGCTTTCAGAATTGCTTGGCCGCAAGGTGGATTTACACACACCGGCATTTCTGAGTAGATTTTTCCGTGACAAGGTCGTTCGGGAGGCAAAGGTGCAATATGCAGAATGAGCAGGACATTGTCCGCCTGCGCCATATGCTCGACGCCGCAAAGAAGATAGTCGAGTACACAGATTCAATTCAAAGAAATGACCTTAACAGGGATGAAAAGCTCGCATTGGCTCTTGTTCGGCTGCTGGAAATCATCGGCGAAGCTGCAAGAGCTGTTTCGACAAGCTTTCGGCGAAAGCATCCTCAAATTCCTTGGCGTGAAATTGCCGGCACAAGAGACCGATTGATTCACGGCTATTATGATATAGATTTTGATGTTGTCTGGCAGATTGTTTCCGGGGACATTTCGCCTTTAATAACCGCGATTGAAGATATTTTAGCCGGCATATAAATTCTCCAATGGCCATGCAAAGTTTTCGCAATAAAATCATCTGCGGCGATTGTATAGAGGTTTTGGGTAAAGTTCGCAAGCCATTTGCCGACTTGATATTTGCCGACCCGCCATTCAATATCGGCTACAAGTACGATAAATACAACGACAGGCAAAGATGCGAAAACTATATCGCCTGGACAAAAGACTGGATGAGCGTCTGCAAAAAAGTACTAAAACCCCACGGTTCATTCTATATTGCCATCGGAGACGACTACGCCGCCAATGTAAGACTTATCGCTGATGAGCTTGGTCTGTTCATGCGGAACTGGATTATCTGGCATTACACCTTCGGCCAGCAGACGAAAAATAAATTCGCCCGGGCGCACACACATATTTTTTACTTTGTGAATGACAGGAAAAATTTTACCTTTAACGAACACACTGTTCGGGTTCCGTCCGACCGGCAGTTGATTTATAACGATAGGCGTGCTAATCCAAAAGGTAAAATGCCGGATGATGTCTGGGGTGAGTTCTCACGCGTATGCGGAACATTCAAGGAACGCACCGGCTGGCATCCCTGCCAGATGCCCGAAAACGTTCTGAAAAGAATCGTAGCGGCAAGCTCAAATCCGGGTGATTGCGTTCTCGACCCTTTCAGCGGCTCAGGAACTACCGCAGCGGCGGCTTATCAGTTAGGTAGAATCTACGTCGGCATAGAAATCTCTCAAAAGTATGTTGAGAATTCGACACAGCGCCTGGCTGAACTAAAAGAGAAAAGCCGTGGTAATCTGTTTTTTAGTCCTGCCGAACTGGGTGAATTGAAACGGCTTGTTAACGAGATGGAAACACCCATCAGGAAAATCACCGACGACAAAAATCTTCTCGAACTTTTCACAAAACAGTTCAGTTTGAGAATGAATAACCATAAGCGATACGGCACGGAGAAAATAGCAGCAGCTTTGGGGGATTTGGCCGGTTGAAAATCGCGCAGGTGAAAAGCGTTTTATTCTGTGGTTTGGCATTCGTTACCACGGCGGTGCTGCTGACTGTAATTCAGCCGCCGATTGGTTTTTCATGGCTGGCCTGGGTTGCCTGGGTGCCTTTTATTCTTGTCTGTTCGTCGGCTGTTGATGGTGAGCCTGTCGAATCCATGAAATTTATCCGCCGTGGCGGATTTAGACGATTGGCGCTTATCGCATATCTCGTCTCACTTTGTTATTGGCTCGGCAACCTGTACTGGATAGCACCCGTTACAATTGTCGGCTGGCTTGCTTTCTGTTTGTACACGGTTGTGCTCTGGCCGATGCTGGCCTTTGGCCTGCGATATTGTCGGCTAAAGAGGATACCGCTTGTTTTGGCTGTGCCGGTCCTGGTTGTGGGTGCTGAGCGGCTGCAGGGGCTTTTTCTGGGCGGTTTTTTCTGGCGGTTTTTGGCACACAGCCAATACACCAATATTACACTTATCCAGATAGCTGACATATTCGGCGCAGCGGGGGTGTCTTTCCTGATAGCGATGGTCAATGGACTCGTGGCTGAATTGATACTCGACGCTCGATGTTGGAAGAGTATTTTCAAAATCAGCAATCTTCTGAGAATCACCTTGGTGTGTGCAGTGCTGATTACTGCTGTTATGTATGGCCGATGGAGAGTAGGGCAGTCGCAGGAGACCGTAAAAGCAGGGCCTTTGGTTGGGTCTTTGCAGTCGAACATCCCGCAATCGGTAAAGAGGACGTTTCAGGAGTCCGACAGGTTATTTGCCGAGCTGATGGAAAAAAGCAACTCTGCTGCCGCAGCCGGCGCCGAGTTAATTATCTGGCCGGAGACGATGGTGCAGGCCGTACTGGACCCGACGGTATTGAGGCTTCTGGATGCTTCGCACAGCTACCGCGTATTCGACAAAGCCCTTAGCGAGCACGCCAAAGACACGGCGTTTGTACTTGTGGGGGCCTACGGCGGCAGGCCGGAAATAGAAGAAGATATGTCGATTGAATTGATTCAAAGGTATAATTCGGCATTTCTATATAAAAGCGATGGCCGGCAGTCGGACAAGCGCTATAGTAAAATTCACCTGGTTCCGTTTGGAGAGTTTATTCCTTTTCGCAAAAAGTTTCCGGCTCTTTTTAATCTGCTGATGAAGTTTACGCCTTATAATTACGATTACACACTTGACGCCGGCAGTGAGTACACTGTTTTCGAAATGACCGGCAAAACAACTCAAAACTTAAAACTTAAAACTCAAAACTGTGGTTACAGATTCAGTGTGATGATTTGCTATGAGGATACAGTTCCTGTTATCGCCCGAAGGTTCGCACTGGATAGTTCGGGCGTAAAACGTCTCGACTGGCTCGTTAATATAAGTAATGATGGCTGGTTCGTAAGATTCATTGATGACAAGGTCTCTGCGAGCGAGGAGCTGGTGCAGCACATGGCTGTCTGTGTTTTCAGGGCCGTGGAGAATAGATTGAGCGTTGTGCGGAGCGTCAATACCGGCATAAGCTGCCTGATTGACTCGGTAGGGCGTGTCAGAAACGGCTTTGAAGCCGGCGACCTTCCGGCTCAGGCAGAACAGCGCCGGGCTGTCGCGGGCTGGTTTGTCGACAGGGTGCCGATTGACAAAAGAACCACATTTTTCAGCAGGCACGGCCAATGGCTGGATTTTTGTTGTGCGGTTGGTTTTGTTTTGGTCATAATAGTGCCGCTGAAGCAGCTTAAAGTGTAAAGCTTAAAGCTAAAAACTAATGAATTTTAAATTCCAAAGTTTTGCACTTTAAGTTTTAAGCTTTTAGTTTTTCTGATTATATGGCAGGGCGTCAGAGAAATGCAAAGTGAAAAAGGCAAAATGACCCTTTCGACTTCGCTCAGGGTCATCCTGAGCAACTGAAAGGAGTCGAAGGATGAAAAAGGCAAAAGGCCGCTGCGCAGGTATCGTCGTCTTTTGCTGTTTGCTTTGTACTTATGGGTTGCTGGCCGTCTGCCCCTACGCCTGTCTTCCGACAGGAAGACGTGGGGGCAATGAACCTTCCCAAAAATCGAAAATCGAAAATCGAAAATCGAAAATCGATAGCCTTGTACCTGAGGCTGTCCAAATTATTGAGACGGCCTTGGCTGACACTGACCCTTCCATCAAGGACAATGCGATTGAGGTTGTAGCGACGACGCGGCAAATTGGATTGATGCCTAAAGTCGGACGATTGTTGAATGATGAATTTGTGTCGGTCAGGTTTACAGCGGCTTTGGCTGTCGGCGACACGCAGTATCGCTTTGTAAGAGAATCGGTGGGGCAACTGCTGAAAGACCGCGACGAAAATGTCAGAATTGCCGCCGCTTACGCGATGTATAGGCTTGGCTATCCAGATAATTTCCGCCTTCGCGGAGCGACCGTAGCTTCGGCGGAGGCGCTCGGACTCATTCGCAAGGCAATAGTCAGCAAAGACCAGGATATTCGTGCCAACGCCGCCCTTATACTCGGCAAATTTAATTCGTCGCTCGGGCCCCGTGACCCGTCACTCGAACGACGAACAACGAGCGACGAGCGACGAGCGACGATTCTCAAGCTGCTGGATTGGGCCTTAAGCGACAAGGATTCGGGTGACAAGGTCAGGTTTCAGGTCGCCGAAGCGATGGCAATGCTCGGAGATGAGCGGGTATATCCGAAGCTGTGGACGATGCTGATAAGTGCGTACGCAGACGATAGAGTTATAGGTATAAGGGCGATGGGTGCGCTTGGAACGCAGCAGGCGAAGAACGCCCTGATTACAATGCTGGGAGATAAAGTGCTGGAGGTTCGGCTGGCAGCGGCGGAACAGCTCGGGTGTCTCGGCAGTACGCAGGGAGAACCCGAGGTGCTTGATGTTTTCAGAAAAGAGTTCACAGCAGGGATGGACGCTGAAGGTATCGAGCGGGTTCATACGTTTGCGGCTCTGGCAATAGGTCAGATTCGAACGGCTGCCGTTACCGAATTTCTGCCGAAACTGCTTAAAAATCAGTCCAAGCGGGTTCGTATCGCGGCTGCCAAGGCCGTTCTGCAGTGCGCGAAGTGAGCAGGCTGCCGACACCTGCGGTGTTGTTACCGCACGTCTGGGGCCTGATGTTGTGTCAGAAAGTTGCGCACCGGCTGTCGGTTGGGGTTGATATTTTGCCCGGGATAATTCAGTTTCCCGCCGCCCCGACTCGCCCCTACGCCTGTCTTCCGACAGGAAGACGTGGGGGCGGGGGCCGGCACGAAAAATAGCGAATAGTGGCACAAAAATAACTTGACCTCCATTCTCCGTAGCAGTACAACTGCTACTGCGAAGGATGAATGTCTGGGCCTGGAAATTAGATTATTCGATTGCATAGTGTCATACAGTGCAGTATAATAGGACGGACGACAGAGAACGAAACAGTGAACTAAAATGCCTAAAGTGAGCTAAAGTGGGCTAAAGTAGAAAAATAACTTGTAACTTTAGGCACTCTAAACTTTAGGCACTTCGCACAGAAAGGGAGCTGATTTTGAGCACGCTTACAAAGATTCTGATAGTGCTGCTGACACTGTCTTCAATATTCCTCTGCGGTATTGTCGTAACCTACGTTGCCAACGCCGATAATTACAGGGGAAAATACACCGATATAAGGTCCGACAGAGACGCCTCTGAAAAAAAATTAAAGGCCAAAACCGACGAGGCAAATAAGTATATCGGTGAAAAGCAGCAGGTGGAAGACAAGCTCAGAAGTGAAACTGCCTCTTTAAGTGCGAAGATTGACAAGCTGGAAGGCGACCTCGGGGATGTTGAAAGAGAAAGGGCGTCGTTGCTTGCTCAGGTGGAGAGTTGGACAAGTATAACGAAGGATTTCTACACAACCAACGATAAGCAGGGGACGCTGTTGCAAAATACGCTCGATGAACTCAAGCGTGTTCAGGCTGAAGAGATCAAACATCGCAAAGAGCTAAGTGAAACTACAGCACAGCTGGTTGAAAAAATGGCCATAATAGAGCAGTTGCAGATAGATACCAGACGTCTGCTCGAAGAGAGGACCGAGCTGCAGGCCAAGTTGGATAGTTTCCTGCGGCCGGCGGGTAAGACAGTTGCCGGCGCGGTGCCGGTAACGCCGCAGAAAGCAACCCCCGTTGCTGTCTTGCGACAGCAAAACACGGGGGCTGAACCCGCCACCACGCAGATAAGCCTTAAGGGATTGGTGACAAACGTTGATTTGGGGAATTCTCTGGTTGAAATATCCATCGGCGCGGCGGATGGCGTAAAGGAGGGAATGAAGTTTTACGTTACCCGGGGCGAAGAGTTCATTTGTGATATTTTGATTTATGACGTCGAGGCCGAAAAAGCTGTTGGCTTGCTCGACATGGTGAGCAAAGAGCCCAAGGCTGGTGATAATGTTTCTACTAATTTATAGCGTTCTGAGAACGAAACAGTGAGCTAAAATGCCTAAAGTGAGCTAAAGTGAGCTAAAGTGAGCTAAAGTGAGCTAAAGTAGAAAAATAACTTGTAACTTTAGGTACTCCAAACTTTAGGCACTTCACACTTTTGGAGTCGAAGGATGAGTCCTGATGGGCAGGATCGTGGTGGAAAGGTGACGGCACCCAGTAATCTTTATACCGTCATTCTTGCCTTGGCGCTTGGTGCCGTGGCGGCTTCAGCCGCGTTCGTTGCCTATATGTGCTATTCTCAGTACAGTACAATCTTCAAAGTCCCATAGCTAAAAATTCACCATTGACAATTCCGATTTTTGGTTGTATAGCTGTATAAAGGTGGTCGCCAGCCCCCGCCCCCACGTCTTCCTGTCGGAAGACAGGCGTAGGGGCGAGTCGGGGCGGCGGGTACGCAGTATCCCTTAGGGGAGTCGTCCCGCACCAATTGAGGCTTCGACTACGCTGATGACCATCAGATAGTTTTGTGTTCCCGACCAGTGGACAATTGGTGCGGGACGAAAGGGAAGTCGAAGGTGTTGCTGGACACGATTTTAGGCTGGTTTAGTATGGATATGGGTATCGACCTGGGTACCTGTACGACGCTGGTCTGTGTCCGGGGCAAAGGTATCGTCCTCAATGAGCCTTCCGTTGTAGCCGTTCGCAAAGGGACCAATATTGTGCTTAATAATGGTGAAGCTGTGGGTCTGGTCGCGCGGGAAATGCTTGGCAAAACGCCCGGCTCAATCAGCGCGATAAGACCACTTAAGGACGGCGTAATCAGCGACTTCGAGATTACCGAGAAGATGCTCAGTTATTTTATCAGGAAGGTTCACGGCAGAGGCGGTTTGGTGCGGCCTCGAGTGGTAATTGCCGTTCCGAGCGGGATAACCGCTGTCGAACGCAGGGCTGTCATCGACAGCGCCGAGCGGGCAGGGGCTCGTAAGGTCTATCTCGTTGATGAGCCCATGGCAGCCGGTATCGGAGCGGGGCTGCCGATAACCGAACCCACCGCCTCAATGATTGTCGATATCGGCGGCGGCACCACGGAAGTGGCCATAATGAGTCTTGCTGACATCGCCACGTGTGAATCGATACGTGTCGCCGGTGACGATATGGATGAGGCAATCATCAATCACCTCAAAAAAACGTACAACTTGCTTATCGGCGAACCGCGAGCGGAAAAGGTCAAGATACAAATTGGCTCCGCTGCCCCGTTGGAAGAGGAGCTGACGGTGGAAGTGGCGGGCAGGGACACTATATCGGGGCTGCCGAGGAAAATCGTCATAACAAGCGAGGAAATCCGTGAGGCCCTGCGCGAACCGATAGCTGCGATTATAGATGCGGTTACGCGGACACTCGAAAAGGCTGAGCCTGAGCTTGCTGCCGATTTGATTGACAACGGTATTCACATCTGTGGCGGCGGGGCGCTGCTGCGCGGGATGGATGTGGTCCTGGCCAACGCCACGGGATTAAAGGTCGAAAGGGTCGAGGACCCCCTCAGCGCCGTTGCTCGCGGTACCAGTGTCTACCTCGAGAATCTGGAGCTTTGGAAGGACACAATGGACCATAGCGACTATGGATGGTAGTGAGCTTTTTTCTGTAGCACGGGATTCCAGCCCGTGCGGGCACGGCCAAGATGGCCGTGCTACATTATGACGTGTAGATAGCAACACGCAAGTCATGGCAAGGAAGCAATTTAAAGTCTCCCGACGGATGTTGTTTACGTGGTTTATGTTGGGCGGACTCATTTTACTGTTCACACCTCACAGTCTGACAAATAAGTTTCAGTTCGGTTTTGCTCGTATTTTTCGCTGGCCGCTGGGCTTTGGCAGAAGCGTTTCACTGGCGGCGCACAGGCAACAGCCGCTTACAGACGGGTTGACGGAGCAGCAGTACCAGAACTACATCGCCAACCTCGAAGAAGAGCTCTGGCAGGAACGTCAAAAGGTTGAGCGCCTGTCGGAATTACGCAATAGACGTGCCTTTGAAGGCGCGAAGCTGGTGGTTGCTGGTGTGATTACAGCGACGATTAACAACTCTAAAGGCGAACTTATTATTAACCGTGGGCAGGATGATGGTGTAGCTAAGGGGCAGTATGTTCTCGGCCTTAACAATGTCATCGGGGCCGTGTCCGAGGCCGGTTCTCGAACGGCTAAGGTCAGGCTGGTTACCGACCCGGCATCAAAAGTTGAAATTAAGTTGGCTGAATCGGATGTAAAAAGGGTTATGCAGGGCGCAGGCAATGACTCAGCAAAGATACGGCTGCTTTCCAAAGAGCACAAAGTAAAAATAGGTGACAGGGTCTTCGCTCACAAAACCCCCGGCTTGCTCGATGGGGCGATGATTATAGGAAAAGTAACCGACTGCAAAACCGACAAAGAGCATCCCCTGTTGTGGGATATAACGGTCAAACCTTCGTGTAACACACAAGCTCTGGAGAATGTGGCTGTTATCATAATGAATCCGCAATAGTAGAAGGCCGACTGTTTTGTGCGGCAAAGAAGGCGTCTGCGGAGGATATTTAGGTGCAGTGGTGGCTCCGTTTCGCTGGGTTTGTTCTGGCGGTTGCTATTTTGCAGGCCAGCGTACTGGCGGGCTTGAATGTCAAGCCTGACCTGTTGCTGGTCCTTCTCGTGTTTTTTGCGATTTATTGCAGTACTACTGAGGCGATTATAACCTCTTTCGCAATAGGTTTTGTAGTTGATATCATCGGCTGTGCGATGGGTCCTTATACAATCAGCTTCGGTTTGTTCGGCACTTTGCTTGCATATCTGCACCGTGCTGTTGCTATCAGGAAGGTGCCTTATCAGTTCGCTGCGATATTCATCACGTCTCTTTTGGCCGGGACTTTGGCGCATCTTTTAACATTTCTGAAGGGCGCTTCGGTAGCAGACAGTGCCGGCGGAGCCGTTCTTTTTTGGACGTCGCTATACTCGGCGATGGTGGGGCCGTTTTTGTTCTTGCCCTCAGCCTGGTGGATGCATATAAATACACATCGTTTCAGCCACCAGTAAATCCGCATCCTGTGGATTGTCGAACTACCTCGATAATACGCAGTATACCTTACGGTAGATGCGGCGTAAGAAGATACGATGTATAACAGGCGAATCAAAATCTTTGTCGGCGCAAGTGTCCTGTTCTTACTGATTCTTTTGTTCCGGCTGGTGCAGATGCAGCTGTTGCCCGGCTCGTCCGTTCAGGACGAAATCGCACAATTGAAACTGAGTGGCGGCCGGTCTCGACAGTTAAAAACCGTCAGAGGCAGGATACTCGACGGTAAAGGTAGGCTCCTGGCGGTTGATGAGCTGAGATTCCAACTGCACATAAGCTACCGACTCAGCCGTTTTGCTGACCCGCGCGTCCAAAGAGCCGAGCTGCTCAAAGCGGCGCAAAAACCTGACGCGGCTGCTGCCGAAGCCAAAGCGAAGGAGGCAATAGAAATCGGCACGGAGAACATCCGACAGGTTATCGACAAATGTACATATTTTGGTCTTGAGCGGGCGGACATCGCGAACAAAATCAAGAGCATAAATGACGACATCTGGAACCTGCGGACATTTGTCGCCTGGAGAAGAAACAACCCCGACCCGAATATAATACAAAAATATGCAGGCAGAATGAGTAGTATTCCTCTTTCGGAAGTTATTGCGGATTTCGAAAGCAGATTCCCGAGCGAGGAAAAGCGTCTTTTACTTATTGGCAGGGTTGATGACATCGCGGAGATGGACGCCGCCAGCCCACTGCTGGAGCTGAAAACCGACGATGATATCTTTACCTCGCAATTTGAATTCATGCACACCGACGGCGTTCAGATTCTTCCCGAAGCAAAGCGGGTCTATCCTTACGGCAGTGTTGCTGCTCAGACAATTGGCTGGGTCGGCCTGGCCACGCAGGAAGAAGATAAAAAGCTCTTCGCAGACGACAGATTGACGAGATATTTGGATAACGAGGTGTGCGGGCGCGAGGATGGCGCAGAATATGTGTGTGAAACCGTCCTTCGGGGCCGACGCGGCGAAGAAATTTACGACCTCGACCGCACGCTTGTGAGTAATACCGAGACTCAGTTCGGAAAAGATGTTACGCTTACACTTGATATCGAGCTGCAGAAGAGAATAGAAAATTACCTTCTTGACCAAAATCTAAATCCCAACTACAAAATGCTGACGGCGGCTGTTGTTATTGATGTCGAAAAAGGTGATATTCTGGCGCTGGTTTCGACGCCGACTTTCGATTTGAATTATGCGCGATATAACTACAGAAATATCAGCACTGACCCCAATACGCCTATGTTAAATCGGGCGCTGAACAAGCACTATCCGCCCGGCTCGGTCATAAAACCTGTAATTCTTATCGCCGGTATCGAAGACGGCAAAATCACCCATGATGAGATTATCAGTTGTCCTGCTCAAAAAGCGCCGCAGGGTTGGCCAAGTTGCTGGTTGTACATTAGATACCCTGGGAGCTGTCACGACAACGAGTGGTCGAACAATGCTCGCAACGCCATCAAGGGCAGTTGTAATATTTACTTTTCTCGTCTTGCCGACAGAATTGACCCTGTGGTACTGCAGCAATGGCTGTTCAAATTCGGCTACGGCCACCAAATCTGTCTCTCGTGTCCCATGTCCCGTGACATGAACCACGAACCACGTAACTTTAGGCAGGCATCTGGAATAATCTCAAGCACGGAACCTAAAACTATTATCACAAGTTTCGACGAAGTGCCAACACTTGATAGAGGCGAAAGAAGGTATTTCGGCATAGGCCAGGGAAATTTGCGTGTTACGCCATTGCAGGTAGCAAACGCAATGGCCACCATCGCCCGACATGGGGTATATAAATCGCCTCGGCTTTTCCTTACACCTAATGATACGAGCGACGAACCGCGAGCAACGAGCGACGAAATTGTCCTCGGTATCTCGCCGCACACTTTGGAGGTCGTCCGCGATGGTATGAGCGCTGTGGTCAATGAGCCGGGCGGAACAGCTTATAGTCCGTTCGCCAACAGTAACTTTAGCTGGCAGGCCGTCAAGGTTTATGGCAAAACCGGCTCGACGGAAAAGCCCGACAGCGCCTGGTTCGCGGGCTTTGCCGAAGATACCAAAGGCTGCAGTATTTCTATTGCGGTGGTTGTTGAAGGCGGCCAATCCGGCCCGAGGGATGCCGCACCTTTGGCTCGTGACATCATCCAGTTCTGCATCGAAGCAGGATACATAGGCAAACCCCACATACGTTCGGAATAATAAGCCAGAGGCTTATAAAATTGTGAAACCTTTATCCGCCGTAGGCGGATTTAGCTGAAAAAAAGCGACAAAATACTCTGGCGGGTATCCGCTAATAGCCTATTATATATCGCAAGAGTATCGCGGAATTTTGCTAATAGCCAAATTGCAAATCGAAAGGAGAACGTGAATGCATTGTCCAAGATGCAAAGTAGAGAACCCTGATGATGCCCAATTGTGCGGCTCGTGCAGTTGGGTGCTGACAGGTGCTTCCACAGTTGGCCTTGACCGCAAATATTTTAACTTCAGCGACGTGTTGGGCTATGGCTGGCGCGTAATGAAAACCAATTTTTGGTTCTTTGTGGGCATAGGTCTTGTCTTTCTGATAGTTACTTATTTGCCCATCGTTGCCAGAGTCGTGGTGAAATCTCTGAATTTGCCTAAGGCATCCGACATCACATTAGGGATTCTATTACGTGTTTTGGGATGGGTGATTCACATCGTTGTAGCGATAGGCCTCATCAAGATAGCCCTTGGTTTTTGCGATGAGCAAAAACCGCCATTTGCCACTCTATTTGATGCGTGGGATTGTTTCTGGCGGTATTTAGGGGCTGGAATCCTTTACTGCCTTATTGTATTGGGTGGACTTATCCTGCTTATTGTTCCGGGTATCATCTGGGCGGTAAAATTCAGCCTGTGTTATTACTTTGTCATTGATAAAGGTCTTGGTCCCATTGAGGCGCTCAAGGCAAGCAGCCGAGCGACGATGGGCGTCAAATGGCGGCTATTTGGCTTTGGCATTTTGTGCGCCTTGATAAATCTCCTGGGCATGCTTTGTCTTCTTGTTGGTGTATTTGCAACATATCCGACGGTTTTGATAGCAGGCGTGCTCGTATATCGGCAGTTGTCGGCACAGACTCCCGAACTGGCTGAATTAGGTATCACGGTGCCAACTGCTGAGCCTGATGTGGACTCTTTACCAGGTGAGCGGAGATTTTAACAAGGCTTGAACAATTGCGGATGTTTTTTCAAGCCGGTTGTGGTGCTGTACGTAGTATGGCCAAGTCCATCACGGAGAACCAACGGCTTCGTATCGTTCGAGGTAGTTTAGGGTTTTCTCGATTATTCTGGCGGCTACAGGGGCTGCGACTTCTCCGCCGGTATAACCTTTGCCGAGCCGTTTGTTCGGCTTTCGAATCGAAACCAGGACCACCACCTTCGGCTCTTCGACTGGTGCCCCTGCTACAAACGAGGCGATGTAGTCATCCTCCGAATAACCATGCCCATCGCTTTTTGCAATGTTGGCAGTTCCTGTTTTGCCGAACAGCTGCCATTTTTCCATTTTGGCTTTGCGTCCGGTGCCTTCATTAACCACTCCGACGAGGGCGTCTTCGACAATCCATTTGGCGACTTCCGGCTTAACTACAAAACCAACGCCTGGCGGTGGCTGCTTCAGCTGTGTAACTTGTCCTGTGCTGTCGACCATTGCCCTTACCACAAATGGGCGGACGGGATGTCCGCCGTTTGCGAGGACGCAGAAGGCCGTGAGCAATTGGACCGCCGTCGTGGAAATTTCCTGTCCGAATGGTATTCTCGTTACGCTGTATCCTGTCCATTTGTCCGCCGGCCATAAAAGCCCCTCGGCTTCACCGGGCAAATCTATTCCGGTTTTTCTGCCGAACCCGAAGCGTTCCAGACCCTCATACAATTTGTCTTTGCCGAGTTTCTGTCCGATTTTAGCCATTCCGATGTTGCTGGATTTAACCAGAATCTCCCGCACGCTCAGATTGCCGTATGCGTGATTTGAGTATTCGCCGATTCGGCCGAAGCCTTTGCCGTGGTAGCTGCCGTTTTCGCAGAATATTTCTTCGTTCCGGCCAACAACGCCGGCATCGAGCGCTATTGCGGCAACTATCGGTTTTATGATACTGCCAGGCTCAAACTGGCTGGTTATCGCCTGATTGCAAAAGTTATTCGGGTTGGTTGTGCGGATGTTGTTGGGGTCAAAATCAGGCAGTGACACCATGGCCAGAATCTCGCCTGTCTTCGGCTGGGCCACTATTGCCACAGCCGACTCGGCCTCGTAGCTTTTGTATTGCTCAAGCAGTTCGGCCCGTGTGAACTGCTGGATTGTGGCATCGAGGGTCGAAATAACACCAAGTCCATCCTCCAGTATGCTTTTTTGCTGTCTCAATTGGATGGGTCGGCGAAAGGCATCGGCAAGAAATATGTTTTCGCCGGCAGAGCCGGTGAGTTCCTTGTTGTGTTGCAGCTCGATGCCCCCCAGCCCATTGTTATCGGCGCTCGTAAAGCCGACAACGTGGCAGGTCAGGGTTCCAGACGGGTAATAGCGATGCCAGTCTGATTGAACGCCGATGCCGTAGATTTTCCCGGCGGCGCTGCACTGGCTGGGGGTAGCGCCGACCTTGATTTTCGCAAAGCCGGGGTTGTTGCCCTCTGTGATAATCCTGCAGATTTTGTTCACAGGCATACCGAGGACCATTCCGAGTTTGCGCGACACATCCATAGGGTAATCTATAATTCGAGATTCGGCAAAGATGGTTTGTACTTTATTGCTCGCAGCGAGAACCCTGCCTCTGCAGTCGAGAATCACTCCTCGCTGAGGTTTTTGGGCCGTGCGACTTTGCTGCTGGTTTGTGCAGACTTCAGAATAGTGGTCGCCGGCAAAATACTGTAAGTAGAAGCACCGCCCCATCAGCGACAAAAATGCCGCAATCAGAAGAGCAAAAAGGACAATAATAATGCGAGTGCTTTTCAACTTTTCGTCTAATTGAATCTTGAAGGTATCCGGTCAGAAGATTTCGTTTTTATTGACCCAGACGTCGCGAGACAGCAGCGGGATTTATCAGCCTTTCCACCTCCAGCTGTTTCTGCCAGAGATGCTGTTTCAGTCGGGTCTGTTCGGCTCTTCGGACACAAATCTCGTAAAAAATCCGATTGTTGACATTGCGCAGATGAACACTCAAAATCAGAATGGCCGTCACCCAGAACACAACAAAAACAAAGCGAAATCGTGCCCTCATGATTTGACTCGTGGTGAGCCTGCCTGCCCCGAGCGCAGTCGAGAGGTCGAACCCAGTTGTTCAGCGTTTGGGCAGTTTCAGACACATTCCTACCGCCAGGCTGTCTTCGTTTTCTAAAATATTGGCGTTTAGTTCGACTATTTCTTCGTAGCGGCTGCCGTTGCCGAGTTGCTTGGCTGCGATCTGCCATAAGCTGTCGCCCTGCTGCACAGTGTAGCTTCTGTTTTCTTCAGCCCGGCTCAAATTGGTCGCAACATCTTTTTGACCGACGGATTTGACCTCCTTAAGAAGGGTAGGACTGGAAAGTTTTTCGAGCTTGTTTTTGCCCGGCTGTGACCCAGTCAGGGACGGTATAACAAGCTTTTGGCCGACATAAATTTCGTCAGGCGATTTCAGAGTACTGCGATTGGCTTGGAATAGGCGGACAATATTATTTTTTTCACTGCAGCCGTAAACCTTTTTGGCTATGGTGCCAAGGTTGTCTCCGTCGGCGACAACGTAAACTGCCGGCGAAGCCGGTTCGCTTGATTTAACCTGTGGTGAGCCTGCCTGCACTGAGCGAAGCCTGCCCTGAGCGGAGTCGAAGGGTCGAAGTGTCGAATCCACCTTATTGTCAGTTTTTTCCGCCGAAGAAGCAATTAAAGGTTGCGCCGAAACAGTTTCTGCGGTTTCGGACAGGTTTGTCGCTGCCAGAGTGGAAGGGGGGGATGATAATGCCATTGCGGAAAGACTATTATTTTCTGCCGGCCGGGTCCCAGATGCGAGTTGCGTTTGTTCAACCGACGCCGCTGATTCGAAGGCCTGCTGGATTCTTCGCTCCTTGGCGGCAAGTCCGGGCGGAGTGTTTTCGAGGCTCACCATATTGTTGGACAACTTGTTGTTGTCTGTATCCTTGTGAAAGACAGGTATCCCGTTGATTATAAACGCAATCAAAAATATAAAAACCAGGCCTAACAACAATCCAATCTTTACTTCCGAACTCATGGCCGAAACTCCTTTTTCTGTTTTATGTGTTATTTTTTCTGTGCAATCCTTAATTTCGCACTTCTGGCCCGCCGATTTTCTGCGATTTCTTCCGGTGGAGGAACAATCGGTTTTTTCGTGATAATCTTGTAGACCTTTTCCTTTTCATTTTGCTTAAAGTTGTTTTTAACGATTCTGTCCTCCAGACTGTGATAGCTGATAACTGCTATATAACCATTTTTTTTCAGGAGCTGCGGGGCCGAAGCAAGCAGCTCCTCAAGGTTTTCCAATTCGTTATTGACGGCGATTCTCAGGGCCTGAAAAGTTCTTGTCGCGGGGTGAATCCTCGACCATTGCTTTCGTGTCTTGCTTCGCCGAAGCGCTTCGCGAAGGCGAGTCGGTCGTGCCAGCGCCCTGCAAACTATCCGGGCCAGTTGGGACGTCGTTGTTATCCGCTCACTTTGGCGATGCCGCACTATGAAGCGGGCGATTCTCCGCGAAGCTCTTTCCTCACTGAACCTGTAAATCAAATCCGCTAAGGACTTTTCATCCGCTTTATTAACTATATCGGCAGCAGTCGTCTTTAATCTTTTGTCAAATCTCATATCGAGGGGCATATCTGATTGAAAGCTCAGTCCCATCTTGGCATCGGCTAACTGTGCCGAGCAAACGCCCAGGTCGGCTAAGATTAAGTCAGCGGCGTCTATGCCCTCGTTGTGCAGACAGTCAGCGATTTTGGAAAAGTTCGAATGAATAAGAATAACCCTGCACGCAAGGCCTTTTAATATGGATTGGGCCCTGTGGATCGACTTTTTATCTATGTCCAAACCGACTAAGGTCGCCCCAGGGCCCAAGGTTTTACCGAACAGATAACTATGACCTCCGTGTCCTATGGTCGCATCGACCATCACCGCCTCCTGCGGTAAGTTTATCTGCTCAGTCAACGTCTTCGCAAGAACCGGTATATGCCCGGATGCTGTCTCATTCATAACTCCTGGCGTTTGGCACATAACGTTCGGGTTTCTTCGCCGGACGCTCCAGCCGTCGGGTATTTTAAACAAACACCCTGTTATTCCGCGTTTTAAGCTTTTTAACGGCGGATGAGAACTCAACAGCGGAAAAAACTTTGTCGAGTTTTCTCAGCCGTTCCAGGCGTTCACTAAGAACCGCCAGTGACGCAAAGGTCTGCTCGTCAATCGCCCTTTCGCCGACAATGCTCTCCCGTACAACCTGACAATGATTTGAATCCATTCCAATCACGCGTTGCCTCCTTTTTATCCGCCGTAGCCTTGGCGAAGGCGGACGGAAAAATTAAAGTTGCTCTTGCTGTTTTTGCATCGCAATCTGCCGTGCCTGCGATATTTGTTTCTGGTACTGGTCCATATTGTCCGCCAGATATTGCTCCCAGTTTTCGGTATTCCACAATTCGATGTGGTCTCTTACGCCGACCAGTGTAATCTTCTCTTTTAGCCCTGCTCTTTTTCGCAGCCTTTCGTTCAGGAGCAATCGGCCCTGCGCATCGAGTTCCACCTTCGAAGCCAGCGCAAAGGTCAGTCGCTCAAATGCCACAGCTTCATCCGGAGCAACGGTGCTCGCAGTAACCGCAAGGACTATCTGCTCGAAGTACTTCTCCGGGTACAGGCAAAGTATGCTGTTGGAGCCGAGCACCAGATAGAAATTACTGCCGTGCTCGTCGCAGTCGATTTGCGACCGCAGTTTGTTGGAGATTAGGACCCTGCTTTTGTCGTCGACTAAGTGCTGGTACTCGCCTGTTAATAAAAGCATGGCATTTGTCCCACTAAGGTAATCAATGATGGGAAATACTACCACTCTTTCCCACCAAGTCAACAGACAAATTCATTTTTTTCGGAATTTTTGAAAAATTCTATTATAGGACGTTCGTTTCGATGATGCGGATAAGGTTTAAGTCGTTGTTCTAACTTGACTTGGCCTCTTTGCGAAAATCCTAAATTCTAAATCCTAACTACTAAACAATTTCAAAATCCCAATGTTAAATTCTCCAAACTAATTCGTGTTGGACGTGAACATTTTGAACTTTGAATTTTGGTCATTGGTGCTTGTTTAGGATTTAGATATTAGGATTTAGGATTTTGTAAGACAAAGCGGGTGAAGGGAATCGAACCCTCGTAACCAGCTTGGAAGGCTGGAGCTTTACCACTAAGCTACACCCGCACGACAATCCCTCGACTTCGCTCGGGATGGTGAGCTTGTCGAACCATTGATTATTGACTATTGATTATCGATTATTTATAGTCGTCTTTCGCGTAGCCAATTATAAACTCCAAATACCGAGATGTAAAGACTGGCGAAAGATGAGTATATCCGAAAAAGCCCAAAAAGCGAAGGCAGCATCGATTTTGTTGGCCGCAGTCAAAACCAATGTAAAGAACGCCGCGCTTGCCCAAATCGCAGAGGCATTGAAAACTCGTAGCAAAGAGATAGTCAGCGCCAACAAAAAGGACCTTGTAGCCGCTGAGGCCGGCAATCTCGCTGCCCCATTGCTGAAACGTCTTAAATTTGACGAGGGCAAAATCGCAGATTGCGTTGCCGGCATCGAAAGCTTAATCAAACTCGAAGACCCTGTCGGCAAAACGCTGGCAGCCACAGAATTGGACCAGGGACTGGAGCTTTATAAAGTAAGCTGCCCCATTGGCGTTATAGGCGTTATTTTTGAATCTCGGCCGGATGCACTCGTCCAAATCTCGACACTTTGCTTAAAAAGCGGCAACGCCGTCCTGCTCAAGGGTGGCTCCGAGGCCCAGCACACAAATAAAATATTGGCAGAAATTATCATCCGGGCTGCAGAATCAGCCGGCATCCCAAAAGGCTGGCTCGGATTGATGGAAACCCGTGCCGACGTCGCGGAAATCCTGAAACTGGATGAATATATCGACCTGATTATTCCTCGCGGCTCGAACGAATTCGTCCGCCACATAATGGATAATACCAACATACCCGTCTTGGGTCACGCCGAGGGAATCTGCCACGTCTATGTGGATGGCGATGCCGACTTGGATATGGCCGTTAATATCACCGTCGATTCGAAGTGTCAGTACGTTGCCGTCTGTAATGCCGCTGAAACTCTGCTGGTCGATGCTGAAATCGCTGAAAAATTTCTGCCGCTGGTTAAAGCTGCGCTTGAGGACTTGTCCGCCCGTGGCGGAAAAGGCGTCGAGTTGCGGGGCTGCAAAAAAACAGCTTCGATAATAAAGGTAAAGCCGGCTGCCGAGAAGGATTGGTCAACGGAGTATCTCGATTATATTATCTCGATAAAAGTCGTCGATGGTCTCGATGAGGCAATCTCGCATATAAATCGTTACAGCTCACGCCATACTGATACCATAGTTACCGCCGATAGACAAAAGGCAGCTAAGTTTATGAATCTCGTCGATTCAGCCAATGTATTCTGGAACGCCAGTACGAGGTTCAGTGATGGTTTCAGATATGGCCTTGGCGCCGAGGTCGGCATCAGCACTAATAAAATTCACGCTCGCGGCCCCGTTGGCCTCGAAGGCCTTGTCATTTACAAATGGAAACTACTTGGCACCGGCCAAATAGTCGCCGATTACTCAGGCAAAAACGCAAAGAAGTTTACGCATAAAAAGCTTCAAAAGAATTGCGAGCTATAAATGAGAAATTTTGAAAATGCTAAAAAGATAGTCATAAAAATCGGCACGAATACGCTCACTAAGCAAGGCACCAATGAAATCGATACCGACTACATCCGGCTGATAGCCGGTCAAATCGCCGAGTTGCGGAAGAAAGATAAGCACATCGTCATTATCACCTCCGGCGCTATCGGGATGGGCGCAGGACAACTAAACTTGGCCGAAAAGGTAAAAGATACAAAGATGCGCCAAGCCTGTGCGGCTATCGGCCAGCCCTTGCTGATGACCGAATATCGAGAGGCATTTGACCGCTTTGGTGTTACCGTCGCCCAGGTCTTGCTGACCGCCGATGTGCTCAACAATAGAAAAACGTATCTCAACCTTCGCAATTCCGTTGAAACGCTTCTACAGCTCGGCGTCGTACCAGTCCTCAATGAAAATGACAGCGTCTCCACCGATGAAATCGGCTCAGCCTTCGGCGATAACGACAGACTTAGCGCCCTCGTCGCCAGCAAGATTGATGCGGATTTATTGATTATGCTAAGCGATATTGACGCCCTTTACGATAAAGACCCAAGGAAATACCCCGATGCTGAACCAATACCAGCCGTGTACGAGATAACTGAAAAAGTAATGCGAAGTGCCGGCAGAAGCGGCAGCAGATATGCGACCGGCGGAATGAAGACCAAGATAGAAGCTGCTAAAATCGCCTCCACCGCAGGTTGTCGATTGGTTCTGGCCGACGGCAGGTTGGAAAATGTCATCGGCCGCATTATTAAAGGTGAGCAAATCGGTACCTTATTTATGCCGAAGAGGAAACTCGGTAACCGCGCAAGGTGGATTCTAAACAGCGCCGCCGCAGGCACGATATTTATTGACGATGGCGCAATGAAAGCACTTAGAGCCAAAAAGAGTCTTTTGCCGAGCGGCGTGGTTTCCGTCAAAGGCTCATTTGAAGCCGGCTCTGTTGTTATGCTAAATGAAAACGCAAGAGCCGTAACAAACTTTAGCAGCGCCGAGCTAAAGACCCTTATCGGCAAGCACAGCAGCGAAATCAGAAAGCTCCTCGGCCCAACCCGACGCGACGTTGTCGCAATCCCGGAAGACATCGTTTTTCTGGATTACTGATTTGCTATCTACAAATAGATGACGAAGTGTCATTCTGAGCGCAGCGAAGAATCAGCCGACCCAACGCCCAGCGGTGAATCGGTTTAGGGTTGACTTCAGGCTAAATCTCACTAAACTGGTGTTTCTTCAGGAGTTAATGTTTTCAGATTTATCCGCCTACGGCGGATAGGGCATCTGCAGGGAGAAAGCAGTGGCTTACAATTGTGTTGTTCTAATCAAACAGGTGCCGGATACGAAAAGGATTACCGGCGACGTGATGAACGATGACGGCACGGTCAGACGCGGCGCTCTGCCGGCAATTTTCAATCCGGAAGATTTGAACGCACTCGAGATGGCCCTCGAAATCAAGGAAAAGTTCGGCGGCACCGTCAGCGTCATCACGATGGGGTTGCCGGCAGCAGCCGAGATTCTTCGCGATTCGCTATACCGCGGCGCGGACGAAGCAATTCTCGTTACCGACCGCCGATGTGCAGCGAGCGATACGTTGGCCACAAGCTACATTCTAAGCTGCGCGGTCAAAAAACTCGATTACGATATCGCGCTCTGCGGCAGGCAGGCGATAGATGGTGATACCGCGCAGGTTGGGCCGCAGTTGGCGGAGAAACTAAGCGTTCCGCAGATTACCTATGTCGAAAAGCTCTTGGAGCTTAACGGCGAAACAATAACCGCTCAGCGAAACATCGGCAACGGCTGGCAGCAGGTGCGAACGAAACTGCCGGCACTTTTGACCGTTACGTCCGACGCAAATACGCCGAGAGCAGCGGCAGCAAAAAAAATGATGAAATATAAAAATGCTATGACGCCGGTCGAAGTTGAAAAAAAGGTCAAAGATGATAACCCTGCCGCTGATGAAAGAAGCGTTAAGGAACTGGTTAAGCACGAGTGCAGCGAACTCGAACAAAAGTCTCTGCTGATAAAGCAGTGGGATTTGGATTTTCTCGACGCTGATTTGAAATGGTGCGGACGGGACGGCTCACCGACAAAGGTGCATCGGATTCAGAGTGTTGTTCTCGCCGCCAAGGAAAGCAAAAACATCGAGCCGACAGACGAGGGTATTTCGAATATGGTGCACGAACTGATTGAAGACAAGGTAATAGCGTGACTCGTGGGATGAGTGAATCGTGAATGGAATCAGCAAGAATTATCGATTAGTTTCATTTGGTTTCGAAAAAGACGATGGGTCTGGTTATCATAACGATTAATAATAAGACGGAGTTTTTTACACTTTAAAACTTTATAAAAGGAATTTGCCATGCTGAACCAATTGATAAAACTCATTTTTCCGGTTTTCGTGTTAGCAATCGTTATTCCGGGCTGCACGCCGCCGCTTCATAGAGCGATACAACAAGGTGACGACGCTCTTGTCAGTTCATTGCTTGCTCGAGGCGCCGATATCAATACTAAGCACCGGGGTGATATGCCACTGCATGTTGCAATACAAAAGGGTCATTACAAAATCGTGCAATTGCTTATCGCCAAAGGTGCCGATGTGAATGTCAGGGATGGCAAGTGGGGTTGGACGCCGTTGCAGCTTGCGGTTCGATTCGGCCACGATGAACGGGAAATAGTAAAGCTCCTTGTTGCCAGGGGTGCCTACGTCGATGCGCGAACCCCCTATGTACCATATCGAGATAGAGCCTCATCTGATAAGGCGAGTCTGTTGGAGTTTCAGGGACTTCCATATTGGAATGCCTGGTGGGAAACGCCCCTGCACATTGCAGCCTCTCTGGGCCAGCGAGAAGTAGCGGAAGTACTCTTGGCCAACGGTGCTGATGTCAGCGCCAGGGACAGCTATTTTTCCACCCCATTGCACAGAGCCGCCTTGTTTGGCCGCAATGATGTCGTAGAATTGCTTATCATGTGGGACGCTGATGTGAATGCCAGGGACGAAGATGGTCAGACTCCACTGGACCGCGCAGCAGAAGAAACAGTCGACCTGCTCAGGAATCACGGAGCCCAAAATAGGTTCGAATCACGAGGCACGAGAGACTAAACACGAGTTATGATAGAAGTAAACAGAGAAGGTGAGGTTTGGGTATTCGCCGAGCAGCATAACGGGCACCTGGAAGATACGCCCCTCGAATTGATGAGTAAGGCCCGGCGATTAGCTGATACGCTCGGAGTTAAACTGGCAGCGGCTCTTTTAGGCGACAATGTCAAAGGCCTTGCGACAAGGTTGGTACATTACGGGGCCGACAAGGTGTATCTTGCCGAGCATCCGCTGCTCGGTGCTTACCAGGCAAACAGCTACGCAAAAGTAATCTTCGATTTGATTCATAAATACCAGCCGCAGATAGTGCTTTACGGCGCTACCATAACGGGGCGGGACTTGGCTCCTCGGATTGCAAGCGCAACAAAGGCCGGCCTGACCGCTGACTGTACCGACTTGCAGATTGGCGACCATAAGCCTCCGAATAACGAAGAAATGCACAAGAACCTGTTGTTTCAGATTCGGCCCGCATTCGGCGGAAATATAATCGCGACGATTATCAATTACGACCGTTGGCCTCAGATGGCGACCGTGCGGGAAGGCGTTATGCGTATGCCGGAGCCTGACACGGCTCATAAAGGAGAGATAATCAAGGAAAAGGTCGAACTAAGCCGCGATTGTCTTGCGCTGGAGATATTGGCTGAGCATAAGCGACCTAAAAAAGTGGACTTAAAGGCGGCGAGGATAATCGTAGCCGGTGGTGCCGGCGTCGGCAGCAGAGACAATTTTAAGCTCATCTGGGATTTGGCTAATTGCCTCGGCGCAGCGCCGGCAGCAACGAGGGCAGCGGTCGATTTGGGCTTTATCGACAGCGACCATCAGGTCGGCCAGACGGGCACAACGGTCCGACCAAGCCTGTATATAGCAGTCGGAATAAGCGGCGCTATTCAGCATCAGGCCGGGATGAGCCAGAGCCAGAAGATTGTCGCGATAAATAACGACCCTGAAGCACCGATTTTTCAGGTTGCGCATTACAAAATAGTTGGTGACCTTAATGAAATAGTCCCGCGTATGATAAAGGCCATAAAGGAAAAGGGTATAAAACAGTAAATTTAGCCCTCCAATCCTGCCCTCGAACGTTGTAGTCGGGGGTTATTGGGGGGTTATATTCGACATTACCGTAGAGAGTAGAAAAATACAAATGGCAAACTTTTACACAGACAACGATGATATCCGGTTTTTGTTCAGGCATTTGGACCTGCAGAAAGTTGCAGCGCTCTGCGAGGGCAATTTCAGGTTCGCAAAGGAGTTCGACTATGCTCCTGCAGATGCAGCCGAGGCGATAAGGAATTACGATATGGTTCTGGATTCACTCGGCGAGTTGAGCGCCGATTTTATCGCTCCGCGGGCAGAGGATGTTGACCGTCAGGGTAACACCCTCAACGAGGACGGCTCGGTAACGTATGCCAATGGTATTACCGAGTCCCTTGAAAAGCTGGCAAAGTCTGAGGTTATGGGTTTTACCCTGCCTTATCGATTCGGGGGGCTGAATTTTCCGAACCTGATTTACTCGATGGCCGTCGAGATTGTTTCTCGGGCAGACGCATCGCTTATGAACATATTCGGCCTGCAGGGAATCGCAGAAACGATTAACGCCTTCGCATCCGAGGAAATCAAGCAGAAGTATCTGCACGATTTTGCCGCAGGAAAAGTTACCGGTGCGATGGTTTTGACCGAGCCGGACGCAGGCTCCGATTTGCAGTCGGTTAAATTACGGGCTTTTCAGGATGCCAGCGGCAATTGGTTTCTGCACGGCGTGAAGCGCTTCATCACGAACGGCTGCGGTGATGTCCTGCTGGTACTGGCGCGCAGTGAGCCGCAGATTACCGATGGGCGGGGACTGAGTTTGTTTGTCTGCGACAGAGGTACCTCCGTTCATATCCGCCGGCTGGAGGATAAACTGGGTATTCACGGTTCGCCGACTTGTGAGATATTCTTTGACAATACGCCGTGCCAGCTTATTGGTGAACGTCAGCGCGGACTTATAACGTATGTTATGGCGCTAATGAACGGCGCTCGTATAGGCATCGCTGCGCAGTCTGTGGGGATAGCTGAGGCTGCTTTCAGGGTGGCGCGGGATTACGCAGAAAGCAGGAAACAGTTCGGCGTCGCTATCGAAAAGTTGCCGGCTGTACGCGATATGCTGATTGATATGAAGATTGCCATCGAAGCAGGCCGAGCGCTTTTGTATGAGACATCGCAGGTGGTTGATATGGAGCTCGGATTCGCCAGGCTTGAGGCCGATTCGCCCGATGATAAGGCAAAAGAAATAAAGAACCAGTTGCGTAAGTACAAAAGATGCGCCGGAATGCTGACGCCGATGAGCAAATACTATTGTTCGGAGATGTGCAACAGTGTCGCTTACGATTCGATTCAGGTTTTGGGCGGCAGCGGCTATATGCGGGATTACGCCTGCGAACGTCACGCTCGCGACGCGAGGATAACGACAATTTACGAAGGGACAAGCCAGTTGCAGGTTGTCGCCGCCGTTCGAGGTGTATGCAGCGGCACCGCTGAGAAGTTTATTGCCGAGCTTGCCGAGAGGAATTATGAGCCCCAGTTGAAAGATTTGCTTGAAAAGCTTGCTGCAGGAACGCAGCAGTTGAAAAACGCCGTTGCCTTTGTAAAGGAAAACGGCAACGAATATATGGACCTCTGCGGCAGAGCGCTTGTCGATATGGCGATAACCTTGATTAATGGCTATCTGTTTTGCGGCCAGGCGAGCACAAAGGTCGATATGGAAGTGCCGACGACTTCAGGTAATGGCCAGGACAGCCTTATTCCCATCAGGAAACGCAAAGTAGCGGTTGCCCGAAGGTACATCACCAAAAACGCTCCAAAAATCGCAACGCTCGCCGAGCTTATTTGTGCCGGCGATAAATCGACATTTACCGATTATGGCTTCCTGGTTGGCCCGGTGGCAAGTGAGTGAATTAGAGGATTAGTGAATTAGAGACAAGATGGCTAAAGGATTTTATGATTTGAATATATGGAAAAAGGGATATGCCCTTTTAATGGAGATATACAAGATAACAGCAACATTTCCAAAAGAAGAGAAATATGGGTTATCTGGCCAGATGAGAAATTCAGCTAACTCAGTTATTGCAAACATTGCCGAAGCACATGGCAGATATTATTTTGCTGATAAAGTAAGAGTCCTTTATACATCTCGTGGAGAATGTGAAGAGGTGAGAAGTCATTTGAGAGTTGCTTTAGGGCTAAAATACATTGACGAAAAGGTGTTTATTAACTTGGACCAGGAATATGAAGGATTATCAAAAGGAATAAGCTCCTATATTCGCTCGCTTAAGAAAACCAATTCACTAATTCACTAATTAACTATGCTTAAGGCGGTCATACTCGATTTCGATGGGGTGATAACAGATTCGGAGATACTGCACTTTCGTGCGTTAAATAGTGTGCTTGCTAAGCTCGGCTTCCAGATGACGAAAAAGGATTACTATCAATATTATCTCGGCCTTTCAGACCTCGATTTTTTTAAGGAGCTTGAGCAAAAGGGCCGGCTTCGGCTTGATAGCCGGCAAATGCAGCAGGCTCTCGAAGAGAAAAAGCAGTTGTACGAAAAGCTGGCGATGACTGAAGGTAGAATTATCGAAGGCGTACGTGACTTTTTGGAGATGCTCAGACAGAACAATATACCGATGGCTATATGTTCGGGAGCGCTTCTTCCGGAAATTAGTTTGATACTCGAAGGAGCGAAACTGAGACATTTTTTCGATTGTGTAGTTTCCGCTGAGCAGATAAAAAAAGGCAAGCCCGCGCCGGACGGGCTGTTACTGACCTTACAAAAGCTCAACGAAAAAAACAAAAACCCGATTACGGCAGACCAATGTGTCGTAATTGAAGATTCGCATTGGGGACTTGAAGCAGCCGAGGCAGCAGGAATGCATCCGGTCGCTGTTACAAATTCCTACGATGCCCGGCAACTGACGCCGGCAGAGAAGGTAGTCGACTGCCTTAGCGAGCTGAGTATGAGCGACCTGCAGGAGCTTTGCCTGCGCAGTATGCCTTACGGCAGTTAAATGAACCTACTGCAATTGGCCGGGGCCGGTTATCATGGTTTTAACGGTGTCGGTTTTCAGGTTATACTCTATCTGGTCGACGTGTGCGCCGTTGTAGAGGCAGGGCTGAGCCTCATTGCCAAGGATTGTCATTAAGGATTTACTGGCGTTATAGAACAATTTACTTCCCGCGAATTGTCTGTCTTTTTCCCGATAGCTGATGCCGGATGTGGCGCTGAGTGTCGAAAGTTCGAGTTTTCTTTCAGCGGTTTCGTAAAGGTTCGCTTCTACGTGGCTGGTGCCGGCCTCGACATGTTCACCGGGTTTGCCGTCAACGATTGGGAAATAATCGATAAGCATCTGGCCCAAATTCGAATCGGCAACAAGGTAGTCGGAGTCTAAATGGTACTTTAGTGTGTCGAAGTCCCGCAAAACC
>Ga0315293_10000487_pt1 | contig 36833 bp, 25 predicted proteins | sample YL17G13_20_MG_FD_203071 | JGI IMG/M metagenome (GOLD analysis project Ga0315293, IMG submission 203071) | Sediment microbial communities from Yellowstone Lake, YNP, Wyoming, USA - YL17G13_20 | ecosystem: Environmental > Aquatic > Freshwater > Lake > Sediment | place: USA: Wyoming | collected... | reverse complement strand
ACATGAAAACGTGTATTAAATCTCCGGTTGCTAATTACAAATGCGACCACTGCCCCAAAACTTTTACAACCCGTTCCGGTAAATGGTATCATGAAAAAAAATGTGAATACATGCCTGTGTGTGGCTCGAAAAAATCGCATTCATGTCCGCATTGTGGAAAAGGATATGACGCCCGAAACAGTTTGTGGTATCATGAGCAGAAGTGCGCGCAAAAGGCAAAAGCGGCAACGGAAACAACAAGCAGCCTTGTAATCATGTGTGAGATGGAAGAACAAATCACCACCAAGTGCATCAAAAAACTGAATAATGCATCAAGTGCATCGGCCGCTGCATCCACTATACCAGCCGCTGCATCGTGTGCCGCATCATCCACCACACCAGCCGTTGCATCAGCAACCGCATCCACCGAATTCAACATGATGAAGATTGTGGAACAGCTCATGGAGCAGAACAAAACGCTGCAAACACAGCTCATAGAGTTGAGCAAAGAGAGAAACACGGTGATAAATAACAACAACACCACCAACAATCAACAATTCAACCTGCAGGTGTTTTTGAACACGGAGTGCAAGGATGCAATTAAACTTAGTGATTTCGTAAAATCTCTCAACATCACGGTCGAAGATTTGGAATTCACGAAGAACAACGGCATCATCGAAGGCGTGAGCTCCATCATCGTGAACAACCTGAAAGGCATGGCGGTGCACAAGCGCCCGATCCACTGCACCGACGCGAAGCGTGAAACCATGTACATAAAAAACGACGAGTGGGAGAAAGACGAAGACTTTGCCAACATCAAAAAATTCATTTATTTAACATCCTGCTATCAAATCAAACGCATTCAGGATTGGATCGACGCGCACCCCGGGTGGGAAACCAAGGAAAAGCTGCAGGTCGAGTATTTAGCCCTGTGCAAAGAGCTGTACAAAAACATCGAAAACGATGATCATGCGCACAAAAAAATCATAAAAGGGTTCATTAAGAACATACAAATTGACAAACACAAGCAATGATATCGAAATGTTGAAATCCAATGAATTGCGACATTTTCATTTTCAATTACTAAACGCGAATGATATAAAAATAAAATATCACATCCTTTCATAAAATGTCTTTGAACACCCATCCATCTTTTGACGACGCGGTTTCGTCGCCTTGTGCCAAGTGGTCATTCAACATCAATGCATTCAACGGCAACACGACCAATTTCAACCGTGCGTGTCCGAGCCCGAAGCTGGCGGTTCCTCTTCCGGTTCAACCACGTCAAGAAGTTCCTTCATTTTCACCAAAACCAATGTCCGGCATGATACGACCATTGTAATGTCGGACCGAGTGCAGGGGGGGGGGTCATCCAGAAACCCCCACTTTTTTCACATCTTACTATACCTATTTCGCCACATGATGTTCCAAGCAGTTGTGGCGCATGGCTCAGTTGTCAGACGAGGTGTCTGACAACCCAGCAATCAACATGTCGCAAGCTCGAATCCCACGAGTGCCACTGCGAAACAGAAGGGAAAAAACGGTAGTGCCCACATCAACAAATTCTTAGGGGTGCATCCAAAAAATTTCCCTGGTCCCTGGTCCAAGATCCAATTCAAGACACAAGACACAAGACACTTAATCCCCTGTGGCGCAGTGGAAGCGCGCCGTAAAACATCGTCAGTCGCTCCATTCGACTTGCATAAAGTCCGAATGATTGATGGTTATCGCCTTATGAGCCGGAGGTCGTCAGATCGAAACTGACCGGGGGAATTTCTTCACTTCGCCAGCTTTGCAGAAGCTGGTTGTCATAGCGCAAGCGACATTAAACTTGAGCAATATTATGCTGGAGTAGCTCAGCGGCAGAGCGTCTCAACCACCGTCGGTCATCCCATTCGACTTTGAACGTCCGAAAGACTGATGGTTATCGCCTCATAAGCGGAAGGTCACAGGATCGAAACCTGTCTCCGGCATCTATCACACACATCGCATCGGTGCATCAAGGCACTAGAGCATGTTACACCGGGGTGGCGCAGAACGCATTCACCGTCAAGCTGGATCATTGTGTGCGTGTCTCACTCAGATAGGGGCCGCCGCGCACTCTTCGCCAGCTTTAGAGAAGCTGGTTGTCATAGCGCAAGCGACATTAAACTTGAGCATCTTACACCGGGGTGGCGCAGAGGAAGCGCGCGGGGCTCATAACCCCGAGGTCGTAGGTTCGAACCCTATCTCCGGTATATTCCAATTCGCCAGCTTTACAGAAGTTGGCCGTCGAGCTGGACGTTAAACGGAGCAACCTTTGCAAACCACCTCCATGGCGGACGTAAAACATCGTCGGTGAACAATTGACACTGCTTCACGCATGGTCCGAATATCTGATGGTTATCTCTCTTTCTCATTCAAAGAACGGTGCGGGATCGATACCTGCAGGTGGTAAAACAACATCAACGTCGCACAGGTGCATTCAGTGCACCAGAGCCTCTGTGTCCACGCACAGAGTTAATAACAAACCTACAAAGCTCAGTGGAAGAGCGCCGGACACCCAAACATCGTCTAATCAAATAAATGACAATGTGTGCATGACCGCAGACATCGTCCGAATGAATGGATGGTTATCTAATCTCGGAGGTGGTGAGATCGAAACTCATTGTAGGTGTTCACTTTTTTAATTCATAGAATATATATTTATGTTTGTGCTTAAAAAAATAAAGATGATTCAGTGTAAATAAGCAATTTACACAAAATGCCTGGCCGACGCGGAAATCGAACACAAGGTCGCTCGCAAACACAAGGACAACCATTCCCGGCACAAGATGATGCAAACAGCATTCCTTTTTACAATGCACGATTGTTTGCCATGTATGAAAGCTTGATTCAAAGTTATACCCATTTCACATATCATTCGAACCACATGTTTCATGTATTGGAACGTGCGTTGCATGGGACTCAAACCTCAATCAATTCAAACCCATATCCATGGCTTCTCATTCCTCATCCACCACATCAATCACAACAGCAACCACCACGGCAATCACAGCAACCACGGCAACCACAACCACGGCAATCACCACAATCACATCAACCACAACAACAACCACATCAACAACCACATCAACAACCACAGCAACCACAGCAACAACAGCAACAACAGCAACCGCCAATAAATGCATGGAGGAGTCATGCAAGAACTCCACCGTTGAGAACTCCACCGTTGAGAACTCCACCGTTGAGAACTCCACCGTTGAGAACTCCACCATTGGGAACAACCCTGGAAAACAACATTGTGAATGCGCTAATGGGAATGTTGTACCAACCAGAAGAACCAAGGTTGACACAAGCAGAATTAAACGAGAGAATAGAAGAATTTGCGCATTTTCAAAATATAGTAAATCCACTGAATACTGTGTGTTCAATCACACAAGACGCGTTTGAACCCAATCAGCGTGTTGTGCGCATTCGGCATTGCGGACACATATTCAGCCCAGATAGTTTGATGCAATGGCTGCGCATGAATAACACATGTCCCACATGTAGACACGACCTAATGAGCTCTACTCATGATGTTCCTCCTCCGGCCACTGCTCCTCCGGCCACTGCTGCTCCCGAACCCATGCGCGGAATAAGCATTCCACTCGAATCTGATATCAACATTAACACATTTTACAATGAATTGCTGCGAAACAGTGGAAACCTTCCTGGGTTCGAATTGAACACAGTGAATGATGATTCAATTGTGTTTTCGTTTGATTTGATGTCCAGGCCAGGCGCTTCAGGTTCAGCACCAGCACCAGCACCAGGCCCGAGAAATATCGACGATGTTGATTAAATAAAATAATAATAATAAATTATATATCAAGAAACGCGTTAATGACGGCATCATCTACGGATGAATCTTATAATAGATTATTTATTGTGGCGAACCATTCGGAAGTCATATATCCCAGTGAACAAAGGGCACTTCCAACAAACATGACAGTCACCACTTTGACCCAGATGAACCAAACAATTCATGTGAAAGATGGACAGATTCCAATCGACATGTTCAGACACCTGTTCAGTCAATATGGTCCTCAGCGTGATAGTCGTGGTTTTGCACATCATGTTCTGCCAACCGATTCAGATGTAATGGGATTGTTGTCCCGCCTGAGTGCGATGAGAATTGTGTACGCAACTCATAATGGCAAACGACAACCGTGTGATTTTAGACAAAGAAAACACCAGGCAGAAATGACAGTTCAAATGTGTTTCCTCCCAGGTGCTTTAGTGCATTCAGCCATATATGAATTCTCTCCAACCCATGAAACAGGCATGGATGTCAGCGATGTTATTCTTGGACAGAAGGTCAATCCTGGCATGCAATTGTATCGTGAAACAATCGACAAAGATAGAGCTATAATTGCGATTGAAAAACGGTTGCCAGGACAGGGGTTTATTGCATGTCCAACTGACGATTTAATTATACGCCATTCAGGTGGACAAATTGTCCAATCAGACATTGACAGTTTGCATGAAAATCGCGAACGCTATAAAAGTGCAATTCAATTTGGAGATTCAATCAATGAATTTTGTTCTCATGCCATAGAGGATGTCGAAAGGTTGCGCGAAGAAATATTGCAGTTGGTTATCAGGCATGACACACGGCTTGAAGATCCACAACTCAAATGGGTTATGAGATATCAGAAAGATAAGAAATCAAGCGAAGATACACTTAGTGATATATTTGTGGCCTTGAAAACAAAATATGCCATTGATAAAAAAGACATTCCTGCTCTTAAATTAACTCGAGTATTAACACACAATGTCCTTGTCTCTATTCATCGTTCTACATTTTATTCTGATTACAAATCAGTAACAACTGGACATACACTAATTCGTTCAGATGAACTTTTTGGTAAAATTCGCGAATATTCTGGAAATGACAACGTGTATGTCGTGTTTATTGGGTGCAGACATGTTCCAAGCTCTGACCCGGCGGATCTTGCAGTCAGGCACAGTCCAACAAGTGGAAGAGGTCATGTAATTGGTTTTATGGGTGGAAGAAAACTCAGACGAAGAAGTATGAACAAACCAAAAACTCGCAAAACATCAAAAAGAATTCATAAAAAAATAATTATAAATCGTTCACACTATCGTTCATATCGCAGATAATTTTCTTTTTTTGCACATGCACCTTCATTGTTTCAGTTCATTTACTAGTTTTGGTTTTGAAGAACTCCGTTATGCTCTTATTTGATTTCGCCAGGTTGTCTGCCTGGCGCAAGTAGTCGTCAAATATGAGCTCTTTCACTTCGCGGAATCGCAGGTCGTCCAGCTTCTTCTGCAGCTTGTCATCGGTGTCCGTCCAGTTGCTCCGCACCGATTCCAGCTCCTCCAAGAAGCGCGCCTTCTTGCGCCGAAACGCCGCCATTTGTTCCAGCACGAGGCCGAACAGCTGCGCAACCGGCTTCATGATCTGGTTCGTGATGTAAAACGAGTAATTCGGTTTCAAACGCTTGGCCCGAATGTAGTCCGGCGTCTCGATGCGTTCCCCCTGCAGCGCCTTCTTGTCCGGATTGTGGATGTACACGAAAGGGATGCGGTCGCCCGAACTCGGCTTGTTGCCCGGGTCGCGTTTGCCCATGCGGTCCGCCAGCACCTTGTGCGCGATTTGCTGCGGGTTTTTATACGTGGAACGCAGCGATTTTGTGATGATGAGTTTGTCCATGGGCACGCGCTCGTCCACGAGGGACTGCAGCGAGTCGCGCACGAAATGCACGGCTGCCTCCAGATCTTGTTGCTTCGTCAGAATATCAATCAGGCCGCCATACACGTCCTTGACGATGGGTGCGTTGTCGCGGCGACGCAGCACGATGCCCATGCTCTTCGGCTTGCCCTTGTTTGGGTCCGTCTCATACAAGATGCCGAAGTAGCGCTTCTTCTGTAATAAACCGAAAGGCATGAGCGTCTTTTCATACACCCACCCGTGCGGTGCCTTCAAGAAAGCCGACGCCATGTCGCCCACCTGGCGCGCGAGTTCAATCGTGATTTCCAACGCCTGCTTGCCGCGAATGGGTGTTCCGTCCTTGTTGGACAAATTGAACGTGTAGAATACAGAGTCCGTGTTGTGAACAATCATGTTTCCAATTCCAGCCGCAAAATGATGATTGTCTGTGGTCAAATCGTAAACACATTGATTCTCCACAACCGGCAATGTTAATATTTTCTTGATGGAATCGGGACATTTTCTCTGAACGCCGGTTGTCATGGTCGCTCTATAAATGTCCATCTTGTCTGAACGCGTGTTCAATGATGTTTTCCATCCAAGACTTTGAGCCAACAAACATATGCATGCAGCGCTGATTTGATTTTTTTGGTCAATTCGATTGTATCCATTTTTGTCTTTGTCGCCGTCAGCATCATACATGCCGTTCCAAAAGCTTTCTCGAACTTCTCTCGTGCCATTGAGGATGCTGGTTGGGATGATTTTGCATTTTTGGTAATACATCATGTTCCTATACAATTTCACAAATTCCACAATGCTTCCATATTTTTTTGATTTTGGAACAATTTTGTGCACCCCCGAACTTTCCAGAGTGTCGTTGTAGGTCCAATCCAAATCTGGGTAAGCGATTTTGCATAGTTCTAGATATTTATGTATGAATTCCATCGAGGCATTGTTCAATGCCCATGAACATTTTTTGCCAGAATCACAATCATACTCTCCGCAACTTCCATCTCCAAAGAAGAACCCCATGACTCTGGCTTGTTCAACAGTGATCACTGGCACTTCATCGGATGCGGGTTGTGGCTGCGGCAACGCACAATGCAGCAATTTGGTTCCAATCTCCACATTTTTTGGTGAAATCTCATCACCGTTTGAGAGAATCAAAGAATGGTCGTCCGTCACATCAACAATTCCAGTGTGCGTAATGATTCTCATCATTTTTTTGTGAGGGGCGAGCACGTGCCGAATAACGCGATGAAGACGGGTCCATCCCTTTTCCGACCACGTTTCCACGCCGCACATCATTTCGCAAACCTGCTTGGTTTGTTTGCCATCTTCTTTGCAGTCGGACCATTCATTCGGAGTCGCGCCATATTTTTCTGCAAGCGCTTCAATGGGACAAACATCAATGACTCCGCCCAATCGGACATACACTGGAGTGTATGCCGCCACACTGTCGCCGTACACGTATTCAGCCCGCGTGTGCACGATGCCATATTTGCTCGTTTGGCATTCGGTGTTGCCATACACCTCCTCCACCATGCGCTTGGCATACGTCAGCAGCTTGCGTCCGGTTGCCGTGGTGGAAGCCGCCACGTCCACTTCATAGAACGTGCTGGTCTTGGCACCGCACTGTCCGTACAGCGAGTTCGCGGTGACCTTGTAAGCCAGCTGCCGCTTGTCCAGCACGTTGGCCATGAAGGGGTCGGACTGCTGCTCCGCCAGCTTGCGCGTGGATTTTCGCGCGGCGAGCAGCTCTTCCAGAATGGACGGCAGAATGGCCTTCGTGCCGTCCTTGAACTGCGCAAACCGGCACACCTTTTTGCCGCTCAGGTGCTTCTCCATCTTGCCACGGGCATTGGGCTTCCAGCGATAGGTGTCGTATTCCACGTCCACGTAGCCATACTCGGGCAAGTTGTCGTAAATGTGCTGCCGAGTTTTCGGGTCTTTTTCGCCCGTCTCGCGAATCATGTTGCCGTCCAGGTCGTATTCCTTGGTCCACACTTTGCTGTCGTGGGACAAGTTCTCGCTGATCATGGACGACGGATACAGCGACGAGTAATCGTTGCAGGCCACGGGGTTGTCCAGGTAGAGACCGCGCTTCGGCGGCAGCACGATTGCGCCCTCGTAGCCCTCGCCCGACGGCCCCTTGTCGATGACGGGCATGAGCGTGTTTTTCTCGCGGCACTTTTTGGCCATGTAGCTCGTCAGCTTGATGCCCTGCCCGCGAATGACCAGGAAGCTGATGGGCACGCTGCAAATTTTGGCCATCTCGTTGTATCCGGTGATGACGTCCACCTTCTTCATGAGATGGTGGACGAGGTTGCAATCCTGAATACAGTATTTCGCGATGACGGCGCGCGGCCCGGGGCCTTCGTTCGTCATGCGGAAAATGTCCTGCGGCGTGACGTCGTCCTTGGACACGCCCCATCGCACGTGCTTCTTCAGGTCGGGCGTTTCGTGCCCGAGGATTTCAAAGTGGCCGGCGCTGCGGTCAATGGCCACGACTTGGAATTTTTGGCCGTCCTTGTAGGGGTCGGTGGAATGGCCGGTCTCCTCCAGCTCAATGTAGTTGCCGACCTCGAGCCCCGTGAGATTCTTGCTGAAAATGCGCGTGACCTTTCCATCATATTCGGAGGGGGGGGACATTCGATCATTGAATTCCCAATGTTGAGAAGGAGGGGTGCGGGGAACCAATGTTCCCCGGGCTTCCACGCGGTGTTCAATGGACTTCACATCGTCGCCGATGAAGTAAGACCCAACGTAGTCGAGCTTGTAAGACGTGAGGTTGTAGTCGCGGCGGAAGTAGTTGTACATGTCAACTTGAAGACGCCCCGGCATGCCGATGTAATGCAGGTCGTACTGGCCGCTCGCCAGGGCAATGCTCGTTTCGTCAATGCTGACACGCCCGGTTTTGAAATCGCGCTTGCCGCAAAACTCGTCGGCATTGCGCGACAGCTTCAGAAATTCGTCCTCCACGTGGTTTTCCAGGGCACGGTGAAACATGAACTGGTAATCAAATCCGAAGATGTTGTAGCCGATGATGATGTCGGGGTCCTCGCGCTGGACAAGGGCGGTCCACGCTTGCAGCAGCGCGCGCTCGGTCTTGCAGCTGACGATTTCTGCGCCGGGAACAGGGTCGCAGGTGCCGAGGGCCAGGCAGTGGTTCAAATAAGGTCGATCTTCGCCGTATCGCAGGAACGTGGAACCGATGAATGTCGTTTTGTCGCCCTCCACTGGCGGGAACACGGCCATGAGCGCGTCGTTCATGTGGTTGATTTTTGTTTCGCGATCCAGTGCGGAGGACCGCAGCATGTCGGGAATGGAACAGGCGCTTGATGATGCAGATGATGATGATGCAGATGCAGCGGCCTTATTGGGTTTTGCCCAAGAGGGTTGCGCCGTTGCAGTGGTGAACACGCTTCTACCATCGTCTGCATTTGCGCCGTCGTCATCGTCCGCATCATCGCCTTCCGCCAAGGCGTCGGCGTCGGCTTCTGCTTTCATTTTTTCAAACATGCGCTCAATGGTGTTGGCTTGCATGACCTCCGGGTCGGCCTCTTCGATCAGCGTTTGAACCGGCGTGGTCCACATGCGCTCGAACATGGCATCCAAGCGTTCCGACGCGGGGACCGTCTTGGTGTAAATGCGGTCAATGTCTTCGTGCAACGTGAACAACGGACTGCTGCCGCTTTTCGGGTCGTGGAATGCCGTGCGAATCATGCGATGCACTTCGGACTGGGTTGCCGCATTAACGGGGTCCCTTAAGCACGCGTCCACGATGTTGGCGGCGAGTTTTTTGTAGGTTTTGATGGGCACGGGGAAATCGCCGTGGCTGCTGCTGGCCTCAATGTCAAAGCTCATGATTTTGTAGGGAACCAGGGTTTCCTTTTCCGGCTGTGGAACAACGTCCTTGTGGCCGACATGATATTCAAACCGGCAGGTGGTCTGCTTGTTGGATTCGATGGGTTGACCTTTGACCTTGACCCAGCCGGATGGGCTGATATCCTTGATGTGGAAGTAGCGCAACAGGGGCGGAATGTTGGCCTCGTAAATTTGGGTGCCCTTGTAACCGTGCGGATTGAGGCGCATTTCGGTGCCTTTGTGGTCATACCAGAGGTTCTTCGCACGGTTCATGGTTGCCATGTTTTTGAATTTGAGAAGGATGAACTTGTGCTCCTTGCCGCCATCGAACCCGTAGAGCGCCTTGCGTCGAATGAGCTTGCAGTCATCCACCAGTATGGAATCTTCGCTGTATTTTCCGAGCGCGGTTTTCAGGTCGGTTATGAAGCGCGCCTTGGCATCAAAGCCCCACGATTCCGGCACTTTTGCATAGAAGAAGGGTTCATGATTTGCAACGCTGATGCAACACGTGCTGCCTTGTTCATTGATGCCGAACATTTGAATAACAAACCTTTTTTTGTCCTTGTTGTGTTTTGCAAGACCATTGGAACCGCCGCTGCTGCTGCTGCTGCGACTGTTTGTGCCCGGCACTTCATCGCGCACTTGAAAATCGAATAAACGGAATGAATTTTCTTCTACTGCTGATGCTTCCACTGCTACTGCCATCACTGAAATCAGTATGATACATAGACCGGCATTTTGTGTTTAACTGATTTCAATTTTTATTGAAAATCATTTTTTTGCCATTGTTTTGGTTTTAGCATTTCAATCGCGCAAATAAAATGATTAATGCGCAAATAATATAAAATTATAGTGTCATGACCATTTAAACAAATCAAGATCAAGTCGCATTCATGAGTAGTTCAGCATCCATTTCTGCGGCCAAGAAACGTCGCGCCAATCAGCTTCAGCCGCCGTTGACGCAGCAACAGCAACAGCAACAGCCTTTGCAACGACCTGGATCTGCGCCTGTGTCTGCACCTTCTTTAGCAAACATGACGCCGGCTCAACGACAACAATTCATGATGCAGCAACAGCGAATGCAGCAAATGCAGCAACAGCAACAGCAGCAACAGCAGCAACAGCAGCAACAGCAGCAACAGCAGCAACAGCAGCAACAGCAGCAACAGCAGCAGCAACAACAGCAGAAAATGCAGCAACCATCTGGAACTCAAAAAGCGACATCTGGCAAAACTCCCGGACTGACATGGCCAATGCCTCCCATTTATCTAATGAAACAAATGGACACGCTGTTGTTTCAACAAAGTCAAACCATTGATGAACTTAAGAACCGTTTGAATTGCATTGAATCCGGGTCATTGCCCGATGGATTGCCGGAGGGGTTTGCCGGACACGTTGGATTGGAACAAACCAAACAGTCTCTCCTCGTCGACGACGAGTTTGTCTCCGGCATCGTGGACAACATCATGTCCAACTCCAACTTGTCCGAAATCATTGAACAAATCGACACCGTGCAAAACGACAACCGAGAATTGCGCGAATTGCTTCACGCCCAACAAAAGACTATCAATGAAATGAACGTGATGTTGTTGAAATTGATTAGTCAAAATTTGACCACAACTGCCGCTGCCCCTGCTACTGCCGCTGCCGCTGTCCCTGTCCCTGCTACTGCCGCTGTCGCTGCCCCTGCATCTGCCCCTGCTACTGCCGCTGCCTCTGTCCCTGCTACTGCCGCTGTCGCTGCCCCTGCATCTGCCCCTGCTACTGCCGCTGCCCCTGTCCCTGCTACTGCCGCTGCATCTGTGCCGCATTCCTCCGATTTGGAAGAAGAGTCGGGAGAGAACATTCACATGGACGTGATAGATCCATAAACCGCGCGCATCAATGTGCCTCGTAATATTTATATGAAATTATTGTAGCATATAAATAAACATAAGTATTTAAAAAAACATCACGCGTTACAATAATAGTATCAATCCCGAAATGCAATCAGTGTTTGCCATTTTAATATTTTGTGTGATTCTCTTTTTTTACTTGCACATTTACTTTCACATGAAAACCAGCAATGATCTGGAAGTGTATGAAATCGACCAACCATCCAAAGACAAGTTGGAAGAAGTGTGCGACTTGCGACAGCCGGTGCTGTTTGATTATCCGAATGAGCGGTTGATGGAATCGTGCACGCTGAGCGCAATTCGCGCCGCATACGGTGCATTCGACGTGCGACTTCGCAACGTGAAGGATGCGGCGGATGAAGCCGATGCAACCGAGTTATACGTCCCGCTCACGCTGCACGCCGCCGCCGAATCATTTCGAAGCGACAAAGAGTCGCGCTACATCAGCGAAAACAACGGCGACTTTTTGGAAGAAACGGGTCTTGTGAAAACATTCAAATACAACGACGCGTTTTTGCGCCCGCCAATGGTCTCCAAATGCGCCTATGATTTCATGTGCGCATCTCCGGGCACCACAACCCCGCTGCGGTATGAGCTGAATTATCGCAACTACTACTTGGTGACGCATGGCAGCGTGAAGATGCGACTCATCGCCCCCCATGCCAGCAAGTACCTGTATCCAGTTTCAGACTATGACAATTTCGAGTTTCGGTCTCCCGTGAACCCGTGGCAAGTGCAGGCCGAATATCGCGCTGATTTTGATAAAATCAAGACGATGGATGTGGAGCTGCGCGCCGGTCAAATCATTTATATACCAGCATATTGGTGGTGCAGCATTAAATTCCCAGAAACAATGCCCGGGGCAACCATTTGCTGTTTCAAATACAGAACTTACATGAACACCGTCAGCGTGCTGGACAAGCTTTGCATGTGGCTACTGCAACAGCAAAACGTGAAACGCGACACAATTGAAAAGAAAATAACCGCGTTTGCCCCTGCATCAACTCTCGTCGCCACTTCTGCTGCTGCTGCTACTGCTGCCACTGCTACTACTACTGCTGCTGCCACTGCTGCCACTGCTGCCACTGCTGCTGCTGCAACCGATGCAATCAACGTCAATGCTTCTGGCTAAAATCAAAAAATCAGCAGCAGTTATGCGATCTTCCGCTGGCAAAAGTGCACGCCGAAACAAGTCCCGCATGGGTTCATTTTGAATTGCATTAAAACATTCCGGATTGATGTGTCCGCTTTGTTCGGCATTGAAGAAATTGAGGGGGTAATCTTTCGAAAAAAGATACAATTTGCGAAACACGATCATGGTCATAAACATCAACCCCATGGACCACACGTCGTGATGTTTTTGCAGTTTTTTCCACACGTATGCGTCCATGTTCACTGATGGGTTGAACCCGTTTCCAGTTTCTGGCGCACAAAACGGCTTGGTTCCTCCGGTTCCATCACTGACGCCAGCATTTCCGGACATTCCAAAGTCAATCAAGTAAAGCGACAGGGATGATGGAGAAGAGTCGTCCCTTTTCACCAACGTGTTTGCGGGTTTGATGTCGCTGTGCACGATGTTTAAATCATGCAAGTAAACCAGTGCTTCTGCCATTTGAATGCACAAATGCATGATTTGGGCATTTGTGGCATGCGGTTCGCGTTTGAGCCAAGTGTCCAATGTGTGAGATTGACACACTACCGGCTGAATGCTGTATGAAATGTGATGGAATATTGTGCGGACACTGGGCGGTATTTTTTGAATGTTTCTCAAATTCACGTGAATCGGCAAGACAATGTGGTGAATTGAATCGATTCCGGAACCAACCACCACATCTGGCATCACATATGGCACGACGTCTGATTTATTTGAAATGTTCATGAGTTTTGAAACAACAAAATGTTCGGACTGTATTTGCGAATTGTCAAATGCGTGTTCCACGCGCACCATGAAATTGGACACTCGATGCATGCCAACTATGGAGCGCATGTTGCGGTACATCATGTAAATTTGCGGATGGTTGTGGATGTCAATGTGGGACACATCAATTAGAAGCGTTGGGCGGCGTTTTATCTTGCCAACATAATGCACAATGTCATCATTGGTCGTTGCGTATGAGCGAACCGTCATTTTTTTGCAGTCTGAAAACAAAAGCAGTTGACGAACCATTGCGATCAACGGCGCCACATCGTCTTTTGCAGCCGAATTCCATTTGCAGATGACTTCCATGTCATTTTCATATCTGTAATCATCCGCGGGCACAGCAATGGCAGGCACAGGGTCAACAATGGCAGGCACAGGGTCAACCATGGCAGGCACAGGCACAACAATGGCAGTCGACGCTGGCGCTACGGGATTCAGTTCCATTCGGGTGGTTGCTGTGGTGGTCATGGCAATGCCCCCTCCATCCTCTCTGGGTGGGCGAACGAATTGCATTGACCTTTTGATAAATTTCAGAAATATTCTAAACATGTAACGTTATAATAATAATAAGAATTCGGTTTATATTGTTTATGTTTTGGATAAAAAATATAAACACAATGCACAGACTGCAAGGTAATGGCACGCGCATCAAAATGAACACGAGTGCAGCACAAGTCGACATGACCGCGCTCGAAAAAGCGCTTGAAAATGAAAACAATGAATCCATCTCAAATTTAACCACGCGCAAAATCAATGCAGAAAAGTTGCGCCAGTTGCAACAACTTGGACTCAATCAATCCATTTTGGAAGACTACTTCCACAAACTGAGAGATTATCGACACGTGGATGATTTGAATGGATTGTTGCACGGGTCATACATTCGATGGATTGATTTGAAAAACCCGGCAAAGCTCTCTCTTGCAAGGGGCGGCATCATCTGCGATATCAAAATCGGCCAAAAAGGGGTGCAGCTTTTGTGCAAAACGCATCCCAACCCCGCGATGTTTCACGTCGTCATGGACGAATCCGTCATTTTTCAGCGACTGAGTCCGCAAGAACGCGTCATCCTTACCGCAATGGATTATTTGGATGATGAAGCAGATGCATAAATATAAAACAAAATGCACATAAATGCGTAGCAACGCGCTTTCATGTTGGAGCATTTGAACGGACGATGATGCAATCATCCTCGTCGCTTATATCATAAGTTGCATGTGGTGGTGGCGTCTTGGATCTCGCAATGAGATAGACGACCCCGTCATATGTTTTTCCTAAACACCATGTCGTTGCCTTGAGTGCAAACGACAATGCCAAATCGGCAATAAAAAAAAACACCATGTGATGCGGGCAGTGCAATGCGCGGATATCAATTTGCAGATATAATATTTTTTCGTGTTTTGGCAATGAATGATGCATGCCGTCTTCGCCCACTGGTTCCCTTGCGAGGATGGAACTGGGCCCGCCCTTTGCACGACATGTCAAAGTATTTCAATCCCTTTTTTTCGAACACGCTGGTGGTGCAAAGCGCAATTGCATTTTGAGTGCCCACTTTTTTCTCCACGGCCTTGATGCACTTGCACAACTTGGTTGCCAAAATCTCTTCCGCCTTTCGTTTCACGTCGGAGCTGCTTAAATTGGCAGTTGGAATTTTATAATACGAGAGAATCTTCTCATAATCTGATTTTGTCATTTTCATGTTGGCCATGTTTCTCAATGGAATTAATTGAATTAAATTGAATTAAGTGAAATGCCTAAACCCTAAAACAAAAACGTGCAACCCGGTTTCCTATTAAACACTTATAAAAAAAAATATTTTTGACTGTGCATGAAACACACAAATAGTCATGTAATTTTAAATATAGAATTATTATAGCTTGCACACGCGCACATAAACATTTAGTGGAAATTGCCATGACAACGACAATCGCCTCAAAAAAAATAGTGGTGCTGGATGTGGACGAAACCATTGGATACTTTGTTGAGCTGGGCATCTTTTGCGATGCACTGACCAAAACGTCGTGGAGCAACGACCCCAGCGCGCAATACGCGCACTTTGACCATTTGATGAACGCGTTCCCCGAATTCTTGCGTCCCAACATCATGGACATTTTGCGGTTCCTGAAAATGAAGAAAGAGGCGAATGAATGCTGCGGGATCATGGTTTACACGAACAACAGCGGGCCGCGAGAGTGGGTGGAACACATCATTCGATACATAGAACACAAACTGGGGGGGAACGTGTTTGACAAAATTGTGGCGGCGTTCAAAATCAACGGCAAAATCATAGAAATGGGCCGCACCACGCACGACAAGACGTATGACGATTTCATGCGGTGCACCAAGCTGCCGTCCAACGTGGAAGTGTGCTTTTTGGACGACCAAATGCATTCGCAAATGGAGCACGACCAGGTGTATTACATCAATGTGAAGCCGTACGTGCATCAGCTCAGCGTGCACACGTTGGTGGACCGGTTCATGCAATCGACCGCGCTGCGCACCACCGTTGTTGGCATTGGTGGCACAGAACACTTTAGAAGTCGCATTTTGCAGTTCATGCAACGGTTTCAGGATGCGCATGTTCCAAAAGACCCGATGGAACAAGAAATCGACCGAATCATTAGCAAGAAAATCATGGAACACTTGAACGAATTTTTCAACGGCGCTGCAAAACCGGGGTCGTTCAAGCTGCAAAAACAAAAATCGGCGGATTCAAAACAAAAAACAAAGAAGAAACTTTAGTGCGCTGGTTCATTTGTTTTTAGCAAACCAAAACCAAAACCAAATCCCTTTATTTTTTTATTTACATACATTATAACCCCCATAGACACAATGTTCAACATTTCCAGCTTCATCTATTTGGTTTTCCTGTTTTACGTGCTCAGCCCCAACGTGCTGCTGCGCATCCCGCCCAACGGTTCCAAGCACGTGGTTGCGTTCGTGCATGCCGTCGTGTTTGCCGTGGTGTACTATTACACGTCCGGCTACGTCGGCGCAATGCTCGGTTCGCTTTAAGCAACACAGACAATTGGGTTCGGATTATTTTATCATATGATTCATTTGATTCATATGAATATTTTTGAATGATTATCAAACAAGTTTGGATTTGGATTTGGATTTGGATTTGGATTTGGATTTGGATTTGGATTTGGATTTGGATTTGGATTTGGATTTGGATTTGGATTTGGATTTGGATTTGGATTTGGATTTGGATTTGGATTTGGATTTGGTTTTGGTTTTAGTTTTGCCTTTTTTCAAGCGTTTCTTGGTAATGCGGTGCTTGCCTCCCCGAGGAATGCCACTGCGCGTGATTGTGTCAGCCGGAAAAATCAATCCTTGAGCTTCGTCTTGTGGCATTGCAATGTAAAATAAGTCAATGTGGCTGAATTTTAGCACAAATTCGTTTAATAATAAACACAATTCACCCAATGTTCGCAGTCGTTTAAACGACATTGGAACTGTGTAAGAGTAGGTCGACCCATCCAGACGATGCGCAGTTTGGATTGACAACCCCTGTGGGTCCACGAATCTCCAGGGCGCACCTGCTTCAGTCCAGTCAACTGGATCCAGTGTGAATGCCACCCAGTGTCCAATTTCTTCGGCGTCCACTAGTTCTGGTGATCGTCGTCTGTGCATTAACTTCACCAAAATTGCACAAGCCTGTGGCGTCGTGCCTTCTGTCATGACTTGATTTAACTTAGCAGACATTGTTAGCATGATGTGCAATAATTTGGAAATTCCATTGGTGGGAACAAGTGTTATATCTGGTTCAATTGGAACAATTGGAAGACGTTCGAGTATAAAAGCTGATCTGTCCCGGTCGAAACGTCTTAAAATGTTGCCATCACTCCTATTCCTATTCATCAAATCAACGAAATTCAGAAACATTCTGGAAGTTATTCCTTCATTTTGAATTAACGTTAAGACTTCTCCGGCATGATGCGTTATTATCCCAAGATAAACCATTAAATTGTAAAAACACCCTTGAGACACAAAATGCAACCCCTGTCGCACATTGCGAACTCCCAATGGCTGCATGTTAACAACTTGTTGACTCGATTGAAAATTAAACCAAAGCATTTCAATGACATGCGTGGGCGGCAACTGTTGCACTGTTGTGATGCGCGCACTATTTGGATATGTGTATAAATATGGGCGAATGATGGACGTGGACGTGTCTCGAACCATGAATTTATTAACAATTCCAAGTTGTGCGATCGTATTCCCGACATGGAAATGACCAGCACGACAAACATGAAAAACAATGTTTATTCTGAATGCCACTGACGGTTGTGTAATTAGACGAACTTGTTCCACATCCTTTTTTATTATGTCAAACAATGTCTTGTATGTTCCATAACTCTGGTCGGTCTTGTACAACTGGTTCAATTGTGCATAATCAATTACATTTCTTTTTTCCAATATCACATCATCCACTGACTTGAATGCCCATATTCCGGTTTGAGGGACAAGATGTCGTTTGCGCTCACGCGCTTCGTGTGGTGGATCACAGAAAAATCGCATTGGATTTAACCCAATCCATCCATTGCCTCGGGGACATTGTTCGCCAGAAGTTCCTAGCAAAATGTTAAAGTGGTCAGGTTGATTCGGATTGTCTGCCGAAACGAACTCTGAACCATGGACCGTAACTTCGCCTCCAATTCGGATTGATGCGAATGGGGCACTTTGACCCACGTGAGGAGAAGTGTATCGAACATCAGTCAAGTGTTGGTCAATTGGATATTCAACCCATGAGGGAGACATTGTCTCTCCATGAATTATCACGGCATAAGTCAACCTATTCACCGGTTGTGGTGCTACTCCTATATCCATGTCATCCGCGCCGGAAGGTGATCGTGGTGGCGACTCTGGATCTAGTTGCTGTGGTTGTTGCGACAGTTGTTGCGACAGTTGCGGTCGTGGTGAATGTGCCGCAACTGGAACATGCAACGTTGATGCCGTCACTGCGCCCCCGGGGGAAATGGATGCTGCAGTCAGTTCCCTCAAGTTGGCATTGAAACGTCGCACTGGATGAGGAAGAAATCTATTAGACGGGGGTGGTGCATCTTCATTCCCGATCCGGTTCAAAGCAAGGAACGCATCGGTGATTTGGGCATTTACTTCAATCAATTTGTCGTTGAATGAACTGTCGACACACAACTCGTTTGTTATTGGGTCAATTGTCAATGGTTGCCATAGAACATCAATGTGTGGTATTTCCGCAATAGCAAATGGTATGTGTTGGTGTGGCTGTAATGTTGAATTTAACCTTCCAATTCTGCGTGTCAACCTTACAAGAAACCTCTGCAAGGTTTCCGGAGTATAAGCCAGCATTTTCACTCTGATTCTTTGAGTGGTATTACGATGAGTTTCTTGGTTTTTAAGGACAGCATTAACATGTGCATTCAAATTACCCAGCGACATCAACAATGGTTCAATGTGTCTCATCATGACTGCAACTACAGAAACTTCTGGAGCAATCATTGACCCATATGTTTGGTGCTTCAACGAACTCAGGTCAATTGGGTTCGGATTTGCCGCACTCATTCTTATAAAATCTATAGTATTAAATGATATACTATGCATTTAAAAAAGTTTACATTCATTCAACATTCTTAAGTTCCGTGCGCGTGGAATTGTTGAACGTGCGGTTTGCCAGGTTGAAGCAATCCGGGTTCATGGGGTCAAACCGTTCGGTCCTAAATAAGAGCGGATGCGTTTGCGGAATCTGGCGCGAGTCAATGCGCACGTTGTACAGGTCGCTCTTGGACGACGGGACGTATTCGGCTTGGTCGCATTTTTGCAGCCCAAAAAACTGGTTGCGCAGTGTGGATTCCACGTTGACCGCCGTTGCGTAACCTGACCACGGCGCAACCGCGCTGCCGGGATTGAACACTTGTTCCGGGTTGTATATCGGAAAGTTCATGATGGGCACGGTTGTTTGGGCGCGCTGGTCCAGAATGGGCATAATAGTGTATTTGGTCAACACGGGTCGCGCACCCAGCTGCGGTTGCAGAGGGGCCGACGGAATGTTGCGTTCTCTCATGCGACGGCTCAGCTCTTCGGTTCGCTCTTGTTGACACTGCGCCACACCAGTGGGGACGCCATAAAATCGGTCCGACATGGGTTATGTGTGTTGTTATTGATTGTGGGTTTAATTGTAATATGCAAATATAATATTTAATATTTTTCAACATTCATTTAAAGAGTTTTATGCATTGTTTATCAGATCTCTCATTCACAGTCTGCGGTTCGAATCATGTGCGGCATTTTTTACTATGAGTCAATCGGGTCGAGTGCGCGTGTTCCCATGAACACACTGAACGGGTTGCAACAAAATTTTGCTAAAATATCGCACCGCGGGCCGGACAACAGCCGGTTCGTTGTTGAAGGCCAGCGTTGCGTCGGGTTTCATCGCCTTGCCATCAATGGCCTCAGTTCAACCGGCGACCAGCCCTTTAACCTGCTGGGCTGCCAGCTGATTTGCAACGGCGAAATTTACAACCATGCCAAATTAAGTCATAAGTACGGGTTCGAGTGTGTTAGCGGATCGGATTGCGAGGTCATTGTCCACTTGTACAAGCTATTCAATGGCGACATGCGCGCGACGTTGAAAGAGTTGGACGGCGTTTTTTCGCTGGTTCTGATCGACACGGAGCGCGCCTTGGTGCACATTGCGCGCGACCCGTTTGGCGTGAGGTCGCTTTACACCGGCAGTTCCAGCGACTATGCTCACGACATTTCGGTTGCGAGTGAAATGAAGGCGCTGCAACACTGCGCGCACGTGGAGCAGTTTCCTGGTGGGTGCTACATGACGCTGTCCAAGGTTGCAGGCGACGGCGAATCCAAGTTCGATACGATTCTGCAGTCGTATTACGACGATCTCACGCTGAATGAAGCGCTGGATGTGCCATACGTGTACAATTTCGGCACAGCTGTGCTGCATGACGATGTTAATGCAACCCAAGAGCAGTTGGAACTTAGAGCATGCACCTTGGTGCGCAACTTGTTTGAGCTGGCGGTGTGCAAGCGGCTGATGAGCGATCGCCCGGTGGGTTGTCTCCTATCCGGAGGCTTAGACAGCTCCATTGTATCCGCGCTCGTTGTCAGGCACATGGCTAAACCAGGCACTGTTGTGGACACGTATGCCGTCGGCTTGGAGGGTTCCGTGGATCTGAAGTGGGCGCGGCGCGTGGCGGAGCATCTGGGCACGCGGCACCACGAGGTGTGCCTGACGGAGCAGCAATTCTTGGATGCCATTGACGCCACCATTTACCAGATTGAGAGCTACGACACGACCACCGTGCGCGCATCGGTTGGCAACTACCTGGTCAGCAAATACATTTACGAAAACACGGACAATGTGGTGATATTTTGCGGCGACATGAGCGACGAGATTTTCGGGTCGTACCGCGGGTTCACCAAAGCGCCGAGCGACCACGATTTTGCAAGAGAGAACACGCGCATGGTGCGCGACGTGCGCTACTTCGACCTGCTGCGGTCTGACAAGAGCATCAGTGGCGCGGGACTGGAGGCGCGCGTGCCCTTTGCGGACAAGACGTTTTTGGAGTTTGTCATGAGCCTGCCGCCGTGGATGAAGCGGTTCGGGGAGGGCGCGGACTATGCCGTGGAAAAACACTTGCTGCGCAAGGCCTTTGGAACACTTTTGCCGGAGGATGTCATGTGGCGGCGCAAGGAGGCGTTCAGCGACGGCGTCAGCGGGCACGACCGCACCTGGGTGCAAATCATCAAAGAATATGTGGACCAGCGCGTGAGCGATGTCGAGTTCAGCGTTGCGAACGAGTTGAACAAGTATAAGCATAATGCGCCGTATGACAAGGAGAGCTACTATTACCGGACGGTGTTTGAGCGGCATTTTCCTGGAGGGGGGCGCGCCGAAACCATTCCGTATTTTTGGAGGCACCCGTTTTGCGATGGAATATTAGACCCGTCTGCACGATTATTGAAGGACGTTTATGTGGTGGAGAATCAAAGTTAAAAAGCATAACTTCAAAAAAATAAATATAAGCATAATGCAAATACTAGGTCATAATAAAATGCCGTCCAAAAGAACCGGACTCATACCTTCAAAGAAGAATTTCACGGCGGTGGGAGGGGTTGGCGCACGCCCCTTCTCAATGCAAAACAAAATATCAATGATGGCACCGCATGTGGCAGGTGCAATGCCACCACAACCAGCACCAGCACCAGCACCACCGCAAGCGCCGCCAACACAAGCATCAATCGACCGTTTATTTAACATCGACAGTTTTTCAAAGACATTTAGTGGAACGAAAGACTCTCGGTTTCCAGACAAACAATTGACTCCGGTGTATATACCCGTGTTGGCTGCTGCAACCACTCGATGGACCAATTTTTTATCATTTCATCCGGATGGATTAAACACCATAAATGCAATCTACAAAAAAAACGTCGGCAAAGACTGGAAAGGGTTTGAACTAGTTGCAGTCAACAATTCATACAAGGGAAAGGCGATTGCATCAATATCCGCTACAAGATTTTCCAATATTCCATATGGCTTTGCACTGAACATAAACACGACCATGTTGCTAAATGGATGGACTGATCCCGATGACCCGAAGAAAAAACATTACACTTTTTCACTAACAAATTTAGAACACGTGTTTGCACACGAACTTGGACACGTGCTTGGTCTTTGCAACCTCCATTCATCCGGAGACATTGTGCGTCTTCCAACCTTTATGAAAAATGTGGATTATATTTATAATGGGGCATTCGTATATAAACGTTTCGGGGTTGATCTGCCATTTGGCAACATGTCCGGTCGTCTAGTAATTAGTGCGCGACAATTTCCACAAACTCATTCAGAACACAACAAACTCATCAACAAGGCTGCAAGACTTACAGGGGGTGGTCCATTGCACATCATGTTGTCTGATGATGAAATGCATTGGAACCAAACCACGGTGTCTCTTGAAGTGCATGCATGGGGCATAGCCCCAGGACACGATGGCCACTACAAATACAACCCGGCTGGTATGCAACATTTTCCCGCATTTTACAATGAACTCATGGCGCCAGGATTCAATCCACAATATGATGACACAAATGGTTATTTTATTTCCAGCAAATCACTGAAATATTTGACAGAAATGCGTTTGAACGGGAATCGCATGTATGTTGAAAAAAGCCCCGGGGCAAGCGAAGTTAGTGGCGTGATTGAGTATGGGAAATTATCAAACCTCTCACTATTGTACATTATGACAGGCAAAGCGGGTGGTAATTTTCCGGCAATCAAGGGCATTGCAACGGTTGAACGGACATTGTTGCGTGACGCGGATGCAGATGCAACCGATGCACATGCTTACAATGTTTTTTATCCGGATGGATACGCCGGCGACCGCAATGACGAGGAGGAAATCATCCAGATCGTGAAGAACCATGAGAGAATCGTGAATGACCCCGCATTTGTGGAATTTAAGTGCTGTTCATAAAAATTGCTTATTATATAAATTATATTTACATATGATAAACACAAGTTCAAAATAAAATGCCGCATAAAAGAACCGGGCTTATGCCTTCAAAGAAAAACTTCACAGCGGTGGGGGGGGTTGGCGCACGCCCCTTCTCAATGCAAAATAAAATATTAAGACAGGCACCGCGCGTGGCAGGAACCATGAATATGGTTGCAGCTGCACCCCCACCGCCAGCACTACCACCAGCACTACCACCAGCACCAGTAACCGATCCACCCGCACTATTTGACATATGGAGTTTTTTAAACACATTTGATGGGAAGTACCCAGGTTATCCAGATGAAAAATTAGAACCGACTTATTGGACTGCATTGGGTAATGCAACAACCCGGTGGGAAAATTTTTTATCATATGACCCTGTTTATCTTTCCATTGTAAAGGAAAAATACAAAGAAAAATTTGACAAGGACTGGAATGGTCTTGAACTGGTTGGAATCAGATACGGAGTCGACAACTCAAATCAGATTGCAACAGCTTCTGCTGTGTCCTTTCTAGGAACCGATATAGCATTTGGGTTTGTCATGGAAATAAACAATGACATTATGAAAAAAGGGTTCAAAGATCCAAAATCAGGGGCAGTCACCATGCTTTCATTGACAAACATAACAAATATTTTTGCACATGAACTTGGTCATGTGATTGGATTGTGCAATACCACGGAAAATGAAGAATCAATTATGCTGCCACATGAGATCGACCCTTCAAATCCAGAAAGATCTTACTATGTTCCAAAACCAAAACCCAAAGACATTCCAAACTTTAAATGCATAGATAATGGACGTTTTCCAGAAACATATTCAGAACATCATAAACTCATTGATTCCGCAAAACAAAAATTAGGCTTTGTTGTGCTCCCATACATCATTTTGAGCGATGATGGCTCACATTGGAAAGAAGACATGGTTACTCATGAAATTTACACATGGGATTTCACATCCCATTCCCATAAACTGTTTTACAAATACTATTATGGTAATTTTGAAAATGAAATCATGGTGCCGGCGTATAATCCGATTTACGACAATAAAACTGGCTATTTAATTTCCAGTAAATCCTTGAAATATTTGACGGAAATCAGACGAGGCAATGATTTGCAAATGTTTAATGAAAAAAGCCCAGGAGCAAGTGAAGTTAGCAGTGTAATAAAAACCGGGAATTTGCCGAACAAAACCTACATTTTGAAAGGCAAGGCGGGTATCATTGTTCCAGCAACCAAAGGAATTACTCCAGTGATCACGGTTGAACGGACATTGTCGCGTGACGCGGATGCAGATGCAATCGACGCGGATGCAGATGCAATCGACGCGGCCACCGACGCAATCGACGCAGATGCAACCGATGCACATGCTTACAATGTTTTTTATCCGGATGGATACGCCGGCGACCGCAATGACGAGGAGGAAATCATCCAGATCGTGAAGAACCATGAACGAATTGTGAATGACCCCGCATTTTTTAAATTCAAGTGCAGACATTGATAGAATAAAATATGAACAAAGTATATGAACCAAATAAAATGCCGTCCAAAAGAACGGGCATTATGCCTTCCAAGAAAAACTTCACTGCAGTGGGCGGGGTTGGCGCACGCCCCTTCTCAATGCAAAATAAAATATCAAGACAGGCACCACGCGTCTCAGGAACCATGAATATGGTTGCAGCTGCACCCCCCCCGCCACCGCCAGCACCAGCATTAGACAATTTATTTAACATATACAGTTTTGGCAACACATTTGATGGGAAGAAATTCACAGGTTACCCAGATAAAAAATTAGAAAACAATCATTGGCGTGCATTGATTGCTGCAACGATTAGGTGGAAAAATTTTTTATCGTATCATCCAGATGGGTTGAACGCGATAAGAACAAAATACAAACAAGAATTTGGAAAAGAGTGGAAAGGTCTTGAGTTGGTTGGAATAAACTATTCACGCACTGTAGGGATTGCAGGAACTTCTGCTGTAAAATTGAAAGGAACCAAACTGCCATATGGGTTTGTGCTGGACATAAATAAAAATATGTTGACAAACGGATTAACCGACAGCACGGGAACATATCAATTTTCACAAATAAACATCGAGCACGTGTTTGCCCACGAATTGGGACACGTGCTGAACCTCTGCAATACCCTTACACCAGACAACATTGTGCGTATTCCAGGTTTTGTAAGCAATGTGGATTACATTAGATCCCACCAAATAGTGTATAAACGAATTGAGGGCAATCTGCCCGACGCCACGGCCGGTAGAGCAATTAGTAGTATCCGACCAGGGTCGAAGATGGAGTATACAAAAACTTATTTAGAACACGCTAAACTCCTCCAGGCTGCAACCACAAGAGCGGCAATCATTTCAACATACATCATGTTATCCGATGATGGAAAACACTGGAATGATAAGATGGTGTCACTTGACGTTCACGAATGGAGACTACCAGACCAAATATACAAACCAATTGGCACACAAAAATTTAGTAATTTTTACAATGAACTCATGCAACCTTATTTTCATCCATCATATGACAATGAAAACGGATATTTGATTTCCAATAAATCATTGAAATATTTGATAGAAACACCAGTAGATGGGTATCAACTGTATGTTGAAAAAACTCCAGGAACAAGCGAAGTTAGTGGTGTCGTTAAATTCGGCCCGTTGTCAGACCTCACGCACATTTTAAAGGGCGCAGCAGGTCGCATATTTCCGGCATTCAAAGGGGTCACAACAGTTGAACGGACAGATGCAAATGATGCAAACGATGCTTACAATGTTGTTTATCCAGAAGGTCATGTAGGTGATTGCGATGATGAAGAGGAAACCATCCAGATCGTGAAGAACCACGAAAGAATCGTGAATGACCCGACATATATGGCAAACAGAATACGATGTTGTTCTTGAAATTGGTGCGCTAAAATCGCGAACAATTGCATATTTGCACATAATATGCGATTGATTGTTGTAAAATGAACCTGAATTTGGACCAAGTGGACCACGTCACGCTGGACCTCATGGTGAACCAGCCGCAGTACGAGCGGTACCTACGAAACAAAGAAGCGGACCTGACCGGGAAATACGAAAAAGCCAAGCGCTTCTACAAAAAGAGGATCACGGAAATGACGCGGGACTTGCTGAAGGGGGAAATGGTCAACGACATATTTGTGCTTCAGGCATTCGAAGCGTATGCCAAAGCGTGCATCACGTATTTTAGAAACAAGGATAAAAATGACACGCTGCAAGAAGAGCACATGGCGGAGTGCGTGGCGGTAGGGTTTCTGCCGCCCATAGTGGAAGACCATGCGGATCATGATGAGGGGCATGATGACGAGGACCATGACGAGGGGGATGATGACACTGAGGAGGATTCGGGTTCATCGGTGCTCGCAGACTCGTCGAAGCGAAAGCTGGAGATAATGATGTCGTTCGACAAACACAAACCGCACACGCCCACGCTGGACACGTACGTCATTAAAACCACGCCCGCGGCGTCGGCACGCAGCAATCACGTGCCCATTCCCAAGCTGAAAGAAATCAATTTGGATGACCCCAAATTTAAAACCAAGGACATTAAGCCCAAACCATCCAAACCATCCAAAACAAAAGCCATTGAACTATGAATATGAACTTTTTAAATTGTGAGTTATTTTAAATTATTTCCATATTGTAATTGAGCAATTATGAAAATAAAACACACAAGGCGCTGCAAACGCAGAAGTGGTGGAAGACGCTGCAAAGGCGGTACCCGAAAGAACGAGAGGAATGGCAATAAAGTCAAGAAAGTCAAGAAAGTCAAGAAATACGATTTCGAACGGCTGAAGTGCGGTCCGGTTCAGCAGCATTACTTCACGTGCTACGACAACGACACGCTGCACAAGTTAAGAGACGGATGGAATGTGCGCCATCCGGACGCCCGCATTGAAACGAACGACCCGAAGGAAATATGGACCGCGTTGAAACAGCGGTTTGGTCGCATGTGCCGCAACGAAGCGTGCTGGATGAAGCAGCTTGCGGGAAACGAATTTGCCGAGCGGATTGAGAATGATGCAACGTTTGCGCCCGAGGCACCGAAGTCGTGGATTCGCGACCCGGACGAGTGGTTGAGCAGCGAAGAGATTGAACGCGTGATGAAGCAGTACGAAGACAAGTTTCCCGCGTTTGAATTCCTGGGGCCGTCGCCGAGCGACTACAACGCGCCCAAACTGGCTGGAGTTTGCGTGTGGGAGGAGCTCTGCAATTTCAATTTAAAAAAGTACGTGGAGTCGGGCACGCACCAAATCGGCGTGGTGTTCAACACGGACCCGCACACGGAAGACGGGGCGCACTGGGTGTCGCTCTTCATCAATGTGGATGGCGCCAACCGCAAAAACAACTACGTGTTCTTTTTCGACAGCACCGGCGACCGCCCGCAAAAAGAAATTCGAGAGTTCACGGAAACGGTCATGCAGCAGGGGCGTTCTCTCGGGATCACATTCAAGTACTATGAAAATAGGAAACAGCATCAAAAGCGCAACACGGAGTGCGGCATGTACGCACTCTTCATGATTGTGAACCTGATTGAAGGCACGCGGACTCCCGAAGAGTTCATGCGCGGGGTGCGCATCCCCGACAACCACATGCTTGAATTTCGCAGCGAATATTTCAATCGCGGTGGCAGCATATAAATTTCATGAATATGAATTGTATCAAAAAAAAGCTTAAATGTTTAGTAATTCAATTGTGCATAATTTGTTATTGCAACGTGTTTTTTTTTGATATTATAACATCATGCATCGTCCAACCATTTGCTTGAACATGATTGTCAAGGACGAGTCGCACATCATTCGGGAAACCCTGGACATGCTGTGCTCCAAAATACAGTTTGACCGCTGGGTCATATGCGACACGGGCTCGACGGACAACACTCGAGAGATAATCACGCAATTCTTCGGTAAAAAAAACATTCCCGGGGAACTGCATTGCGACGAGTGGGTTGATTTTGGGCACAACCGCTCGCTTGCCCTTGAACGGGCATTTAATAAAACCGACTTATTGCTCGTGTTTGATGCGGATGATGAAATTCACGGCACCATCGCCATTCCGACCGAAGTCGCATTTGATGAATATCATCTGAAGTTCGGGGTTCCCAAATCGGGCGTAAATTACACGCGAACCCAAATAATAAACAATCGCAAACGGTTTAGATATTTGTCCGTGCTGCACGAATTCATCAGTTGCCAGGAACCGTCGCCTGCCCGCGTCTGCATATTGGATGGCGACTATCATTTGATTTCGGGGCGCACCGGGTCGCGCAACAAGGACCCCAACAAGTATTTGAAAGACGCAATTGTGTTGGAAAAGGCGCACGCGGAAGCCCTGGCCAAGGGCGATGAACTGTATAAACGCTATGCTTTTTATTGTGCGAACAGCTACCGAGATTGCGGGCGACACGAAGACGCGATTAAATGGTACAAAATCACTCTTTCACAGGACAACTGGGAACAAGAAAAATATGTGTCGTGTCTTTACATGTATCAATGCTACGAGGTGATGAACCGAGCGAATGAAGGATTTTTTTATTTGGTGAAGGCATTTTCATATGATGCATCGCGCGTGGAATGCTTGTATCCGTTGATTGTGCATTATTGCTGTGAAAACATGGCCGAAATGGCCTACAATTATTTCCGCATGGTGAAAATGACCGAGCCTCAAAACAATGCGGGCAAATTGTTCGTGGAGACGGACAAGGCCGGGTTTTATGTGCCATACTACATGATCATTGTCGCGGACCGAGTGGGAGACCGAGAATGCGGCATTCGCATGTATGAACTCATTTTCAAGGAAAAACACCGCACATTCAGCGCATGGCACCTGCGCAACCTGCTGCACAATATGCGTTTTTTTATAAATCACGTTAAACCCGAGGCGCTGAATGCATTTGTTGCGCTGGCCAACGATTATTTCAAATTTGTCATCGACAACGGCGTTCCTGCGAGCGCATTCAGCGACATCAACCTCTCAATTACTCCTCAAACCGCGGACAGAATGAGAGAAAAGATGGGAGGGAAACCGGCGTTCAAAAACAGCCGCAACATTCTGTTTTACACGGGGTACTGCAATGCGCAGTGGAATTACAGCAAGATGAAACTCGGCGCGCTGGGTGGTTCCGAAAAGGCGGTTGCGCATTTGTCCAAAGAGTTGGGGCTTGCGTTGGGTGGCATGACCGTTTACGTTGCGGGAGACGTGCAGCCCGAAGAGCTGCGCGAATTCAATGTGGTCTATGTTGGTCTGAAAGACTTGCCGGACTTGTTGGGTCGGACCGATTTTCACACGGTCATTTGTTCGCGCTACATTTCATTTTTGGAGCTGTACGGAAACGCGTGCTCGTTTTTCCAGTTCTATATATGGGCACACGACACGTGCTTGTTGGCGCACGGGTGCAATTTGAGCCACACGGCAATCATTGAAAAATGGGCGGGTTGCATTGATGGATGCGTGTGCCAAACGCAGTGGCATGCCGCACGATACATTGATTTGTATCCCGCACTCAAACCGAAAATGACGACGATAAACAACGGCATAGATTTGGAGCTGTTTCCGGCGGTCAGCGCTTCGAACCCAAAACTGGCGGGGAAATTCGTGTACACGTCGCGCACCGAGCGCGGACTGACGCGCGTGTTGGACCTCTGGCCGGAAGTTGTTGCGGCGGTGCCGCGTGCAACCCTTGTTGTGTCGACCTACGAAACATTTCCGTGCAACGACGACGAACGGCGCATTGAGGCCCGCATAGAATCGTTGAATCAGTCGTTCCCGAACAACCGCATTCAGCACTTGGGGAAACTGAACCCGACGCAGCTGTACGCGGAACTGAGCACGGCGGAGTACTGGTTGTACCCAACCAACTGGCCGGAGACATCCTGCATCACCGCGATGGAAATGCTCATGTCCGGGGTCATTTGCTTGTATTATCCGTTGGCCGGTTTGACGGACACCATGAACGGGTGCGGCGTCCAAATCGCCCCGGGGTCAGAGATTCAGACGCTGCGTGAAATCGCGCACGATGAGGAAAGAAAAGAGGCGCTGCGCAAGGAGGGACGCGCATATGCCGAGAGCTGCGCCTGGGCAACCCGAGCCAACGCGTGGAAGCAAACCATTTTCCAAACACGCGTTGCCATTTTCAATTCGTTCCCGTTTCACTATGAAATGTTTGGATATATTCTGGACCATTTCTCACGGAATGGTCGCAATGATGCGTCGTCAACCGTTGTGTCAATATTCACGGAAACTCGAAATGAGTTGGGATGGTTGGAGTTTTACAAAACGCAGTTCAAAACCCTAAATCTTGAATTCAGGCCGGTCTCCGATTTTTGTGATGCTCGGCACGCATTTGATTTGATTTTTGTGCCGACCGACGATGACTTTGCATTCAAGCGCGAGTGGATTGACGAGCGATGCATTGCAAGCGACCACCACATTTTAATCCGTCGTCCCGAGTATAAGCACCACATCGGAGTGCGTCCATTTGCCGGAAGCAACAAGCAATGGGCGATCCCATGTTGCGAATTCGTTTCCGCCAATGAAAAATTGAGACATTTGGAGACGGACTGCATTCACGTTGCGATTGGCGGAAGCTTGGATTGCATATTCAATTATGAGGCGATTAATCGATTGTCTTCCAGTGTGCCCCTGCATGTGCATTTCATTGGAAGAAAAATCATTGATTTGCGCCCCAAAATAAAAGAGGGCATTGTTGTTCATTTGCACGAAAAAATGGACACGAGCGAAATGATCGAGCTGCTGAAAAAATGCGACTATGTCATGACCGATTTGCTGAAAAAAAATGAGAGTTCTATGTCAGGGTACATTCCGCTTTCGTTTTCAACGCTGACATCGTTAATAATCAGCAAGCAAAACAATCGCATATACGGTTTCAAAAACGTGGTCGAATTTGAACTGAACGCGGATGACCGCATCGTGCTTTCAAAACGGGACGACACGGACATTGAGCAGTTGAAGGGCGAGAGAGACGGATTGGTTGCAATGTATGACAGTGCGATCAAAGACATTGTTGAGGAAAATGCGGTTCATTATAAAGTGAACGATGAGCTTGCATTTGCAATCGATGTTCGCGCCAGGTCGTTGCATTCAACCATGAAATTGAAATATGGTTCATTTAATGACGAGTATCCCGAACAAAAAATTGCAGTTCGGCATCTGTCTGGCAATGAAAAGGTATTGGAAATCGGGGGCAACATTGGAAGAAATTCATTAATGATTTCGTCGCTGCTTCAAGACCAAGCCAATTTAGTGGTCATGGAATGCGATGATGGAATTGCCGAACAACTTGCTGAAAACCGGGATCTCAATGGCCATCATTTTCACATTGAGCGTTCGGCGTTGTCGAAAAGAAGGTTGATTCAACGGGGATGGGACACGGTGCCAAGCGATGTTTTAGTTGACGGATACAAATGGGTAAACACCCTAACAGTTGACGAGCTGAAAAATAAATACAACATTGCGTTCGACACGCTTGTTTTGGACTGCGAGGGTGCATTTTATTACATTCTCATGGACATGCCTGAAATTTTGGATGGCATAAAGCTGATATTGATGGAAAATGATTACCACGAATTGCCAAAAAAAATGGAAGTGGATAGAGTGCTGCGTGAACACAAATTCAGACGCGTTTATGCCGAGGGGGGCGGTTGGGGGCCATGCGAAGCCTTTTTCTTCGAAGCATGGAGTCGGGTTGAACCATCGCGGAAAGCAATTGAATCACCTCCCAAGAAAATCATAGACTGTTTTATATTTTACAATGAACTGAATATGCTGGAGTATCGACTGCATGCGTTGAATTCAGTGGTGGACTATTTTGTCATTGTGGAAGCGCGTCAAACGCACGTTGGTGCGAGCAAGCCGTTGCATTTTGAGGAGAACAAGCATGAGGCACGGTTTTTGCCATACTCTGATAAAATAATTCACATCGTGGTGGATCTGCCTCACACGCAAGAAGCAATGAATGTAGACATTTCGCAAAATCACCAATGGACAAACGAGAACTTTCAAAGAAACTGCATATCTAGAGGCATTGATGAACTTGCAACCCGTTTGAACGACCACGACATCATCGTTGTGGCGGATTTAGATGAAGTTCCCGACCCTGCCACTCTTGCGAAAATGAAAGAGAAACGGTTTTCTTTGAACAAAGTTGTGGCATTTGAACAAGATTTCTACTATTATAATTTGAATTGCAAAAAGAATGAAAAATGGAACAAATGCAAGGCGCTCACGTTCAAGACATGGAATAATATGCAGATTTCATTTGAATCTATAAGGTTTCTTCCATGTGAAATAGTTGCAAAAGGAGGATGGCACATGAGTTATTTTGGCGATGCAAAATTCATAAAAAACAAAATAGAGAATTTCACGCATCAGGAACACAATTTAGAACACATCACCGATGTGGATGCAATACAAAAAAGGATGGATGCGGGGATCGACTTGTACATGCGTCCTGGTGAAACATTTCAACGGGTTGCCATTTGCGACAATGATTATTTGCCACCGTTTTACGAAACGCATCTGTCCTCATTCATTTAAGTCCGGTTCAAAATTGAGGTCAAACCATCATTTTTTTATACTTTATTAACATAATATATGCAACCCCAATCAAGTTTTATATTATGTCATCATCGTCATCCTATTCCGCATATTTAGCAAATAAAACGGTGTGCTGTTGTGTAAATGCCACGGAAGGCCCGCCTGGACCCATGGGTCCCAAAGGGCCAAAAGGAGCCACGGGTGCCACAGGTGGAAGTGGACCGCAAGGCGCAACCGGTGCAACCGGCCCGCAAGGTCCGGCGGGTCAGTCCAACTCATTTTTCAATTATTTTGCAGACACTACTAATGCTACTAATTTTAGCCCACCAATCAATCCCGGAACCTTCACATGGAACAGTGCGGGCCAGCTTGACGCGACCATCCTTTATTTGTCCAGTTTTGATTCGAATGGCAATGACATCGACGTGTTTCTTGAAACATTGCAGCCGGGAGATATCCTCGTTTTGCAGAACCAAATGAATAGCAACGAATATCAAACATGGGTCATAACCAGCGTGACATCGTATCCAAACAATTACGTTGAATTCGGAGTAACGCTGCCGGTCCCAGCTCCTCCCCCTTACTTATTTACATCAAATTTTTTAACGCCGGCTCTGGTTATAATCCGATCGGTTGGAACTACCGGACCACAAGGCCCTGTTGGCGCAACAGGCGCAACAGGTGCAACAGGCGCAACAGGCGCAACAGGCGCAACAGGCGCAACAGGCGCAACAGGCGCAACCGGCGCAACCGGCGCAACAGGAGCAACCGGCGCAACAGGCGCAACAGGCGCAACAGGCGCAATAGGTGCTACGGGCGCTACAGGCGCAACAGGCGCAACAGGCGCAACAGGAGCTACAGGCGCAACAGGAGCTACAGGCGCAACAGGAGCTACAGGTGCAACAGGCGCAACAGGCGCAACAGGTGCCACGGGAGCAACAGGCGCAACAGGCGCAACAGGAGCTACAGGCGCAACAGGAGCTACAGGCGCAACAGGAGCTACAGGCGCAACAGGCGCCACTGGTGCTACGGGAGCTACAGGCGCAACAGGCGCAACAGGCGCAACAGGCGCAACAGGCGCAACAGGAGCTACAGGCGCAACAGGCGCCACTGGTGCTACGGGAGCTACAGGCGCAACAGGCGCAACAGGCGCAACAGGTGCCACGGGAGCAACAGGCGCAACAGGCGCAACAGGAGCTACAGGCGCAACAGGAGCTACAGGCGCAACAGGAGCTACAGGCGCAACAGGAGCAACAGGCGCTACGGGAGCTACAGGCGCAACAGGCGCAACAGGCGCAACAGGCGCAACAGGCTCAACCGGTGCTACGGGCGCAACAGGAGCTACAGGCGCAACAGGAGCTACAGGCGCAACAGGCGCCACTGGCGCAACAGGCTCTACGGGCGCAACAGGCTCTACGGGCGCAACAGGAGCAACAGGCGCCACTGGTGCTACGGGATCGACGGGCGCAACCGGCGCAACAGGTGCAACAGGCGCAACCGGCGCAACAGGAGCAACAGGCGCAACAGGTGCTACGGGAGCTACGGGCGCAACAGGCGCAACGGGCGCAACAGGTGCCACGGGAGCAACCGGCGCAACAGGCGCAACAGGAGCAACAGGCGCCACTGGTGCTACGGGATCGACGGGCGCAACCGGCGCAACAGGTGCAACAGGCGCAACCGGCGCAACAGGAGCAACAGGCGCAACAGGTGCTACGGGAGCTACGGGCGCAACCGGCGCAACAGGCGCAACAGGTGCTACGGGAGCTACGGGCGCAACCGGTGCTACGGGCGCAACAGGTGATACGGGTGCAACAGGCGCAACAGGTGCCACGGGAGCAACAGGTGCAACAGGAGCAGGAATTCAAGGAGTGACAGGAGCAACAGGCGCCACTGGTGCTCAAGGAGAAACTGGTCCTCAAGGTATTCAAGGCATCACTGGAGCAACTGGCCCTCAAGGAAGCAACATTTTTTCATCATCATTGGCAGATTCATATCAAGTGGCACTCCCCCCGCCATCCGCTTGGGGTGTAAATGATTACAGCACGCAACCCTTCACAATCCCGTCAGGAGAACTGTTCGTATTCTCTTGGGCAGTTGAATTCAACCCATACAATGCAGGTGGAAACACCCGACCAGAATATTTGTTCACATATGAAGTTAGAGCCACAAACTCTTCAACCAATATAACAACATTGCTTGATTCGGTTCCAGTTGCAACCGGCGCTTTTGGAGGAAATTTGCAAGCACATGGCACACTGACACTCAGCACTGCAAGTGGTCTTAATCCGAATACTTACATCAGCTGGGGGACTGCTGCAACCGGCGGCAGTCAACGATTTTCATGGGTGGATGCAAGATTAGTCGTCAATTTTTTCAGAGTCACCTCTTTTGTTGGATTAACTGGAACAATCAGCCCAACAGGAGCAACAGGAGCAACAGGAACAACAGGAGCAACAGGCGCAACAGGCGCAACAGGAGCAACAGGAGCAACAGGAGCAACAGGAGCAACAGGTGCAACGGGAGCAACAGGTGCTAGAGGCGCAACCGGCGCAACAGGCCCCGCCGCAACTCAAACATTGGCGCAAACATTAATCATTGGAAATAATGCAGGCGCAACAGGCATTGACATGAATTACCAAACCATATCAAATGTTCCCACGATAAATAATACATCCACTATCAACATAAATGCCGGCACTGGTTTCAGTTGCGTTTTTTCAACCCAATTGACTCTCCCCGCAATTCAAGTTGTCGCAACGTTTGCATCAACCACATTGGCTTGCAATTTTGGCAGTTTATCAACTGGCATTTTTAATGTCGTTCTCACCGGTGATGTGAACATATTTAATTTTTCGGGTGGACGCACTGGTGGGCAATATGTCATTTATGCAACTGCAAGTGGTGCAACAAGATCGATAAACACTAGTGTTGCCAGTGGCGCATACAAAATCAATTTCACAGTTCCAGTGACGGTTCTTACCACATCGGTTGCACTGTTGACAGTTACATTTGATGGAACCAGCTATCTGATTGCATGCTCTGCTTACAATTAACATGGATGATGTTATTTTGCATTGAAATTTGGGCGTGCGTGCGTGCGTGCGTGTGTGCATGTATTTTTTTTGAAATATTAAAAAATTACGAATAAATAATATGTCATTAATGCAAATGTCATATTCGAATTACAACTCATATTTAGCAAATCGGACAATTTGCTGTTGTCCGTCGAAAGTGTCAGAAGGAGCAACTGGCGCAAGAGGAGCAACTGGCGCAAGAGGAGCCACTGGAGCAACCGGCGCAACTGGAGCCACGGGTGTAATCGGCGCCACTGGAGCCACCGGCGCAACAGGAGCTACAGGAGCAACTGGAGCCACTGGAGCCACTGGAGCCACCGGCGCAACAGGAGCTACAGGAGCTACAGGAGCAACAGGAGCAACAGGTGCAACAGGCGCAACAGGCGCAACAGGCGCTACGGGAGCCACAGGCGCAACAGGAGCTACAGGAGCTACGGGCGCTACGGGAGCAACAGGAGCTACGGGCGCTACGGGAGCAACAGGTGCAACAGGTGCAACAGGTGCAACGGGCGCTACGGGAGCAACAGGCGCAACAGGTGCAACAGGTGCAACGGGCGCAACAGGAGCAACGGGTGCAACAGGCGCTACGGGAGCCACAGGCGCAACAGGAGCTACAGGAGCTACGGGTGCAACAGGTGCTACGGGCGCTACGGGAGCAACAGGTGCAACAGGTGCAACAGGTGCAACGGGCGCTACGGGAGCAACAGGCGCAACTGGCGCAACAGGCGCCACTGGTGCTACGGGATCGACAGGCGCAACTGGCGCAACAGGCGCAACAGGTGCAACAGGTGCAACAGGCGCTACGGGTGCAACAGGAGCAACCGGTGCAACAGGCGCTACGGGATCGACAGGAGCAACAGGAGCTACAGGCGCTACGGGCGCAACCGGCGCAACAGGCGCAACAGGCGCAACAGGCGCAACAGGAGCTACAGGCGCAACAGGAGCTACAGGCGCTACAGGCGCTACGGGCGCAACCGGCGCAACGGGAGCCACCGGCGCAACAGGCGCAACAGGCGCAACAGGCGCAACAGGCGCAACAGGAGCTACAGGCGCAACAGGAGCTACAGGTGCAACAGGCGCAACAGGCGCAACAGGTGCCACGGGAGCAACAGGCGCAACAGGCGCAACAGGAGCTACAGGCGCAACAGGAGCTACAGGAGCTACAGGAGCTACGGGCGCAACAGGAGCAACAGGCGCAACAGGCGCAACCGGCGCAACAGGCGCAACAGGCGCAACAGGCGCAACAGGCGCAACGGGCGCTACGGGCGCTACAGGTGCAACAGGCCCAACAGGTGCAACTGGTCCAACCGGTG
>Ga0315293_10000486_pt1 | contig 36907 bp, 31 predicted proteins | sample YL17G13_20_MG_FD_203071 | JGI IMG/M metagenome (GOLD analysis project Ga0315293, IMG submission 203071) | Sediment microbial communities from Yellowstone Lake, YNP, Wyoming, USA - YL17G13_20 | ecosystem: Environmental > Aquatic > Freshwater > Lake > Sediment | place: USA: Wyoming | collected... | reverse complement strand
CACATGCTGTACCCCAATGGCGGCGTCGTCGACGACCTGCTCGTGTACCGCCTCGGCGACGAGGAGTTCCTCATCGTCATCAACGCCTCCAACACCGTCAAGGACGTGGCGTGGATGCGCGAAGTGGCGGCGCGCTTCGCCGACGTGAAGCTCTACGACCTGTCCGCGGCGACGGCCGAGCTCGCCCTGCAGGGGCCGCTGGCGCTGCAGATCCTGCAGCGGCTGACGAAGACCGACCTCAAGCCGATCAAGTACTACTGGTGTCTGCCGGGGGTCAAGTTCGGCCGCGCCACCTGCCTCATCTCGCGCACCGGCTACACGGGCGAGGACGGCTTCGAGGTGTTCTGCACGCCCGAGGACGGGCCGGCGCTGTGGGACGCGATCATGGACGCAGGTGAATCCGACGGGCTGCAGCCCATTGGGCTCGGCGCGCGCGACAGCCTGCGCTTTGAGGCGTGCATGCCGCTCTACGGGCAGGAGCTCGACGACAAGACGACGCCGCTTGAGGCCGGCCTGGGCAAGTACGTCGACCTCGACAAGCCGGACTTCATCGGCCGCGAGCCGCTCCTGGAGCAGGCGCGCAAGGGGCTCCCCAAGAAGCTCGCCGGCTTCGAGATGGTCGACCGCGGCATCGCGCGCTCGCACTTCAGGGTCCTGCGCGAGGGCAACGAGATCGGCTACGTCACCACGGGCATGTTCTCGCCGACCCTGGGCAAGAACATCGGCCTGGCCTACGTGCCGCCGGCCCTGGCCGCGGTCGGGAATGTGTTTGACGTTGAGGTGCGCGGCAAGCCCCTGCAGGCGCGCATCGTCCCGACGCCGTTCTACCGCCGCCCGAGGCGCTAGCGGGAAGCGCCAGGCAGGGGTCGGCGGGGATCCGGAGGCGCCCGAAAAGACCAGGATAACTCTGTCTAGGAGGGAATAGCATGGCTTGTCCGCAAGATCTCCTGTTCACCAGGGACCACGAGTGGATCCGCATCCAGCCTGACGGCACCGCCCGCGCCGGCATCTGTGACTTCGCCCAGGAGCACCTCGGCGACATCGTGTTCGTCGAGCTGCCGGCGGTGGGCAAGGCGTTCAAGCAGAAGGACGTGTTCGCCGTCGTCGAGTCGGTCAAGGCGGCCTCTGACTGCTACTGCCCGGCGGGCGGCACGGTGAAGGAGGTCAACGCCAGGCTCGTCGACGAGCCGGCGACGATCAACAAGGACCCGTACGGCGAGGGCTGGATGATGGTCATCAGCGTCGCCAGCCGCGAGGACCTCAGGCAACTGATGAAGCCGGAGGAGTACGACAAGTACGTGGCTGAGGGTGGCGGTCACTGACCATGAAGTACCTGCCGCACACGGAGGCCGACCGAAAGAAAATGCTGGAGACGATCGGCGTCTCCAGGATGGAGGACCTGTTCGCGGACATTCCGGAGGGGGTGCGCTTCAAGGGCAGGCTCGACGTGCCCCCGGCGCTCTCTGACCCGGAGCTCATGCGCCACCTGCGGGAGCTGGCGTCGCGCAACCGCACCGTGGACGACTACACGTCGTACCTGGGCGGCGGCGCCTACGACCACTTCCTGCCGTCGGTCGTGGACCACGTGGCGTCGCGCAACGAGTTCTACACGGCGTACACCCCGTACCAGCCCGAGGTCAGCCAGGGCACGCTGCAGACGATGTACGAGTACCAGAGCCTGATGTGCGAGCTTCTGGGCATGGACGTCTCCAACGCGTCGATGTATGACGGCGCGACGGCGGCGGCCGAGGCGGCGCTCATCTCGTGCCGGCACACCGAGCGCAAGAAGGCGGCGGTGGCGGCGACGGTGCACCCGGAGTGGCGCCAGGTGCTGCGCACGTACATGTGGGGCCGCGACCTGGAGGTCGTCGAGCTGCCGCACGCGGGCGGCGTCACCGACGTTGAGCGGGCCAAGGCCCTCCTGGGCCCGGACGTGGCGTGCCTGATCGTGCAGCACCCGAACTTCTTCGGCTGCCTTGAGCCGGTCGAGGAGCTCGAAAAGCTGGCCCACGCGGCGGGCGGCCTGTTCGTGGCCGGCGTCGACCCGATCTCGCTCGGCGTGCTCAAGCCGCCGGGGGAGTATGGCGCCGACTTCGCCGTGGGCGAGGGCCAGTCGCTGGGCAACCACCTGAACTTCGGCGGCCCGTACCTGGGCTTTTTTACCTGCACCGAGAAGCTGATGCGCCGCATGCCCGGCCGCATCTCGGGCCAGACGCTCGACGCCAACGGGCAGCGCGGCTTCGTGCTCGCCCTGGCGACGCGCGAGCAGCACATCCGGCGCGAGAAGGCGACCTCGAACATCTGCTCCAACGAGGCGCTGTGCGCGCTGGCGGCGGCGGTCTACCTGACCACGCTCGGCCCGCGCGGCATCAAGCACGTGGCCGAGCTGTGCCTGCACAAGGCGCACTACCTGCACGACCGCGTCGCCATGCTGGAGCGGTTCAAGCCGGCCTTTTCCGCGCCGTTTTTCAAGGAGTTCGTGGTGCGGTCGCAGCTGCCGGCTGGGCGCGTCATCTCCGGCCTGCTGGAGGACCGCATCATGGCCGGGCCCGACGTGGGGCGTTTCTACCCCGACCTCAAGGACCACCTGCTCTTCTGCGTCACCGAGAGGCGGACGCGCGAGGAGCTCGACCACCTGGTGGCGCGACTGGAGGGATCGTTGTGAAGCGGGTAGAGCCCCTCATCTTCGACCTGAGTTCACCGGGGCGGGTGGCGTACTCGCTTCCGGCCGTTGACGTGCCGGCGGCGCCGCTGGAGAGGCTTTTGCCGGCGGGCGCGCTGCGCGGGCGGGCGCCCAGGCTCCCCGAGGTGAGCGAGATCGACGTCATCCGCCACTTCGTGCGCCTGTCGCGCCTCAACTACGGCGTCGACCTGGGGATGTATCCCCTGGGCTCGTGCACGATGAAGTACAGCCCGAAGATAAACGAGGACGCGGCGCGCATGGCGGGCTTCACCGAGCTGCACCCGTACCAGCCCGAGGAGACGGTGCAGGGGGCGCTGGAGCTCCTGTACCAGACGCAGTGCTTCCTGGCGGCCATCGGCGGCGTCGACAAGGTGTCGCTGCAGCCGGCGGCGGGGGCGCACGGCGAGCTGACCGGCCTGCTGATCATCAAGAAGTACCACGAGTCGCGCGGCGAGAGGCGCAACAAGGTGATCATCCCCGACTCGGCGCACGGCACCAACCCGGCCTCGGCCGTGACCTGCGGCATGGAGACGGTCGAGGTGAAGTCCGACGAGCGCGGCGGGGTGGACCTCGACGCGCTCGCGGCGGTGCTCGACGAGGGCGTGGCGGCGCTGATGCTCACCAACCCCAATACCCTGGGGCTCTTTGACGAGAACATGCGCCGCATCGCCGAGATGGTGCACGCCAAGGGCGGCCTCCTGCACTACGACGGGGCGAACGTGAACGCGATCATGGGCATCACCCGGCCGGGCGACGCGGGCTTCGACGTCGTGCACTTCAACCTGCACAAGACGTTCTCGACGCCGCACGGCGGCGGCGGCCCGGGCGCGGGGCCGGTGGGCGTCAAGAAGCTCCTGGAGCCGTTCTTGCCCGTGCCCACGGTCGGCCGCGACGGCGAGCGCTTCTTCCTCGAAGATGACCGGCCGCAGTCGATCGGCCGCATGAAGTCGTTTTACGGCAACTTCAACGTCGTGGTCAAGGCGTACGCGTTCATCAGGTCTTTGGGCCCGGACGGACTCAAGCGCGTGAGCGAGGACGCCGTCTTGAACGCCAACTACCTGATGCGCCGCCTGCAGCCGTACTTCGACCTGCCCTACGACCGCCACTGCATGCACGAGTTCGTGCTCAGCGGGCGGCGCCAGAAGAACGAGAACGGCGTCAGGACGCTGGACATGGCCAAGCGGGTCCTGGATTACGGCCTGCACCCGCCGACCAACTACTTCCCGCTCATCGTCGAGGAGTGCCTGATGATCGAGCCGACCGAATCGGAGAGCGTGGAGACCCTTGACGAGTTCGCCGACGTGCTGATCACGATCGCCGGCGAGGCCAAGGAGAACCCGGACGTGGTGAAGTCGGCGCCGCACGACACGCCGGTGCTGCGGCTGGACGAGGTGCTGGCGGCGCGGCAGCTGAACCTGCGCTGGAAGAAGGGGTAGGCGCGAGAGCGCGAGGGCTGGGCGCGCTGGGCGCGGGGCCGGGGGCGGCGGGTCGCCCTGGGCGCGGGGGCCGGTGGGTCCCTGGGCGCGGATAGCGCATTCGTGAGACGGATTCGGGGCGGGCGCGCGCCGGTCGCTCGATCGGCGCGCGCCGCGGCCCCGCGGTGCGGTTGCCCTGCGGCAACGCGGCGGTGCGGCGCAGCAGCGATAGTACCCAGTGGCTGCCGGCGGCAGGCCATGGGCGCGGAGTGAGGCGCGAGGGGGGCGAGGGCGATGGCCGGGGGCGGGCGACTGGACGCGCGGCTGGACGGGCGGCTGGACGGGCGGCTGGACGGGCATTCGGCCGGCCGGCCGATAGAGTTCGCCAACCCGCGGCAGACCCTGCCCGTGAGCGTCACCGGGACGACGTGCGGCCTGAGCTGCGCCCACTGTGGCGGCTACTACCTGCGCGGCATGTCGTCCCTGGCCGATGCCCAGCGCCGGGCCGCCGCCGGGCGGCTCAAGAGCGTGCTCGTCAGCGGGGGCTGCGATGGGCGCGGGGCGGTGCCGCTCGCCGGGCACGCTGACGAACTGCGGCGCCTGAAGGGGATGGGGGTCAGGCTCAACCTGCACGTGGGCCTGATCGACGAGGCGGGCGCGGCGGCGGTCGCGGGCCTGGGGGAAACGGCCTCGTTCGACTACGTCGGCGACGCGGCGGTGGCGCGCGAGGTGTACGGGGTGCAGGTGGAGGCAGGCGCATACGAGCGCGCGTACGCCGCCCTGCGCCGGCACGCGCCGCGCGTCGTGCCGCACCTGTGCCTGGGACTCCTGGGCGGAGGCGAGTCGGGGGAGGAGCGCGCGCTCGAGCAGCTGGCGGCGGCGGGCGTCCCGGCCCTGGTGTTCCTGGTGCTCATCCCCACGCCGGGAACCCGCTACGCCGGCAGGGAGCCGCCGCCCCTGGAGCGGGTGGCCGGGCTGTTTGCGATGGCGCGGGGCCTCTTCCCCGCGACGCCGCTGATGCTGGGCTGCATGCGGCCGACCGGTGCCTACCGCCGCGAACTGGACGTGTTGGCGGTGCGGGCGGGCCTTGACGGCATCGTGCTGCCGGCACGCGCGGCCCAGGACGAGGCGCGGCGCCTGGGGCGGCCGGTGCGCTGGCGCGAGGAGTGCTGTGCCCTGCCGTAGCGGGGGCACGGGAGGGCGAGTGGCGGGGCGCGGGCGCGGGGCGGTCGTGACGGGGGGCGGGGGGGGGTGCGTGGCGTTTTATGGTCGGTGACGCGGCGATCGCGAGGCGAGCAGAGGACGGCATAGGCGCGGGCACGGGCGTCGGTACTGGCGCGAGCGCTGGGGCGGCCGCGCTGCGCATCTCCGCCGGCACCGCGGCGGCGCTCGGCTTCAGCTCGGCCCGGCCGGACGACGCTGCTACCACCGCGTACATCATGGTCAGTGAGGGGTGCGCGTTCGCGTGCCAGTTCTGCCCCCAGGCGCGCGGGGCCACGAGCGACCCCGGCATGCTGTCGCGCGTGCTGTGGCCGGAGTGCGCCCTGGAGCCCCTGGTGGCGGGCATCGCCGCCGCCCACCAGGACGGCCGCCTGCGCCGCGCCTGCGTGCAGGTCGTGCACGGGCGCGGGGCGTGGCCGGCGGCGGAGGCGGTCGTCGGCGCAATCGTCCGGCGCTGCCGCATCCCGGTGTCGGTGTCGACCGTCCCCGCCGGGACGCGGCGCGTGACCCAGCCGTTCGCCTGGGGCGCCGAGCGCGTCGGGCTGCCGCTCGACGCGGCGACCGCCGCCCTGCACCTGGCGGTCAAGGGGCGGCCGCTCGGCCCGGCGGCGGCGTGCCTGGAGCGGGCGGCGCGCCAGTTTTTGGGCCGCGTCAGCACGCACCTAATCGTCGGCCTGGGCGAGACCGAGGAGGAGGCGGTGCGCTTCGTGCAGCGCTGGCACGACGCCGGCGTCACCGTCGCCCTGTTCGCGTTCACGCCCGTGCGCGGCACGCCGCTGGCGGACCGCCGGCCGCCGGCGCTGGATTCCTACCGGCGGGTGCAGGCGGCGGCGCACCTGGTGCGGTCCGGCGTGGCGCGCGCCGAGGCGATGCGCTTCTCAGCGCGGCCGGCGGGGCGGCTTATGGGGTTCGGGATCGAAGCGGCGCGGGCGCGCGCGGCGCTGGCGGACGGGGCGGGGTTTCAGACCCCGGGCTGCCTAGGCTGCAACCGGCCGTACTACAATGAGCGGCCGGGCGACATCCCCTACAACTACCCCCGCCCGCTGACGGCGGCGGAGGCGGCGCAAGAGGTCGCGCGGGCGCTGGAGGCGTAGCGCGGGGCGGCGGCCACGGGCACCGGGGCACGGGCACTGAGGTACGGGACCGGGGTGCGGATCACGGCAAACGTCGACGCAACTTGAGCACTACGCAATGCTGCAATTGGCGGCGAAACAGGCGACGCGGGGGGTTTTGGGCGTGAGGTGGCGACTGCTTGACAGCGGTCCCGGTGGGGCGGCCCTGAACATGGCCACGGACGAGGCCCTGATGCTGAGCCACGGGCGCGGCGAGGCGCTGCCGACGCTGCGCTTCTACGCGTGGCGGCCGGCGGCGGTATCCACCGGGCGGTCGCAGTACCTCGACCGCGAGGTGGACATCGAGGCCTGCCGCCGGCTGGGCATCGAGTGGGTGCGCCGGCCGACCGGCGGGCGGGCGGTCCTGCACGACAAGGAGGTCACGTACAGCATCGTCATGTCCCAGGCGCTCCTGCCGGGGTCGGTGATCGAGACGTACCGGCACCTCAGCCGCGGCCTGCTCGAGGGGCTGAAGCGGCTGGGCGTCGATGCCACGCTGTATGAGCCGCCCGGCCGCGGCGGGCCTCTTCCGGCGAGCCCGGCCGCCGCCCTGGCCATGCGGGCGGCCGCGGCGGGCTGCGCTGATGTGCCGTCGGACGACGACGCGGATGATGACGGGGACGCAGCAGCCGGTGGGGGCGCGAACGAGGGCGGCGCGGCGGGCGCGGCCCTGAGCGGGGCGTGCTTTGACGCCCCGTCGTGGCATGAGCTTCTGGCCGGGGGCAGGAAGGTCGTAGGCAGCGCCCAGATGCGGGCGGGCGGGGTCATCCTGCAGCACGGCTCGATACTATTACGCTTTGACGCCGACCGGCTGCTATCGGTGCTGGCGACGACGCCGCGCGACGCCGCGGCGCGCCAGGAGCTGCGAGCGCACCTGGAGCGGCGGGCGACGGGGCTCTCCCAGCTCTCCGGGCGCACGCTCACCTACGACGAGGTCGTAGCGGCGATGACGTGGGGTTTCAAGCGCGCCCTGGGGTTGGACCTCGACCCCCAGGAGCTCACCCTGCGCGAGGCGGGGGACGCGGCGCGCCTCTTGGCGAAGTACACGAGCGGCGACTGGAACAGCGGGCCCACCGGGCGGCAGGATGCCTGAATCCGGGCAAACGGGCGCACATGGTGCAAGCGGGCACACATGGCGCAAGCGGGCGCACACGGCGCAAGCGGGCGCACGTGGCGTGAACGCGCGAACGGGCGCAAATGGGGGTGGCGCGAGTGTTTGACGTAGTGGTCATCGGCGGCGGGCCGGGCGGGTACGTGGCGGCCATCAGGGCGGCGCAGCGCGGGGCGAAGGTGGCGCTGGTCGAATCGCGGGACATCGGCGGCACATGCCTGAACCGCGGCTGCATCCCGACCAAGGCCCTGGTCAGGAGCGCCGAGGTGTACCAGAACATCCTGGGCGGCGCGGAGTTCGGCGCCCGGGTGAGCGGCGTGGAGCTTGACTTCACGCAGGTGATGGCGCGCAAGCGCCAGGTCGTCAAGAAGCTCACCAGCGGCGTGGAGTACCTGCTGAAGGCCAACGGCGTGCAGGTCTACGCCGGCCGCGCGGCCGTGCCCAGGCCGGGCGTGGTCGAGGTCGCCCTGCGCGACGGCGGCGCGGAGAGGCTTGAGACGAAGAACATCATCATTGCCACCGGCTCAGGGCCGGCGCTGCCGCCGGTGTCGCCTAAGAGCCTCAAGCTGACCATCTCCAGCGACGACGCGCTGGAGCTCGAGCGACCGCCCCAGAGCATGGTCGTCATCGGCGGCGGCGTCCTGGGCGTGGAGTTCGCCTGCATCTACGCCGCCTTTGGCACCAAGGTCGACATCATCAAGCGCTCGCCGCTCATCCTGCCGCCGGTCGACGACGAGATCGCGCAGCGCATGGCGCCGCTCCTGCGCAAGATAAACGTCACGATCACGACGGGCATCTACGTCAAGGAGATCAAGCGGCGCGGCGACATGCTCGTTCTGTGCGCAGAGAAGAAGGACGCCGGGCCGGTGGAGTTTTCAGGCGAGAAGATCCTCGTGGCCATGGGCCGCGTGCCCGACTTCGGCGGTCTGGGGCTGGAGGGGCTGGGGGTCGCCCACGACGCCAGGGGCATCAAGGTCGACGCGCGCATGAGGACGAGCGTGCCGGGCATCTACGCCATCGGCGACGTCGTCGGGCGCTTCCACCTCGCGTCGGTGGCGTCGGCGGAGGGCCTGTGCGCCGCGGACGACATCACTGGCCACGGCCGCGACATGGATTACGCGGTCGTGCCGGCGTGCGTGTTCTCGCGGCCGGAGGCGGCGTCGGTCGGCCTGAAGGAGCGCGAGGCGCGCGAGCAGGGCATCGACATCACCGTCGGCAAGTTCATGTACGGGGCCAACGGCAAGGCGCTGGCCCTGGGCGAGCCCGACGGCATGGTCAAGGTCATCGCCAGGAAGGGCGACGGCAAGGTCATCGGCGTGCACATCCTGGGCGCGCAGGCGACGGACCTCATCCACGAGCCAGCACTGGCGCTGAAGATGGGCGCGACGGCGGAGGACGTGGCGATGATGATCCACGCCCACCCGACCCTGTCGGAGATCGTGATGGAGGCGTTCCACGGCGCCGCCGGGCAGGCCATACACCAGGCCCCGGCGAGGAAGTAGAGCGGCAACCGGTGGCTCAGGGGGAACTGTTCAGAGCCGCTATCCGCCACCGGCCCTGGGGATCAGAGCGCCTGAGCTCAACAAAACGCATCAGTGGCCCATCCATGACATCAGCACCGGGCCTCGCGTGCTGGGTGAAACTGACCACGACCCACGTCCGTGTATCGTCGCCCTGCTGCGCTCCGCCTGTCCCGGGAGGCTCGAACGTGATGTCAGTGATGGACTGAATCCCCTCAAAGCTGGCGCGATACCTGTCCGGCGTGTTGCTCCCCTGGAACGCTTCTTTGGCCAGACAGGCCAGCGCGAGATCGTACTCGTCCTCGTTGACGGCCCCGAGGTAGATCGCCACGACCTGCTCCGGTGTAGCCACAGCCAGCAAATGCTGCAGTTCTTGGGGCAGTTGCGCGAGGAACTTGTCGCCCGGCTGATCGTTTGGCCGGCAACCGGTGCACGCGAGGAGGAATAGGGCTGCGCACAGGGCGAGCAACGGGCGTCTGACGGAAACCATCCCGGCACCTCCCGACGATGGACAATGCCGTCGCACAACTCAGATGTAGTTCTTAATGTGGACACAGTCATACTTGCAGCTGGTGTCCCCGAAGTTCCAGCGTACGTGGTAGTAGTCGTTGGTGTGACAGTTGACCAACGGCTTGCCGCTCCCATCGAAGGCCGCCACAATCGCCGCGTGATCCCACGTTCCGTTGCCCGTCCAGTCGTAGTAAACGATATCCCCGCGTTGGAGTTGTGAGGAGCTCACTTGCGTGCCCCACCCCGCCAGCACAAAGGGGCGCTGATATACGCAGTTGAACCAACTGTACGAAGCGCTGTCGTCACTCGTATGATTCGGGGTCGTCCCGTTGTCATTGTACCACCAAACGGATGTAGAAGATGGATTCGAGTATTGCCCGACGAAGTAGGCGCCACCGGCCCTCAGACACTGGGAGACGAAGTTGGTGCAATCGCCGCCCCCGCTCGTATAGTCCTTGTACACGGCGTTGTTGTATGCGCTGGGGTAATTCGTCCCATACGCACGATGATCCACGTATTGATCTGAGTAGTTGGCGGCGGCGTTGCGATTGTAGTAGGTGGAGCCAGGGTCCCCGGTAGGTACGATTCCGGCGTCTGCGATGAGAGGTTCACGACCGTCGTTGGTGGTAACGAGTTGCGGGGACTTCACTCCTGTGAGGGGTCCTTCGTCAAAGACATCCGACACTATGCTCCAGCTGCCGTCGATCAGGCGGAGCGTCATGTCGTGAGGAACCCCCATGCCGGAACGGATGACAATCCCGCTTGAATCAGTCCAGTAGAAAGAGGTCCACACGTATACTGTCAGATGTGCGGTGCCGCCTTCAACTTCGTTTGCCTGAAAGTAGCATGTAGCGTCCATCGAGATTATGCGCGTGTTGGTCTTGCTTTGATAGTCGCGCCACGCCGAGAGCCGTTCCTGCTCCACGCCTTGCGCTACAGATCCTGCCATGTACGCGCCCAAGTAGTCGCTGTTACCCGACAGAACCGCCGCCTCGCGAGCCGAGAAAGTAGAATCCAGAAAGGACACGAGGTCGGTTACCGAGGGCCTTGCCTGAGCCGCACCCAAGGGAGTCAGGGTGAGCAGCGCGATACTCGCGATCATGAGCGCGGCCACCATACGTACACGCACGACAATCCCCTCCATTGCTGGTACGTCTCTCCTGTCCAATTCATATTATACCAGAACTTGCTACCCGTCAAGAGTGAAAGGCGAATACGGCCCTCAGCGGCAAGTAGGGGTCTCAGGCGGGGAGTACATGCCCCCTCGGGGCGCGGACGACATCACCGGCCACGGCCGCGACATGGACTACGCGGTCGTGCCGGCGTGCGTGTTCTCGCGGCCGGAGGCGGCCTCGGTCGGCCTCAAGGAGCGCGAGGCGCGCGAGCAGGGCATCGACATCACCGTCGGCAAGTTCATGTACGGCGCCAACGGCAAGGCGCTGGCCCTTGGCGAGCCTGACGGCATGGTCAAGGTCATCGCCAGGAAGGACGACGACAAGGTCATCGGCGTGCACATCCTGGGCGCGCAGGCGACGGACCTCATCCACGAGCCGGCGCTGGCGCTGAAGATGGGCGCGACGGTCGAGGACGTGGCGATGATGATCCACGCCCACCCGACCCTGTCGGAGATCGTGATGGAGGCGTTCCACGGCGCCGCCGGGCAGGCCATACACCAGGCCCCGGCAAGGAGGTAGAACATTTGGGCAGCGGGACGGGCCCGCAAGGAGTCAAGCTGGCCATCTGCCATTGAGTGAGGTGCGACGGGCAATGAGGGCCGGGACCCCAGTCCCGGCCGCTCGTTTTCATCGCCGTCTCGGCCCCGACAGCCGCTGCCGCGCTACTTCTCCTTCGTGCCTTACTCCCTCACCCCCAGCCCATTGACCATCTCGAGCGAGGGATGAGAAGCCTAGCGGTTCAATCTAGCTGAACCATCTCCGAGTACCTGGGGGAACTGAGGAGCCGGCGAGGTCTCACAACCATGCATCAGGTTGCTTGATGTAGTTCTCAAAACCATCCAGCCGAATGATGACCTTCCTGTCCGGCAGGATTTGGCCGCAGGTCTTCCTCAGGGCCGCTTCCTTGGAACTGCGTACATGCGCATCCGCATTCGTATCCACGTTATCGACCACCTGAATCTCAGTTCCCATCGGCACTGCAGTCCTGAATAGATCCCTGATCGCAGTATCGTAGGACGGAAACGAGTAACCCATTACAGTCACACGATCGGCTTCAGTCAGCGCCTTCTTGGCTGAAGCCCAGACTGCTTCTAGCTCCTTCGGCTCTCCCATGTAAGGCACGACTATGAACGGTTCCAGCCTACCGTGGCAGGAAGGACACGTGGCGGTTCTATAGTGGAGCTCAGGTAAGTACGGGAAGAGAAGACCCTGTGAGCCGCACTCTCTGCACTTGGCCCAGTCTAGCGACCCATGGAGCTTAGCCAGCGGGATCCCCCTTTGAGGGATGTACTCCCTATGTGGGTCGATCCAGTGAAACGGTAGGCAGTAGTTGAAGCAGACCCTGGCTCGGGATTCTTCGTGCAGGTTGAAGTAGACCTTGGCTCGCTCTTCATGCAGCAGGAAGTCAAAGTTTAAAGAGATAATGTAGGCCTCTGGATGCCGGGGCAGGATCTGGCTAACGAAACTCTCGTAGAGGCCGTTGTTCAAGCCATTGCAGGACGCCCCAAGGATGTGCTCAGATATCAGCTGCATCACAAGACGAATGTCTTCTGATTTGGCCTCCTTCAGCAATTGTTTCAGAAGCTCATCAGCATAGTACCTCTTGTGAAGTGGGTAAAGGTAGAAGATGTCTATTCCTCGGTTGTCCCACTGTCTGACGATCCCCTTTAATTCGCAAAAGCGCCCCTCGCATAGTACCAGGAACTCACGAAACAGCCGAGACTTCTCATTGTCCTTAGTGAGATCGGGTCTGCCGCTTCTGAGCTCATGTACCAAGCCACAATCCCCATGGTACTGCCAGATTAGGTCGCGGCCAAGAGGGATTCCCGCCGCCGCGTAAGACGCGCCTGCCCCAAATACAAAGACGTGCCTAGCCATGTTCGTCCACGCTCCTTCCTGTCGGGCGCCCGGTTGGCGTTGCTCGAGATATCGTGATCGCGACGGCATCACGTGATACCTCGGCCCGCCGTGCCGCCTCTTCCGGCGTTGGTCCCACCGCCACCACGAACCCCAGCCTGGTCCACGTATCGGTCATCTCCGGCACGTCCATGCCGACCTCGACACGCACCTCGACCTTCACCATGCCGGGCATGCGCCGGGCTTCGTCGGCCCCTTCGATGCGCAGAACCCGCCCCGGCCGGTGGCGGAAGAACCGCACCGCCGCTGCGCCGTGCGCGCCCTTCGCGGCCGGCCCGCCCGGCGACTCGACGACTGCCGCCCGGCCCAGCAGCCGCCGCAGGCAGGCCCCCTCCATGTCCACCCCCAGCGCCAGCTCCACCAGGAACGGGATCTGGTCGCCGCCGGGGCGCGCGTGCGTCTCGACCACCCGCGGGCCCGCCGCCGTCCACCGCAGCTCCGTGTGGGACGCCCCGAAGCGCTGCCCGACGGCCTCCAGCAGGCGCCGCGCCGTATCCAGCACCTCGGCCTGGACCGGCCGAGGCAGGCGGGACGGGACCGTGTGCCCCGTCTCCACGAAGTGCGGCGGGCCGGTCGTCTCCTTGTCCGTCACCGTCAGCAGGTGGTGCACGCCGTCCAGCGTCAGGGCCTCGACGCTTACCTCGGGCCCCTCCAGGTACTCCTCGGCCAGCGCCGACCCGTCCGAGCTGTAGCGCGCCGCCGCCGCGAAGGCCGGCGGGATGTCCGCGTCGCGCGCCACCAGGGTCACGCCGAGGCTGCCGGAGCTATCGGCGGGCTTGAGGATGATGGGCAGGCCGTTTTGGGCGGCGAAGAGTCGGGCATCGCGCTGGTCGCGGCAGTGGCGGAACGCCACCGGCGGGAAGCCGGCCTCCGCCAGGCGCCGCCTCAGCGCCGCCTTGTCGTTGGTCAGGGTCACAACCTCGGGCGGGTTCTGATGCAGGCCCAGGCGCCTGGCGACGAGGGCCGCCGGCAGCATCCCGGCCTCGCCGAAGGAGACGACGGCCTGGAACGGGTCGTGCCGGTGCAGGAGCGCCGCCAGCTCCTCGACCAGCGCATGGTCGCCTATCTCCATCATGTGGAGCTCGTCGCACAATAGCAGCGTCTCGGGCACAAAGCGCGCCGGCTCCTGGATGAAGGTGACGGAGAGGTCCGGCTCGTCCGCCTTCTCCAGGCCGCGCCTGGTGCCGCCGATGAACAGGATGCGCTCCGACAATGACATCACCCACCCGCCGCGTGCATCATTCGCCCAGCGCTGGACCTGGCGCAGGCCCCGGGCCCGGCGCGGGCGCCGGCGTGCAGGCCGCCAGGGCCGCCGCCAGCCGCCGCTCCAGCTCCTGGCGGTCGTCGGCCACCGCCAGCACGTGCCCCCAGCGGCGGAAGTTGCCGGGCAAATCGGGTATCGTCTGGCCCGCTATCGTCCGCAGGTGGAAGTCAGTCACGCCCCCCAGGGCGTCGATCATCGCCTGGTACGGCGGCAGGGCGCCGACCACGCCGGGCTCGGGCGCGATGAACCTGACCCCGGCGCAGCGCGCCCCAGCCGCGACGAGGGCCGGCGTGGGCCGGCCCACCGCCTGCGCGGCCAGCCACTCGTACAGGTTCGTGCCGCCGGCGAGCTCCACCATGTCCGGGATGAGGCCGCCGGCGATGCGCGCGTTCACCTCGACGACGCGCGGGCCGTCGCGGGTCAGCATGACCTCGACGTGGCTGACGCCCGAGCCGACGCCCACGGCGTCCAGGGCCGCCAGCGCCTGCTCGCTCGCCGCGCGCCGCTGGGCGGGGGCGAGGCCGCTGGGCATCGTGTGTCCCATCTCGACGAAATCGCCGCGGATGAACTGGACGCGCTTGTCGGTCACGGCGGCCACGAAGTGCCCGCCGCGCCGCGAGGCGACCTCGACCGAGACCTCCGTGCCCGAGAGCACCTCTTCGACCATGAACAGCTCAAGCTCCGACCACTGGAGGGCCGCGGCGAGGGCCACGTCGATGTCGTCCGGGTCCTCAAGGAGGGTCACGCCGACGCTGCCGGCGCCGTCGACGGGCTTCAGGATCAGTGGCAGGCCGCGCTCCCTGACCAGCGCGCGCAGCTCGTCCACCGTGCGGAAGGCGTGATACCATGGCGTGGGTATGCCGGCGCGGCTCAGACGGCGGCGCACCTCGTGCTTGTTGCACGCGGCGCGGGCGACATCGGGCGCAAGGCCGAACAGGCCCAGGTCGGCGGCGATGAGCGCGGCCAGCAAGACGCCGGTCGCGCTGAGGGCGATTACGCCGTCGATGGGGTCCTCGGCGTGCAGCTGGCGGACGCGCTCCCGTATCGCATCATGCTGCGGCAGGTCGGTGATGTCGGCGAAGATGAGGCGGTCGACAAGGCCGCCGTAGTGGCGGAAGGGGTTGGGGCCATCGAGGAGGGTCACGCGCAGGCGGCACCTGGCGAAGGTGCGGAAGGCCAGCTCGCGGTGCGCCAGGGCGCCCGCCACGAGCAGGTGCGTGGGGAATCGCGCCGCCCGCTGGCCGGCCCTGCCGCCGGCCCGCCGGGTCACTCGCGCCGCCTTCGGCGTCCCCGCCCGTCCAGCACCCACAGCCTCACCCCCCGTGGTGGCCCTGTCCATTGCTCCCGCCGCCCCCCGCCCGGCGCCGCGCCCGCCGCGCCAGCAGCAGCGTCACCGGCGCCGCCGCGATCAGGATCACCCCGCCCAGCACCAGCACCAGCCGCACCGGTACGAGATCGGTCAGCGCCGGCGTGAGGGCGACGATGAACAGGTAGCCCAACGTCTCCAGGGCTGAGCCAGTGGCCATGACCCGGCCGCGGACGCGGTCGGGCACCCTCTGCTGCACCGTGCTGCTGATGTTCTCCACCGCCGTGGCCGCGGCCGAGCCCAGCGCGTATACGAACAGCGCCTGCCACAGGGCCTGCGACGCGGCCAGGGCGCCGAAGAACAGCCCCGTCGCCAGGACCGCCACCGCGAGCAGCCGCGGCGCCGACGGCTGCCGCCGGGCGAGGAACGGGAGGGCGAACGCCCCCGCTATTGAGCCGACCCCGACCACGGTGCGCATGTAGCCGAGGCTCGCGCCGGGCAGGGCCAGGCTTTTCTCCAGGAACACGATCAGGATGGCGTCGGAGACCGCGATGCCGGCCCACATCGCCGCCGCCCCGAGGGTCACGGCCAGGACGACCGGGTCGTCGCGCACGAAGCGCCACCCATCGACGATGTCCGGCCACACGCGGCGGCGCTCGCCGGCCGCCGCGCGCTGGGGCGGGATCGACGGCGCCGCGACCCACACCGCCAGCCCCGACACGAGGAAGGTCGCCGCGTTGATCAAGAACGCCGCTGACGTGCCCAGGGTGGCGATGGCCACGCCGCTGGCCAGGGCGCCCACGATGCGCGCCCCGTTGGCGGCGGTGGTGAGTATCGAGTTGGCGACCAGAAGCTCGCCGGGGGCGACGACGTTGGCGATGATCGCGCCCTGAGCCGGGTGATACAGCACCGAGCCGCTGGCCAGGAGCAGGGTGACGATATAGTACGTCAGGGGCGAACGCTGCCAGACGAGCAGAGACGCCACCAGCGCGGCGCGCGCGAGGTCGGTGAACACGAGGAGCCGCTTGCGGTCCACGCGGTCGGCCCACGCCCCGGCGAACGGGCCCAGCAGCACCTCGGGGGCAAAGCGCGTGAACATGAGCAGGCCCAGGGCCCAGCCCGACTCGGTCAGGTTATAGAATGACACGACCCAGACGACCATGAAGATGGCCTCGCCCAGGTTGAAGACCGTGTCGGCCAGGGTCAGGCCGGCAAAGCGTGGGTTTTTCAGCAGGCGGCGGACCGCGCCCGCATCGGGGGCAAGCCCCTTACTCACTGTGCCACCAGCACCCCCTGCCTGTACAGCTCTCGGGCACCCCCCGCGGCCGCCTCCAACTGCTCGGCTCCGAGCTCGGCGGTCGCCTCGAAGATGGTCTGGCTCAGCGGCCACGTCCCGTCGCTGAAGTCGAGGACACGCTTCAATGGAGGCGCGATGGGCATTACCACGACCTGCTCGCCGTCGGTAGTATACACCAGCACGTGGGCCGGGCCGGGGCCGACCTCCGCCAGCGCCAACCGGGGGTCGATCAGGTGCGCCGTGATGTCGCTATCGAAGCTGAGAACCGCCGCCGTCTCCACCAGCCGCAGGCGCGCGTCCAGGCTCGGGGGCGGCGCGTCCCCCGCGGCGGCGTCCGGGTACGCCCGCCGCTCCCAGTCCGCGCGCAGCGCCTGGACCTGGGCATTGAAGCGCATCACGTCGAGCACCACCGCCCGCACGCGCGCATCGACGGCGGGATACGCCTCGTCGATGAATTGCCGCAGCAGCGCCGGCGGCAGCGCGGTGCCGCCCGGCAGCCCCGCCGGCCGCCCAACGTCGCCCGCGGCCCACCGCCGGGCCTCGGCGGCCGCCCGCCCCTGGCCCGCCGCGCGCCGCTCCAGCCAGTCGGCGAAATCCTCGTAGAGCCACGCCCGGCCTACGCCGAGGGCCGCCAGTATCTTCGCCGCCGCGGCCGCAGCCCCGCCGAGCCCGTCGCCCGGCCCGTCGCCCGACCCGTCGCCCAGCGCGTCGCCCAGCAGGTGGTGCGACCGGCTGATGGCCTTCATGCGCATCATGTCGGCGGCGCCGTAGGTGCTGTGGGCGAGGGCGTGGTACGGCGGCTCGCTGTCGGCGACCATGCCCGTCCTCTCCCGCACCGCCGGCGCGTCATAGTAGCTGCCCTTAATGAGCATGAACGGGAAGATCACGAGCTGCCCGCGCAGCGTGTCCTGGACGTAGTCGATCGAGCGGCGGAAGTCGTCCAGGCTGTCGCCGGGCAGGCCCCCGATGACATGGAAGTGCGGCCTGATGCCGTGCTTGTGCAACAGGCGGCAGTTGCGCTCGAAGCGCCGCCGGTCCCAGGTGCGGTTGTTCTCTTCCAGGGCGCCGGTGTTGACCGTCTGCAGGCCGAACTCGATCTCGCGGAACCCGGCCGCCCGCAACAGTGGGATGCTCTTCTCATCCAGAAGCTCCAGGCGCATCTCAGCGTGCAGCACGCTGCCCTGGTTGTGATTGACCACAAAGCGCAGGATCTCCTCCATGCGAGCGCGGTCATAGTTGAACGTCGTGTCGTAGAAGCGGATCAGCCCGACGCGGTGCGCAAGCAGCACGCCGAGCTCGGCCTGGATGCGCGCCATGGAGTAGCTGCGCACGCCGGGCAGGCCGCGATGCTCGAAGCAATAGTGGCATTTGAATGGGCAGCCGCGGTAGGTCTCGATCTGGGCGATGTCGCGCCGGCCGGGGATGGGCACCAGGCCGGCCAGGATGGGCGAGGGGAAGACGTCTGGGTCGGCCGCGGCCGGGCGCGGCGGGTTGCTGCGCGCCGCGCCGCCGCCGTCACGGCATGTGACCCCGGCCACGTCCGCGGGCGGACGGCCGTCGCGCCACGCCTTGAGGAGCTCGACGAAGGTGACCTCGCCCTCGTCGCGGACGATGGCGTCGACGCCGGGGTAGCGCCCCAGGTAGTCGGCGGCGGCGGGGGACACCTCGACGCCGCCCCAGACGACCCTGACGCCGGGGAGAAGCCGGCGCAGGAGCTCGCCCAGATGGGCGGCCTTGGGGCAGTTGCCGTGGATGATCGAGAACCCGACGACATCCGGGCGGCGCCGCCAGATCTCGCCCAGGATGTAGTCGTTGGCGTCATCAATGTGGAAGTTGAGCAGGTCGAGCGCCACCCCGGCCGCCTTCAGCTCGGGGCTGAAGACGGCCGAGGCGTAGACGCTGGCCAGGCCCGCCGAGTACAGGTTGGGGCTCAGGTTTATCCCAGCCAGGACGACGCGCACAGGGCATCCCCCCTTGGCGGCCCGCCCGCCACTCGCTACCGCCTCCGCCCGCTGCCGCTTCCACCGCTACCGTATGCTACCGGTTGCAGCGCTGGATGACCAGGTCGCGCACCGCGTTGCGCGCCAGCTTGCCGCTGCCGGTCTGTGGCAGCTCGTCGACGAAGATGATCCGCGTCGGCACCTTGTAGTCGGCGATCTGCTCCGCGAGGTAGGCGCGGACGGCCTCCGCCGTGATCGGCGAGCGCAGGCTGGCGACCATCGTCACGTGGCTCTGGCCCGCGGCGTCGGGGGCCTCCACCACGCAGGCGCCGGCGATCTGCTCCAGGCCGTAGGCGGCCATCTCCACCTCGCGCGGGTAGACGTGCACGCCGTTGACGGTGATCATGTTCTTCTTGCGGTCCACGATGTAGTAGTAGCCGTCGGCGTCCTGGGTCGCCAGATCGCCGGTGTAGAGCCAGCCGTCGCGGATCGTCTCCCGCGTCGCCTCATCGTTTCTATAGTAGCATTGCATGACCGTCGGCCCGCGCACGACGAGCTCCCCGACCGCGCCCCGCGCCACCGGCCGGCCGCCATCGTCGACCAGGGCGACCTCGACGCCGGGGATGGGCGGGCCGACGGAGCCGGCGCGCGGGTTGCCGTCGACGGGCATCATCGTGACCGTCGCCGCGCACTCGGTCAGGCCGTAGCCCTCGGTGATCGGCGCCCCGTAGCGCTCCCTGAACCGCCGGAACACCTCCAGCGGCAACGGCGCGCCGGCCGACATGCACAGCTTGAGCGCGCTGAGGTCGCACGGCGTGTCCAGGTTGGCCAGCGCGATGAATAGCGGCGCCATGCCGGCGAGCACCGTGACGCGGTGCCGCGTCACGAGCTCGAGGATCGCCGCCGGGTCGTCTTCATTGGTGCTGACTATGGTCGCGCCCAGCCACAATGGCAGCAGGACGCAGTCGGTTATCGGGTACACGTGCCACATGGGCAGCATGCAGATGAACACGTCATCGGCGGTCGTGCCGTACACCTCGCGGCAGCTTATGACCGTCGACATCAGGTTGTGGTGCGTGAGCACGACGCCCTTGGGGAAGCCGGTGGTGCCCGACGTGTACATTATCGCCAGCGGGTCGGTCTTCTTCAGGCCGGCGACGCGGTACGGGCCGGGCGGCTGGGCGCTGATGATATCTGACAGGCGCGTCGCGCCCGGCTCGACGACGGCGTCGGTGGCGACGACCGCGCGCAGGCTGGGGAGCTGGCCGCGGATCGGCGCCACGCGCGGGTAGTGCTCCCGGCACGTGAGCAGCAGGTCGGCCCGCGCGTCCTCCAGGATGTAGCGTATCTCGGGCGGCTTGAGCGCGGAGTTTACCGGCACCACGACGCACCCGGCGCCGGCGGCGCCAAGGTACGCGGCCAGGAACTCGGGGCCGTTGGGCAAGAGCAGGGCCACCTTCTTGCCCGGGTAGCCGCCCGCCTCCAGCCAGCGCGAGACGCGCCCCGCGCGATCGGCCAGGTCGCCGTAGGTCAGGGTCGAATCGCCGTGCACGACGGCCGGCCTGTCCCAGCGGCCGGGGCGGTGGCGCGTCAGGATCTCGCTGATGTGCATCGACTCGGCAAGCGCCATGGCAACACCCCCTTGGCGTCCTCGGGCTCCTCGGGCGTCCTCGGGCTTCCTCGGGCTTCCTCGGGCTTCCCTTACCGCCGGCGCAGCCGCGGCGCCCGGTAGGCGAAGGAGTCGTACTCGGCCCCGCCGCCCCGCGGGTAGCAGCAGTGGATGTATGGCTCGACGCCCAGTGCGGTGGCCAGCCTCTCCAGGCCGGCCGGCTCCAGGGCCGGTATGCCGTGCAGGTCCACGCTCACCAGGGCGGCGCGGCGGCGGGCCTCGAGGACGGCCGCGGCGCCGGCGCCGGAGGCCAGGCACAGGAAATCGCCGCCGGGGAGGGGGACAGTGCGCCGCGACTGCGCCCCGGCGAGGAGGCCGGCCGCCAGCTCCAGCAGCGTGGCCGCGTCAAGCGCCGCGGCGTCGACCCCGGCAAAGTCCAGGCCGATGTTCATCCGCAGATAGGCGCGCTCGTGGTACAGATCAGCCTCAAACCGCGCGTCCGCCGGGATCAGGCCGCGCTCGGCGCCCGTGCGCCGGAACACCCACAAGGGCGCCGTGTAGACCTCGTGCGTCAGTTTCAGCGGGTCCAGGTAGTGGTTGAAGCCCCAGTGGCACGCCTCGACCGTCAGCCCGCAGTCGGCGGCGAACTGCTCGATGATCGGCGCGGCGTAGCCGCCGAACGCGACCACCGCCCGGCCGCCCGGCGCAAGGCACGACCAGCCCCGCGACACGAAGAGCCGGATGGCGTTGGCCGAGTAAATGGGATCGGTCAAGAACACGTCAAACCGCTCCCCGGCGAGGTCCTCCGGCACGGGGTCGGCCAGGTCCCAGGACCGCGTGGCCAGCGGCAGGTCCCACTGCCCGGCCAGGCGGTCCAGAAGCTCAAGCAGGTAGCCGTCAATGTCGACCACTACCGCCGAGTGCCCCAGCGCCGCCAGCGGGACCGACACCAGGTCGTCGTCGCCCACGAGGAGCACCCGTTGCCGCGGGCCGAAACGATCGATCAGCAGCGCGCGCCGCAGGCAGCTCTCGGGCAGCACGGGGTGCTGGAAGAAGCTCGGGCTGTGCACCTTGCGCGTGCTGTGGGCGGCCAGGGTGATCTCATACAGGCGCGCCAGACCGGGGTCGGCGGGCGCCTCCCGCGGCAGGTGGCCGTAGCCGGCGTCGAGCTCCCGCAGCCGCGCGGCGAGGACGGGGTCGTAAAGGTCGTCCTTCTCCTGCAACAGCCCCTGCTCGTCCAGCCAGGCGCGGGCGGCGGGCGCGATGGACCCGGCGCGGCCCATGGCCAAAGCGAGGAGGTCTTGCCGGCTGTCGATGGGCGGCTGCAGGCTCTGCTCGCCGGCGATGTCCTTGACGACCACGCCGAAGGGCTCCCCGGTCCGTCCCTCCACCAGGTACGCCAGCCAGCCGTCCTTCAAGCACAGCATGGGCGGCACCTAACCCGGGTCGCCGGCAAGGTCATTGCGCCCGAAAGCCGGGTAGTAGGCCGCGCGCTCGTTCATGGCCAGGATAGGCTCGCCGGCCCAGTGCGGCACCGGCTGCAGGGTGCCGCCGTGCCAGCACTGTCGCGCGCCTCGGCCACCGCCAGCGCCGTCCACCAGCACGTAGGCCGCCTGATCCGTCATGAGCCACACGGCGTCGCGCCCGTGCAGGGCAAACCACGCCCACAGGAACAGCGCCCGGCTCTTGTCGTCCGCGGCCCGGTACAGCACGACCTGGTCTGCCGTCATCAGGCGGTCCGCCTCGAAAAAGATCGAGGCGTGCACGGCCTCAGCGCGCAGCCAGTCGCGGGCGGCCTCCGGCGTGGGCAGCCCGGCCAGGGCGCGGCGCGCCACGGGGCACTCCAGCGAGCGCAGGGCGTAGGCCTCGGGGCGGCTGACCATGAGCGTCTGGTACGCGTACTTGGCGTACGTGTAGAGGGAGTCGGGGCATGTGGCGCTCAGGCGGAAGACCCGCTCCTTCATCCGCGCGGCGAGCTGGTCGGGGTCCGGCACGGCGGCGATGTCCAGGCCGGCGGTGTCCAGGCCGGCGATGTCCAGGCCGGCGGTGGCCGGCGCGGGCTGCGACAGCCGAGCCGGCTGCGCCGCGGGCACGGCCGGGAGCCTGAACTGCGGGAAGGCGCCGCCGAACCGCTCGCACAGCGACACGACCCCGCGGGCGTCCAGGTTTGTCCCGCTCTCGGCGCCCCAGGCGCGGTCGTTGCACCAGCGGTAGACCTCGGTCATCTCGTAGAAGCGCTGTGGGTTCCACCGCTGCCAGAAGCTATTGTCGAATACGTAGCTCTCCTCGCGCCTGGCCTTTGCGCGCCGCCACAGCACGAGCTCGTGCATGGCGTACGGCGAGCGCAGCCCCACCAGCAGAAGCTCGTCGGCGGGCACCCCGGCCAGGCGCAGCGCGGCGAAGTTGAACAGCGCCAGCGACCCGCAGAGGCCGAAGGCGTGCCCGTCGCGGGGGAAGTAGCCGGCCATCTCGTCGAAGGTGGGGTAGGTGGCGCCGTTGAAGCTCACGGTGGCCGTCTCGGGGTCGGGGTGGTCCTCCAGGTGCGTTATCTGGTGGGCGTGGTAATTGAACAGCGACTTCAGCATCGGCTCCGGCCTGGGGTCGTATATCTGGGCGGCGACGCGGGCGACCCGGCTGCTCATCATGTTGGCGATGATTACGGCCGGCACCAGCCTGGGGTTGGTGAGCAAGAAGCGCAGCCGCTTCTCACTGGCCCGCGCGTACTCCACGACCGAGTGCGGGTCTTGTGCCGCGGCGGCGGCCTCCTGGTGGCGGCTGGCCCACGCCGCGCGGGTCTCTGCCCCGGCGTCCCAGCCCAGGTCGGCGGGCACAAAGTCCGGCCGCAGGTCCCGCGGGTCGCAGGCCATGCTGAAGCGCGCCTTGTGAACCGCGTGGTCGCCGTCGTCGAGGGTGAACGACCACAGGTACCAGTGCGGCCCGTAGCCGCGCAGCGTGAAGCGGCACCCGGCCACGACCGTGAAGCGGCTCGCCTCTTCGTCCTGCAGGTCGATGAGGTCGAAGGCGATGCTCTCGACCCCAGCCGCCAAGATGCGGCGCAGGAACTGCTCGATCACCGGCCGGTTGCTGTCGCGCGCAGAAAACGGGGCCAAGAGCTCCTTGACGCGGCCTCTCGCTATCAGCGCGGCGAGATGGGTCAGAAGGCCCCGCGCCCGCTCTCTCCTGGTCTTTGCGCCCATGACCCACCCCTCCTTTGCCATCGTCCCCCGGTCGGGGCGCCCCAGCCCGCGCCGGCCTCCGCCGCGTCCCCCCACGGCGCGGCGTCAGTTGGCCTCGGGCAGCCGCAGGGAATATGAGAACCCATACTTCTCCGCCTGGGCCAGCTCCTGCAGGCGGTTCCCCAGGTGGTACTCGTAGGGCCGCGTCAGGGGCTTGAAGTCCAGCCCCAGAAACGACGTCGCCCGGTCCAGGCAGACGACGATGACGGCCAGCGGCGAGATGGCGAGCAGGACCGCGCTCTGGCCGTCGGCGGCCTCCTGGACCACGAACCTGAGGCCCTTGCGGCCGTATAGCTCCCCCAGCAGGGCCTGGACCTCCCGCGGGCTGGGCAGGTGCCGGCAGCGGAACAGGTCGAGCTTGACCTCCAGGCGGCTGGCGGGGTCCACGGCGTCGACGCGGATCGGCTCGGCGAGGGGCAACGGCGCGGCACCGCCCTCGCGGGCGAAGACGTGAAGGTCCTCGGATAGCTCCTCCAGCTGGAACGAGTCCGGCGAGTAGTAGTGATTGAAGCGCTTGAGCAGCTGCACGCCGCCGACGCCGGCCGCTTCAAGCTCACGCCCCGCCCAGCCGGCGATGTCGCTGTCGACGGACAGATAGCCGCGGCCGCCGGGCCGCAGGCAGGCCAGGCCGCGGTGCAGGCACGCCCGCAGCGATTGCAGGTTTGTCACCGGGTCGGCGTAGAAGGCGTCGAACCGCCCGCCCAGCCCGGCGGGGAAGGACGCGCTCACATCCTGGTGGACGAGCTCGATGGAGAGCCCGAGCCCGGCGGCCTGACCGCCGATGAAGGTCAAGAGCCCATCGTCGAGGTCGACCACGGTCACGTCGTGCCCCAGGAGGGCCAGCGGGAGGCCGGCCAGGTCGTCGTCGCCGATGAGCAGGACGCGCAGGTTCGGCCCCTGCCTATCGATCAGCTGAACCCGCTTCAGGATGCTGAACGGGACGAGCGGCATCTGGCCCAGGTCAAACCGCATCAGCTTGCGCGCGGAGTGGGCGTCCAGCAGGAGCTCGTACGAGCGCCGCAGGCGGTCGTCCCGTGCCACGTCGTCGCGCCAGGCGTACGCGAAGTGCTCGTCGAGGGCGGCGAGCCGCCCGCGCACGGCGGGGTCCAGGGCCCGGTCGGCCGGGACCACCAGGCCGCGCCTGACCAGCTCGCCGGCGATGGGGTGCGCGGGGAGCGCGCCCGAGCCGCCCAGGAACAGCGGGACGAGGGCGGGCTCGAGGCTGAACTCGAACTCGTCGCCCCCCTCCGGCCCGCAGATGCGCGCGGTGAGGCCTTTTTCCTCGCCCGGCTGGGCCAGGCAGATGTATCCGTCGCGCAGGCGATACAGACTCAAGGCACATGCCCCCCTAGCGGCCCCCTAGCGGCCCCCTGGCGGCCCCCTAACGGACGACCCGCCCGGCCCCAGTCTTCCGCCGTATCGCCCCGGCCATGGCCTGTGGCCGGGCGAAGAGGTCAGGGCCGATCTCGTGGTCAGCGAAAGCGACGCCGAACCGCTGCTCGACGGCGACGAGGGCGAGCAGGGCCGCCACGTCGTTCTCGAAGTCGGTGACGCGGTAACCCGGGGCAAGCCCCGCCTCAGCGAAGAGCCGCGCTACCTCGCGTTCGACAGCGCCGTCGTCCGCATCGCCGTCGTCCATCGCCGCCGCGCGGCCGAGGACCTGATCCATCAGGCATCCGCGCTCCCTTCCAGCGGCACCCGGGCATCGTCCGGCACCCGGGCATCATCCCGCACCCGGGCATCGTCGACGACCAGCAGCGCCTCCAGCGCCTCGCCTGGCGCCGGCGCCGATTCCTGGATGTACGCCACGGCCTCGGCCGTGACCAGCCCTCCGGGGATGAGGATCGGTATCCCGGGGGGGTAAGGGGCGACGATCTCGCCGGAAAGGCAGCCGACCGCCGCTCGCAGCGGGACCAGCCGCTTGGGCGCGAAGAACGCCTCGCGCGGCGTAAGCTGCAGCGGCCCCAGCCGCGGCAGCGGCAACGGGCCGGGTACCGGCCGCGCCGTGCCGCAGCCGCGGCGCGCGCGCCCGCTCCAGCGCACCAGGGCCGCCAGGCCGCGCAGAAGCCTGTCGATGTGCTCATCGGTGTTGGCGGCACTGAGCATGACCAGGAACGACCGCGCCCCGTAGAGCTCCACGCTCACCCGCCACACCCGGTCGAGGTACAGCGCGGCCTCCGCCCCGCTGACCCCGAGTTCGTCAACTCGGACGGTGATCTTGCACGGGTCGACCGCCCACCGCGCCTGGTCTTGCCCCCACGGCACCTCGTCCTCCCAAGGCGCCAGCCCCCCGATGCCGCGGATCGCCCGGCGCAGGCGGTGCGCCCGTCCCAGCGCCCGCGACCACAGCTCTTCGCCGCTTCTCATCATCTGGCGCAGCGCCGCCTCCAGGGAGAGCAGCAGGACGGGCGAGACGTCGGGGGTCGTCAGCCAGTCGCGCAGCTCCTCGACCGCGCGCCCGAGGGCGCTGCCGCGGGCGAGGTGCACCGCCGCCGTCTGGCCCAGGGCGGCGAGGACCTTGTGGCTGCTCTGGACCGACGCACCGGCCCCCTGGGCCAGGGCGTCGGGCGGCAGGTCGGGGTGGAAGTGCAGGTGCGGGCCGTGCGCCTCGTCGACTAGAAGGGGCGCCCCGCGCCGCCGCGCCAGGTCCGCCAGCGGCCGGATGTCGGCGCAGATGCCGTCGTAGGTCGGGCTGGTCACGACCACCGCCCGCGCGGCGGGCGCCGCCTCAAGCGCGGCGGCGAAGCTGGCGAGCGGCGGGCTGAATATCAGGCCCAGCCGCGGCTCGACCTGGGGCTCCAGGAAGACGGGCCGGACGCCGGAGAGAATGGCCGCGGCCAGCACCGACTTGTGGACGTTGCGGGGAATTATCACGCGGTCGCCCGGGCGGCAGTGGGCGAGGAACAGCAGGTGGTTCCCGCTGGAGGAGCCGTGGACCAGGCACACCGACCCCCCTGTGGCGTAGGCCTCCGTCAGCAGGCGGTCCAGGCGGCGCAGGCGGCGCCTGACGTCGTGGCCCCGCAGGTCGGCCCGGAAGTACCGCTCGCCGATGACAGCCAGCGCCGGCCCGGAGACGCCGGGGCCCCCGCCGTGGCCGACCTGGTCCAGGGAGTATTGTGTTCGGCGCGATGCCAACGCCGCCGTCACCGGCCAACCCTCCCCGCCGCGCCTTCGGCGCCAGCCGGCGCCCGTTCGCCGCCAGCCGGCGCCTCGACCACCGCCAGCCCGTCGCGTCGCCAGCGCGGGCTCTTGGCCAGGAGGCGGATGTGATGGCCCCCCACGACCTGTCCGGGCAAGAGCAGCACCTCGTCGTCGAGGACCCCCGGCGCGCCCGCGGGCCAGCTCACCAGCTCACCGCACACCTCCCCGGCGCAGTCCGCCAGCGGCAAGCGGCGCAGCCGGCCGTAGAGCGCGCGGCGGGGGCTGAGGGCCTGCTCGCGCCGCAGCACGCACTCCCGGTCCAAAGATGCCTGCTCGGCTCGCTCGGCCGGCGGCCCAGCCGGCGATTCGCCCGCGCCACCGGCCAAGAGCGCCGCCGCCAGGTCGCAGGCCGCATCCGGCGTCCCCGGCGTGACGGCGAGGCTCAACCAGTCCCCCAGCTGCTCGACCAGGAGGCCCGCCCGCCGCAACCGCGCCCGCGCCGCCGCGCTGCCCCGGCCGCACCAGGCCAGCGCGCGGCAGGGGTCCCAGCCCGGCTCGCCGGGGCCGCCGACGACGCGCCAGCCAGCACGCCGCAGGGCCCGGCACAGCCGGTCGGCCCGGCCGACGGCCTCCTCCCACATCGCCCGGCCGCGGTCGGCGAGCATCGCGCGGGATGCGTCCATGGCCGCCAGCATGACGTACGAGACGCTTGTCACCGTGCACAACTGGTACGCGCGGTCCAGCTGCCGGATCGCGCCTGGTCCGTCCACCACCGCCGGCCCGAAGTGCAGGGCGCCCGTCTGGCGCGGGAACGGCAGGCAGCAGTGCCCGTGCAGGGCGGCATCGGCGCCCGCCGACAGGGCGTCTTCGGGCAGGGCCGGATGAAACCGGAAGTGGGCGCCGAAGCGCTCGTCGACCGCGAGAAGGGTCCCAGACCGGCGGGTGGCCGCGGCCCACGCTGCAAGGTCCGCACACTGGCCCGCCGCCGAGGGTCCCCGCAGGAGGGCCAGCCGGCACCGGGGGAGGTCGCGCAGGCACTCCAGGAGGGCACTTGCGCTCACCGGGGCGGGCAGCCCATCCAGTCGCGCCGGCGGGCAGAAGGTCGGCTCTACCCCGGCCAGGATCAAGGCCAGGGCGGTCTGCGCGTCGAGGTCGGCGCTGACGACCACGCGGTCTCCGGGGCGGCACAACGCCAAGAGCAAGACCTGCGCCCCGGCGGCGGTGCCATTGAAGAGGAAGTACGATCTCGCAGCCCCGAAGCAGGAGGCCAGCATGTCCTGGGCTTCCCGCAGCACGCCGGCGGGCGCGTGCAGGGCATCCAGGTACCCCCCGATGACCGCCGTCTTGTCGAGGCTGAACACGCTGCGGCCCAGGGCCGCAACCGCCCCCGGCGGAGCCCCGCTGCCGTGCTTGTGGCCGGGCATGTGAAACGAGACGTAGCCCGCCCGATCGTAGGTGGCCAGGGCCGAGAACAGGGGCATACTGGTCCCCACCGCATGTCCCCCCACCGCGTTCTGGGGCGTGGAAGGGGGAGACGACCCCCATCCAACATTGGAGATAAGGCTACTTCTTGGACGTTTTGGGCTTCGGGCGCAAATCGGCCTTCTTGGGCTTCGCGTGCAGCTCGGCCTTCTTCAACTTCGCGGGCGGCTCGGCCTTCTTGGGCCTTATCTTAGCGACCAGGGTCTTGAGTATAACACCAGCATTGAAACCAAGGCACATTCCGGGGGCACCCCCTTTCCGCGGGACTTGCGGCCGTCTATTGTCCTGGCGCCGTCCTGGCGCCGCCGACCCTACGTTGTGCCATAATTCTATTATCAATCGCAATATCCCTTTTTCGTCCATGTCAATTTCACCAACACGGGTGTGGGGGGGCGGCAACCAGGCGCGAAGTAGCAGGTAATCGCCCCACCCGTGTCCAACTCTTCTCCGGGGCTTGTCATGTCCACGGCTTCATCTTGACCGCGCCCGTCTTTCGGTTACAGAAACCCGGCTGCCTTGCGCGGCCTTGATCCTGCGATGCTGCCCCGTGATTCTGCGATTAATGCGATTCCGCGGGCCGTATCGCCGCTTTGTGGCGGAGCGGTGCCGCTTGAGTGACCTGACGGGGAGGGATTCGTGATGGCGACGAACGTGGCTTTGGCTGCGGCCGAGAGACGGCGGCGGCTGCGCGCGGCGATGGCCGGGCTGGGCGTCGACGCGCTTCTGGTGACCGAGGGCGACAATCGCCGGTACCTGAGCGGCTTCACCGGGTCGTCCGGGTGGCTCTTGATCGCCGCCGGCCAGTGCCTCCTGCTCACGGACTTCCGCTACCTGACCCAGGGGGCCGAGGAGGCGCCGGGGGTCGAGGTCGTCAACCACGGCCGCGAGCACGAGTTGCCGCGGTGCCTGGCCGAGCGCGTCGCCGCGCTGGGGGTCAAGCGGCTGGGCTTTGAGTCGCACGCCCTCAGCCACAGGGTGCACGGGATTCTGGATAAGGCCATGCCCGGGACGCTCGTGCCGGTGGAGAACGTCGTGGAGGGGCTGCGCCAGGTCAAGGACGCGGGCGAGGTGGCGCTGATGCGCCGTGCCGCCGAGATCGCGGACAAGGCGTGGCGCCAGATGTGCCGCCGGCTCAAGGCGGGGATGACCGAGCGCGACGCGGCGATTGAGCTTGAGTTCATAATGCGCCGCGAGGGGGCCGAGGCGGCGGCGTTCGAGCTCATCGTCGCGACCGGGCCGCGCGGGGCGCTGCCTCACGCCCGGCCGACGGTGCGCCCGTTCAAGCGCGGCGACCTCGTGGTCTTCGACTTCGGCGCCCGCGTCGACGGCTACAACTCGGACACGACGCGCACGGTGGTCATCGGCGAGCCGACGGCGGAGCAGCGCGCGATGTACCAGGCGGTGCTCGACGCCCAGGCGGCGGCGCTCGAGCTGATCAGGGCCGGCGCGAGCGGCGGCGATGTCGACGCCGCGGCGCGCCAGAGCCTGACCCAGGCGGGCCTGGGCGAGAAGTTCGGCCACGGCCTGGGCCACGGCATCGGGCTGGCGGTGCATGAGATGCCGTACATGAAGCCGGGCGAGCAGCTGCTGCTTGAGCCGGGCATGGTGTTCACCGTCGAGCCTGGGGTGTACGTGCCGGGCTGGGGCGGCATCCGGGTCGAGGACATGGCGCACGTCACGGAGGCGGGGTACGAGCTTCTGACGTCGAGCCCGCGCGAGCTCCTGGCCATATAGGCCGCGGGCCCGCGCCAGATGAGCACTGTTTGGCAGAAGGGGGATCGTGGCGCATGGCAGGCGGCTACATGGGCAAGCTTCTAGTCGCGGACTTGACTTCCAGAAAGATCACGCAGCAGGAGACGGACCCCAAGCTGTGCGCGGAGTTCATCGGCGGGAGCGGCCTCGGCGCGGCGCTCCTTTACGACTTCTACTTCGGTCGCGCGGGCCACGGCGGCGGCAGGGCCGGGGCTGGCGCAGGTTGCGGCGCGGCCGGGGTGCCGGACGCGCTTGCGCCGGAAAGCCCGCTGTGGTTTTTGACCGGGCCTCTCTGCGGCACCATCGCGCCCACGTCGGGGCGGCACGCCGTCGTCGCGCGCTCGCCGCTCACCGGCATCTGGGGCGAGTCCGACAGCGGCGGCGGGTTCGGGCCCGCCCTCAAGAAAGCGGGCTTTGACGGCGTGTGCATCGTGGGGCAGGCGGAGCGCCCGGTCTACCTGTGGATCCACGACGGGGAGTGCGAGATCCGCGACGCCGCGAAGGTCTGGGGCCGCGACACGTATGAGACTGACGCCGCGCTGCGCGCCGAGACGGCCCAGAAGGCAGTCGTGGCGGCCATCGGGCCGGCCGGCGAGCGTTGCGTGCCCATGGCCGCGGTCATGCACGACGGCCGCGACGCGCGCGCGGCCGGGCGCTGCGGCTTGGGCGCGGTGATGGGCGCCAAGCGGCTGAAGGCCATCGTCGCCGCGGGGTCGGCCAGGGTGCCCGTCGCCGACCCCGACGCCCTGCGCGGGGCGGTGCGCGAGGTCGCCAAGACCATGCCCGACAAGAACCCGGGCCTGGGCAAGAACGGCACCGCCGGCAGCATCGCGGGCATCGAGCACGTCGGCGACCTGCCCATACGCAACTGGCGCGACGGCAGCTGGGAGGAGGGCGCGGCGAGCCTCTCGGGCCAGCGCATGACCGATACCATCCTCACCGACCGGTATCATTGCCCGACCTGCCCGCTGGGCTGCGGGCGCATCGTGCGCATCGGCGCGGGCAAGTACGCCGGCGTCGACGGGGCGGGGCCAGAGTACGAGTCGCTGGGGACTCTGGGGGCCATGTGCCTGGTCGATGACCTCGAGGCCGTAACATACGCCAGCGAGCTCTGTAACCGCCTGGGCCTGGACACGATCTCGGCCGGGGCGGCCATCGCGTTCGCCATGGAGGCGTACGAGAAGGGCCTCCTGTCCAAGAAGGACGCCGGATGCGAGCTCTTGTGGGGCGACGCGGCGGCAGTCATCGACATGGTAGGCCAGATCGGGCGCGCCGAGGGCCTGGGCAAGCTCCTGGGCCAGGGCGTGCGGCGTGCGGCGGCGGAGCTCGGGGGGCTGGCGCCGGAGTGGGCGGTGCACGTGAAGGGCCTGGAGGCCCCGGCCCACGACCCGCGCGCCTACAATAGCGTCGGCGTCGGCTACGCCACCTCCAACCGCGGCGCGTGCCACCTGCAGGGGTTCACGCACATCCCCGAGCGCGGCGTGATCATGAGCGACTTCGGCTACACGGCGGTCGCTGACCGCTTCGGGGTCGCGGGCAAGGGCAAGTTCACGGCGCTGATGCAGGACGCCATGTGCGTGTTCGACGCGGCCAAGACGTGCAAGTTCGCGCTGACGGCGGGCGTGCAGCCGAGCACGGTCGCGTCGTGGCTGCGCTGCGTCACGGGGCTGCCGTGGGATTATGATACAATGATGCTCGCCGGCGAGCGCATGTTCAACCTCAAGCGCCTGTTCAACGTGCGGCTGGGGATATCGCGCAAGGACGACGTCCTGCCGCCGCGGCTGCAGCTGCACAAGCGCGGCTCAGGCGGCGCGGCCGAGAACCTGCCGCCGCTTGAGGCCATGTTGCCCGAGTACTACCAGCATCGCGGCTGGAGCGAGGAGGGCATCCCGCTGCGCGAGCGCCTGGAGCAGCTCGGGCTGGGGAAGTGGGCGGGCGACCTGCCCGGCCAGCCGGCGAAGTAGCGAAGTAGCGGGGTGAGGCGGCATGCGTATCAGAGTCTTACTGATGACGGACGAGCAGGGGACGCCTGTGAAGACGGACCTTGAGCTTCCCGACGGCGCCACGGCCCACGACGCGGCCAAGAAGCTCATCGCCGCGCGCGGCGCGGGGTTCGGTCGCATGCTCTGGGGCGACGACGGGCAGTGGCGCGTGATCGTGTTCGTCAACCGCAAGGACGCCGCGCCTGAGACCCCGCTGCGCGACGGCGACGAGCTGGCGTTCCTGCCGCCGATCACCGGCGGCGCGGGGTAGCGGGGCTGGCCTGACGCGGGGACCGGCCCGCGGGCTCGCCCGCAGGTAATGACGGCAGGAATTGGCGGCGTCCCCGGCGAAATGAACGGCGTTCTGGGGCGCCGGCGCGGCGGGACGCTGCTTCTTGCGCGCCGGCGGCCACTTGTGGCGATCGGGGGGCAGGCGATGATCTCCTCCAACGACTTCCGCAACGGCGTGACCATCGAGCTTGACGGTCAGGTCTACACGGTGGTCGACTTCCTGCACGTCAAGCCGGGCAAGGGCTCGGCGTTCGTGCGCTCCAAGCTCAAGAACGTCAAGACCGGGGCCGTGCTTGAGCGCACCTTCCGCGCCGGCGAGAAGGTGTCGCGTGCCCACCTCGAGCGCCGCGAGATGCAGTACCTGTACCAGACGGGCGAGCAGTACGTGTTCATGGACAGCTCCAACTACGAGCAGGTGACCCTGGACAAGAACCAGGTCGGCGACGCGGTGCGCTTCCTGGCGGAGAACCTGACGGTGTGGCTGCTGATGTACGAGGGTCAGTGCCTGGGCCTCGACCTGCCCACGGCGGTCGACCTCGCCATCAGCCAGACGGCGCCGGGCGTGCGCGGCGACACGGCCGCGGGCGGCACCAAGCCGGCGACGCTGGAGACGGGCGCGGTCATCCAGGTGCCGCTCTTCATCGACGAGGGCGAAGTGGTGCGCGTCGACACCCGCAGCGGGCTGTACGTGGAACGGGTGTCGAAGTAGGGAGCGGGGGACGCGCCAGCTCCTGATCATCGACGAGGTTCTGCGGCCGCTCAACGAAGACGTGCACGAAGACGTTCTCCATCTGGACCGGGAATAGTGCTGCGGGGTCCTCGGGTGCTCCGGGAGATACTCTCCCGTATCTTGTAGCTTCCGCCATAGTTGTCGCCGTCACCGGACTGTGCTTGGGAGGTCATGTTGGCGAATATGTATTCGTCGGCTACCTTGTTGAGGTCGTGCGTGCCACGATACCTACGGTAAGCACCAAGGACACGGGCGCGGTCATCCAGGTGCTACTCTTCGTCGACGAGGTTGGGGTGGTGCGCGTCAACCCTTGCACCCGGCTTTACGTGGAAGTGGAAAGGGTGCCGAAGTAGGGAGCACTGGTGCAGTCATGAGGGGCTCCTCGCAGATGCGACTGTGCCTCCACGGATGGGGGGTCGACGCCGGAGCAGCCGCGCTGCCCTGCGGGGCCGCACTTTCAGTATCTGAGGTAGTGAGTGACCCTGCTCGTTACCCTATTCCTCCGCAAAGTAGTCCGCGTCAATCCTCTTGATACTATATGTCGCGACGTTCGCCACTCCGATTTCATGGTCGATCATCAACTGGGCGAGCCGTTCTCCGTCAATCAGAACGATTCTCTTCTCTATCTTGGTCACGTACCGCTTAGCGTCCGGCGAGAACTGAGACGTTGTAATGAAGACCCCCTTCTTAGCTTTCTGGCCTTCCAGGCTTCCCGCAAACGTCTGAACTACCGGCCCGCCAACAGTCTTGTCCCATCTCTTGGCCTGCACGTAGATAACGTCAAGTCCCAGCTTGTCTTCCTTAATTATGCCGTCGATGCCTTCGTCTCCGCTCTTGCCGACAGCCTCTCCAGCATCTATGCGAGAGCCTCCGTACCCCATTGCAACGAGCAAGTCTACCACAAGCCGCTCAAAGAACCCTGGAGATGCTGCCTTTACACGCTCCAACAATTCCTCGGCCAGGGAATGTCGGAGGGCCTGATAGCTTTGCTCAAGGACTTCTTCAGGCGGCTTCGGTGGCTCGACTTGCCCGCTAGTATCTGCAGTGGGGCTATAAAACTGCACGAACTCCGGAAACTGCTTGAGGAAGGTCACGTTGATGCAGGAAGGGGAGGCCTTCAGGACATCCAAACCGCGGAGCGTTATGCGTTGCTTCCCCCAGCCCATACTTTCCATCAATCCGGCTTTCTTCATGTAGGTTGTTGCCCACCCGACTCTGTGATTAAACTTCCGACGCCCCGAACGTAGAATTTCCTTCCTGTCCACATCGGTGAGCTTCAACAGGGCCGCCAGCTCATTAGCGACCGTCTTGATATCGTGTTCCTGGCCATCGGTGTGCAATCTCAAGAGCGGCAGCATTAATCCCTCGAGGTCTGGAACCATAAGTTCACACCTCACTTGCTGGGTCGCTGCGCCAGCTACAGTACCTGCCCGGACGCACCCCACTTCGCCGGAGGTTTCCAGTTATCCTGCCGTCATCTACATCACGGCATTGGGCCGCGGCTCACTCTTGACAGAGACCAAGATTCGGAGGGGTCTGGTGGAATACTGGCGACCCAGTGATATCCCCCGCCGCCGTGACATAAGCATTATCGTACCGGGACGACCAGTCTTGGCTGGGACGGACGCGCGGCCACGCTGGCCCGGCCGGACCGGTGACCGCCGAGGGCTTGTGCTGGAGGGCGGTGGACGTGCAGTTGCTGGCGCGGGACAGGCAGGATGACGGCGGGTCGGGCCGGGCCGCGGGAGTCTCGCGGCGTGCGGCCTGTGCCCCGCTACCGTCGCACCTGCAGGGCGTGCTGGCAGTCCTTTCTGAGAGGCTGCGTGCCGTCCTCGCGGGCGCCCTGGCGGCTGAACCTGCCATTGCCACGACCGTTGAAGAGGTGCGGCTGCGGGCTGGCTGCCCGCTCTTCCTGCGCTGGGGCGGGGGAGAGGGGGCGGTCGCCCGTCTGGCTGGGGGACGCATCGGCATAGTCCCGGCGGGCCATACCGTCGATGCTGAAGCTGCGGCATCGGCCGCTATGAGCCCCCGTGTTCTCCCCATCCGTCCCTCTGACAACCCCATCCGCTCATCTTTGCCCCTCCGCCTCATTGCCCCTCCCCTAGGCGTTGTCCATTCCGTCGCCCCTCCCGCCGCCTGCGCTGCCATCGCCCCGGTCATCGTCGAGCCCGAGGACATTGCGCGCACGCTGGAGCTGGCCACGTCGTGCTCGCTGTATGCCGTGGAGGATCAGTTGCGGCGCGGCTTCTTGCGCGTGCGCGGGGGGCACCGCATCGGCGTCGTCGGCACCGCCGTCACGGCCAATGGCGCCGTCACGTCGCTGCGCGAGGTCAGCGGGCTGGCCATCCGCGTCGCCCGCGATGTCGTGGGGGCGGCTGATGCGGTGGTGCCGTTCGTGGCCGGGCCGGGCCCCGAGGAGGTCAATAGCACCATTGTATTGTCCCCGCCGGGCTGCGGCAAAACCACGCTCTTGAGGGACCTGGTGCGCCAGCTCAGCCGGGGCGGCGTGCCCGAGGGTTTCGGCGGCGTGGCCGTGGCGGTGGTCGACGAGCGGTCGGAGGTCGGCGCGTGCTGGGAGGGACGGCCGCAGTTCGACCTCGGGCCGCGGACCGACGTGCTTGACGCCTGCCCCAAGGCGGAAGGGATGCTCATGGTCGTGCGCAGCATGGCGCCGCGCGTCGTGGCCACGGACGAGATCGGGCGCGCGGCCGACGCCGAGGCCGTGCGCGAGGCGGCCCACGCCGGCGTCGCCGTGCTGGCGACGGCGCACGCGCGCGACGCGCAGGACGCCGAGAAGCGGCCCGTGCTGCGGGCGCTTCTGGCCGCGGGCAGCTTTCAGCGCGTGGTCGTGCTCGGCGAGCGGCTCGGGCGGGGCACGGTCGACGCCATACTGGACGGGGCGGGCCGGGCGCTGGTGCGCGGGCCGTTGCCGCCGGGCGGCGCGGGGGGTGCCGGGGGATGTGGGTGAAGCTGTGCGGCGCGGCGCTGGTGTTTGCGGCGTCCACGGCGCTGGGCCAGGTCATCGCCGGCAACATCGCGGCGCGGCCGCGCCACCTGTGCGACCTCGTGTCGGCCCTGGAGATCCTGGGGACGGAGATCGCCTATGCCGCACGGCCATTGCCTCAGGCGTTGCGCGGGGCCGGGGACGGTGTGGACGGGCCGGTGGGGGCGCTTCTCCTGCGTGCCGCGCAGCTTGTTGAGACTCAGCCCGCCGCCGTGGGCTGGCGGCAGGCGCTGGCCGAGTCGAGCCGCCGGCTGGCGCTGGTGCAGAAGGACGTGGGGGCGCTGATGGCCCTGGCCCCGGTGCTCGGCCGCTCCGACCGCAACGACCAGGTGCGCCACCTGCGGCTGGCGATCGAGCGCCTGAAGCGGCTGGAGGTCGAGGCCGAGGCGGCGCGGGCGCGCGGCGAGCAGGTGTGGCGCTACCTGGGGCCGCTGTGCGGGCTGGGCGCCGCGGTGCTCCTGCTCTGAGGTCCAAGGCAGCCGGGACGCAGGCGCAGCCGGGGCGTGGCGGGTAGCCGGGGCGGGCGGGGGGATCACTGATTGGACATCGAGATAATCTTCCGCATCGCGGCCATCGGCATCCTGGTGGCCGTCCTCAATACGGTGCTCGAACGGGCGGGCAAGAAGGAGCTCGGCCAGCTGGCGACCCTGGTCGGCGTGATCATCGTGCTGGTCTGGGTCATAAAGCTGGTGAAGGAGCTCTTCGACACCGTGCGCACGATGTTCAAGCTTTGAGCTGGGGGATGCCGCGTGACGACGACCGTGCTGCAGGTGGTGGCGTTCGCCCTGGTCTCGGCCGTGCTGCTGGTGGTGGTGCGCCAGAACCGGCCGGAGCTGGCCGTCCCGCTGGGCCTGGCGGCGGGGGCGCTCATCTTCATATTCGTGGCGGCGCGGCTGGCGGAGGTCATCGCCGTCATCGGGCGCGTGGCGGAGGCCGGCGGGACGGGGATCTCGTACCTGGGCGTGGTGCTGCGGGTCATCGGCGTCGCCTACGTGGCCGAGTTTGGCGCCCAGGTGTGCCGCGACGCCGGGGAGGGCGCGCTGGCGGCCAAGGTCGAGCTGGCGGGGAAGCTGGCGGTGGTGCTGCTGGCGGCGCCGGTGGTGGTCGCCGTGCTCGACCTCGTCCTGGGCATGCTCGGGTGAGGGTCGCGCGAGCAAGGGCGGGGGCGCGGGCGGCGCGGGCGGCGGCACGGGCGGCTGCAGTGGTGCG
>Ga0315293_10000485_pt1 | contig 36976 bp, 34 predicted proteins | sample YL17G13_20_MG_FD_203071 | JGI IMG/M metagenome (GOLD analysis project Ga0315293, IMG submission 203071) | Sediment microbial communities from Yellowstone Lake, YNP, Wyoming, USA - YL17G13_20 | ecosystem: Environmental > Aquatic > Freshwater > Lake > Sediment | place: USA: Wyoming | collected... | reverse complement strand
CCCATGTATCTTTTCTATTCTATAATCTCCGACACAACCCCTGCGCCTACGGTATGCCCGCCTTCTCTTATCGCGAAGCGGAGTTCTTTTTCCATGGCAATAGGGATTATGAGTTCTCCTTCTATGTCAACGTTGTCCCCCGGCATAACCATTTCAACGCCCTGAGGGAGTTTCGCGATTCCTGTTACGTCAGTGGTCCTGAAATAAAACTGGGGCCTGTAACCGTTGAAGAACGGGGTGTGTCTGCCGCCTTCTTCTTTGGTTAATATATATACTTTTGCTTTGAATTTCGTGTGGGGGGTGATTGAGCCCGGCTTCGCGAGTACCTGTCCGCGCTCGACGTCGGCTTTTTCAATGCCTCTCAGGAGGACTCCTACGTTGTCTCCTGCCTGGCCTTCATCAAGGAGTTTCCTGAACATCTCGATGCCTGTAACTACTGTTTTCTTGGGCTTTTCCGTCAAACCGACTATGTCAACATCTTCCCCTATCTTTATAACGCCTCTTTCCACCCTGCCGGTTGCGACTGTGCCGCGGCCTGTGATGCTGAATACGTCTTCTACGGCCATCAAGAAGGGCTTTTCAACGTCCCTTTTCGGCATGGGTATGTAGGAATCGACCTGTTTCATGAGGCTTAGGATAGGGCCGCAAGACTTACATTCATCTTTACCGCAGCCGCAGTTCATTGCGTTAAGGGCTGAGGCCCTTACTATCGGAATCTTGTCTCCTGGGAATTCGTATTTTTTAAGAAGGTCTCTGACTTCGAGCTCTACGAGGTCTAATAATTCAGGGTCGTCTACCGCGTCAACTTTATTCAGGCATACGACTATCGAGGGAACGCCTACCTGACGGGCCAAAAGAATGTGCTCTCTGGTCTGGGGCATCGGGCCGTCAACAGCGGAGACTACGAGTATTGCCCCGTCCATCTGGGCGCTCCCCGTGATCATGTTCTTTATGTAATCGGCGTGGCCCGGGCAGTCAACGTGAGCGTAATGGCGGTTTTCGGTTTCGTATTCCGCGTGATGGACGTTGATGGTAACGCCGCGTTCCTTCTCTTCAGGCGCGTTATCGATTTCGTCGTAGTTCTTTGCCTGGGCTAAGCCGCGGGCGGAAAGAACCTTGGTTATAGCGCTTGTGAGCGTGGTTTTGCCGTGATCTACGTGGCCTATGGTACCGATATTTACGTGCGGTTTTTTACGTTCAAATTTTTCCTTTGCCATGTTAACCCTCCCGGTTAAACGTTAATCGACGGAGCTGCTGATGGGAATTGAACCCATGACCTCTTCCTTACCAAGGAAGTGCTCTGCCGACTGAGCTACAGCAGCATAAAATGCTGCCATCATAGTATATAGAACTAGAAATTTTACCATAAACAGCTTATTTGTCAAGAAAAAAATTAATATTTTTTATTTATAACTTGCCTTAAAAGAATCAGGAACACTAGGACAGAAAAAACCGCTATAGTCATTATGACCGAGAATGCGTGGAAAAAATCCTGCATGGGGATTTTTACGTTCATTGAAAAGATAGAAACCACCAATGTCGGCACCATGATAGCAATAGTAATTATATTAAGGGACTTCATCAGCACGTTTAGATTATTGCTTACAATAGACGCCCTGGCATCCATGAGAGAGGCAAAGATATTGGAACATATCTCCGCCTGCCTGTAGCACTGGTTGTTTTCTACCAGTATATCGTCCAGGAGCTCCAACTGGTCCTGGTTAAAACCTATTTTCGGCGCATTATTTTTCAGCTTCTCAATAAAAACGCCGTTTGAATTTATCGCATTTAAATAATACACTACGCTTTTTTCAAGCGTAAAAAGATTCAGCAGATACCTGTTTTCCATTGATATGCTGATCTTCTGTTCAAGATCATCCGCGATCATGTTAAAAACTTTTAGATGTTCGAGAAAATGGTAAATTGATTTATACAAAAGTTTTAATATAATGTCGTAATACGAAGTTACTCTCAAAAATTGTTTTCCGTTCAGAAAAATATCAACGTCCTCGGACAAGACAACAGCTATAATATCTTTAAAAACAAATACGCCTATCGTGCCTGATTTAAAAAGTAACTGATTCTTGCCTGAATAGTTTTTTGGAAATTTAAAAATCGCAGCTGTATGGTTTGCCTCAAACTCGAGACGCGACAACTCGTCAGGGTCAAGCGCTGAATTCAATGTGTGCTCATCGACCTTAAGCTGATCGATAAGAAACCTTTTTTCTCTCTCGTCAGGATTTACAAAAACAAGCACAGGGCTGTTTTCTTCCTGCGACTCGACAATTTTTTCATTTATTATCTGATAACGTTTAAGCATAATTATGGAGGTTCAATTCCTCCTTCAATACTCTGAGCTTCGTATTGCTGCTATCTATTTCGCTCCGGTACAGGGCAGGCGAGCGAAATGGTTTACCATGAACCCCCTGTACCAGTCGCTAAGCTATCCGTTTTCTTGCTGCCTTTTTCGCTCCGGTACAGGGCAGGCGAGCGAAATGGTTTACCATGAACCCGAGCGAAAACTTATCTTTAGATACGCGTCGCTTAGCGAGTGGTTCATGGAGCCGGCGAGAGGAATCGGCGCCCTTCGTTCCGCTCAGGGTCGGCCACTCGTCCTGCTAACCGGATGCTCCTGCCGGCCTCACATCTCGGCCGGCCTGCTAAACATTGCTCCTATTCGTCGCAATAGCAGTGCATCCAGCAGGACTCACTTCGATTCCTCTTTACAAATCTGGAGCTGGCGAGAGGAATCGAACCTCCAACCTATGGTTTACAAAACCATTGCTCTGCCGTTGAGCTACGCCAGCAAATAATTTAACAATTTATCCATGCTTACCGTGTTACTTGGCCCTGTACCAGTCGCTAAGCTATCCGTTTTCTTGCTGCCTTTTTCGCTCCGGTACAGGGCAGGCGAGCGAAATGGTTTACCATGAACCCCCTGTACCAGTCGCTAAGCTATCCGTTTTCTTGCTGCCTTTTTCGCTCCGGTACAGGGCAGGCGAGCGAAATGGTTTACCATGAACCCCCTGTACCAGTCGCTAAGCTATCCGTTTTCTTGCTGCCTTTTTCGCTCCGGTACAGGGCAGGCGAGCGAAATGGTTTACCATGAACCCGAGCGAAAACTTATCTTTAGATACGCGTCGCTTAGCGAGTGGTTCATGGAGCGGGTGAACGGGATCGAACCGTCGTAGCTAGCTTGGAAGGCTAGCGCTCTACCATTGAGCTACACCCGCGTGGTGCTACACTCTGAAAAGTATTCTTTCAGCATTATCTTTAGCGCCGTCTTGCCTTTTGCGGTTTTAAAATAATGTTCGCGCCGAATAGCATCACTCTTAGTTACGTATGCTTCATAAAAAATTAATTTTAACGGCCTTCTAAATCTCGTTGCAGATACTAAACCTTTATCGTGAAGAATTATTCTAGACTCAATATTATTCGTATATCCTATATAAAGAAAATTATCTTTTTGACTCTGGAGTACATATGCGTAATGCATCTTAATCGGCCCTGTACCAGTCGCTAAGCTATACGTTTTCTTGCTGCCTTTTTCGCTCCGGTACAGGGCAGGCGAGCGAAATGGCTCGCCATGAACCCGAGCGAAAACTTATCTTTAGATACGCGCCGCTTAGCGAGTGGTTCATGGTGGGCAGAGAAGGATTCGAACCTTCGTAGGCGTGAACCATCAGATTTACAGTCTGACCCCTTTGGCCACTCGGGTATCTGCCCAAATTTACGAAGTAAATTTGGATCCTGACCCGCCATTGTTTCTGTGGCGGGGAAGGACCTCTATCTACTACGCTCTTACACTTGTTTTATCGCATACGGGATTTTTTCTAATATATCTCCCGCTATTAAACCTATTTCTCCTTTATCTTTTGCCGCAATGTCCCCTGCGAGGCCGTGTATGTAAACACCCAGTCTTGCGGCATTAAACATGCTTAACCCCTGGCTAATAAAACCTGCTATAATCCCGGATAGCACATCACCGCTACCTGCTGTAGCCATACCCGGATTGCCGGTAGTATTTACGTAATATTTCCCGTCAGGCCCTGTCACTACAGTGCCTGCTCCCTTTAAAACTACCACAGCATTATAATCACGCGAGAATTTTTTTGCAACAATTAATCTATTATTTTTTATATACCCTGCGTCTTTATTAATAAGCCTGGACATCTCGCCTGTATGAGGAGTGATTATATAGCTTGATTTTATTTTTTTAAGCGCTCCGGCATTCCTGCTTATTGCGTTTAACGCGTCTGCGTCTAAAACCATCGGTTTTTCAATTTTCAGGATCAATCTGTTTATTAATTTTTGGGTTTCTGGATGCCGTGAAAGACCCGGCCCCAAAACCGCGGCATCTGAAGTTTTGATTTTTTTCAGTATATCTTTTTCCGCTTTTAAAGATAATGCCGCTTCTTTTGTTTCAGCCAAACTGATAGTCATCACCTCTGTAAGCTTCCTGGACATTATTGAATTCAACGAAACAGGTATCCCTAACGTGACCAGCCCTGCGCCTGAACGCAGCGCTGCGTTTGAACATAATGCTGCCGCGCCTGTCAGCCCTCTAGAACCTGCCAAAATAAAAACATGGCCAAAATCGCCCTTATGACTGTCTCTTGGCCGCTTATTCAAAAGCCCTTTAAATTCCACGTCTATTTTCACTTCTCGTTTCTCCAAAGTATCGCATTGCTGACTGCGTAATTATTTGTATGCGACATGCTGACTATGATATTATCCAGATTATTCTTGTTTGCAAATTCCCTTGCCTCTTTGTGCAATATCACCTCTGGCTTGCCTTTAGAATCATTCAATATTTCTATATTTTTTAAACGTATGCCTACCCTGGTATCCCCGAATGCCTTCAATACTGCCTCCTTGCACGCAAATCTCGCAGCCAGGTTTTCATGCGAAAACTTTTTCTTATTCACATAAGAAAGCTCCCTCTTTGTAAAAACTCTGCTCAGAAATCTCTCGCCCCACATATCCAGGGCTTTCTTTATCCGCGATACCTCTATTATATCAACTCCTGTCCCTATTATCATATCGCCCTCTAAACAAGTTGACAAACTGACAATGTCAGAGTGTCAACTTATATTGATATTAATGCCCTCATTTCCTTGACAGCCTTGGGTATTCCGATAAAAACAGCCCGTGATATGATAGAATGACCGATATTCAGCTCGTTAATGCCTTTGATATCGGCTATCCGCTTAACATTTGTATAATTAAGCCCATGGCCCGCATTTACAATAAGGCCGTTTGACATTGCGTATTCAGCCGCTTCTTTTATCTTATTGAACTCTTTTTTCTGAGATTTCTTATTTTCTGCCAAACTGTAACTTCCGGTGTGTATTTCAATAACGCCTATACCTATATATATAGCGGAACGTATCTCATCTTTATCCGGATCGATAAAAATGCTTACATCTATGCCCTTTTTATTAAACAATTCTGCTATCTTGGCAAGTTTTTTTTCGTACTTTTTAACACTCAAGCCGCCTTCTGTTGTAAGTTCCTGCCTCTTTTCCGGCACAAGTGTAATCTGGTCAGGCCCTATTTTCAAGGCAATATCCACTATCTCACAGTTCATTGACATTTCTAGATTAAATCTCGTACTTATGCTTCTTCTCAGCCCGATAATATCGTTATCATTTATATGCCGGCGATCTTCTCTCAGATGGGCGACGATGCTATCGCACCCCGCACTTTCGCATATCAAAGCTGCTTCAATAACATCAGGCTCTTTCCCTCCCCTGGCCTGTCTCAAGGTTGCCACATGATCTATATTGACGCCCAGTTTAGGCATTTTTTCTCCTGAAAATATCTTTATACTTCGACGGCGCCAAAACCGCCGCTCAGTATAAACCCTGAGCAAATACTCTAGCTTTAGGCCGATGATGCGTCGAAGGGTTTATTTCACCGGCTTTTTACCATAGGATGGATTTTGAATCTGGTTTACAACAGAGGACTTATATAATTGTTTGGTCATTTGTTTTTCTTTAATCAATTCTTCATTAACATAAAACCACGTGATCACGGCAAGTATCAACGATATTATCTTTATCCAGAAATTATTCAAGAACCAGTTGTTCATAATCATTTCCTATTCTTCTTATCCGGCCTGTAAAGATTGCCGAGCACTCTCTCCAAAGATTCTCTGTCCAGGTCATGCGTAAGCCTGCCGCCTATCGCTACGGAAACTCCGCCTGTCTCTTCTGATACCACAACCACTATAGCATCTGTCTCCTCGCTTAAGCCAAGAGCTGCCCTGTGCCTTGTGCCAAGAGTTGTTGAAACTTTAGGATTCTGCGTAAGCGGGAAAAGACACCCTGAAGCAGCTATTCTCTCCCCGGCAACAACTATGCCTCCGTCATGAAGTGGCGTATTCGGCATAAAAATAGTCATTAAAAGCTCTGAATTTACCTTTGCGTCTATCTCTATCCCGCTTTCTATGTAATTTTCAAGCCTTGTTTCTCTTTCTATCGCGATAAGCGCTCCTATCTTTCTCCTGGAAAGCAGAAAGCACGCTGTAGTTATCTCCTTTATGATCTCCGACTCTTTAAGAAAAAATCTGGACCACCTGCGCTGTCCTATATTAGCAAGCCCTCTCCTGATTTCCTGCTGAAATATTATGAGAAATGCTAATATGGACAATGCGAATATCTTTGTAAATATCCAATTTATCCTTTCAAATCCTACCTGCTTCGTAATTACAAAAAATAGCGTTATCAGGATTATCCCCCTCAAAACATATACGCCCCTGGTACCTCTCGCAAATATAAGAATGCCGTAATACACAAACCACAATATGACTATCTCTATGAGTATCTTGGCTAACGTTAGATAATCGGTCATTATTTCTCTCCGCTGCGCGTAATCGCATCGCTAACAACAACAGCCTGTCTTATTTCCTTGACGTCATGCACCCTTACTATGTCTGCGCCGTTTTTGATTGCTATGGCTACTGAAGCCGCTGTCCCAAAAATCCTTTTATCAGGCTCGCTGCCGGTAAGTTTTCCTATAAAAGACTTTCTCGAAGGCCCGACAAGTATCGGCGATCCTAATTCTTTAAACTCAAAAAGCCTGTTTAAAATTTGAAGATTGTGTTCTAATGTTTTTCCGAATCCGATCCCCGGATCTATTATTATGTTTTCTTTTTTTATGCCGCCTGCTACGGCTTTTTCAATAATATCTCTTAATTTATCTTTAATTTCCAGGATCAGATTTCCGTATTCAGGATTATTTTGCATTGTTTGCGGAGTGCCTTTTGTGTGCATCACCACAACCTTTACGCTAAACCCTCTTACTACGTCTATCATTTTTGAATCTGCCCCTAAACCTGTTATATCATTTATTATTGATGCCCCGCTCTCCAGCGCAAATCTGGCTACTTCTGGTTTAGACGTATCTATGGAAATCGGGATATTTATTCTTTTTGATAATTTTTTTATGACCGGAATTGTCCTTTTTATTTCCTCTTCTATTGTAACAGGCTCTGCGCCCGGCCTGGTAGATTCGCCTCCTATATCAATTATATCAGCTCCGTCCTCAACTAACCTTTCGGCTATTTCAACCGCTTTTTCTACGTCTTGATATATCCCGTCTCCGCTGAAAGAATCAGGCGTTACGTTCAATACCCCCATTATATAAGTTCGGGAACCGAATTCTATGCCCTTCATGCCTTATTTAGCGATTCTCCGTCATTAGCAGGAGGTTCCGGAAAAACTATTTTTTTCACCTCTTCCGAATCCAGGACTTCCTTTTCAAGCAATTTTTCAGCAAGTGCTTTTAATTTTTCAATATTACAGCTTAACTCATCTTTTGCCCTCTGATAACATTCTTCCACAATTTTTCGTATTTCTTTATCTATCTCTACAGCCGTTGCTTCGCTGTAATTTCTTTCCTCAATTATATCGCGTCCAAGAAAAATCTGCTCTTCTCTTTTCCCGAACGTAAGATGGCCGAGCTTTTCGCTCATGCCCCATCTCATTACCATGTCTCTAGCAATATCGGTTGTCTTTTCCAGGTCATCCTGAGCTCCGGTTGAAAGCTCTCCGAATACAAGATCCTCGCTGGCCCTGCCGCCTAATATACCCACTATCCTTCCGAACAGCTCTTTCTTAGTGACAATGTATCTATCTTCCAAAGGCAATCTCATCGTATAGCCCAGCGCAATACCTCTTGGTATGATAGAAACTTTATGCAAGGGATCCGCCCCTGGTATGAGAAGCGCCAAAAGCGCATGGCCCGATTCATGATAAGAAACTATTCTTTTTTCTTCTGCGTTTATAACCCTTGTTTTCTTTTCAGGCCCTGCAATAACCCTCTCTATAGATTCTCCAAGTTCTTTCATCTCCACGGTCTCTTTATTCCTTCTTGCAGCCAGCAACGCAGCCTCGTTCACGAGATTGGCAAGGTCTGCGCCTGAGAAACCGGACGTCTGCCTTGCGATATATTTAAGATCGGCATCTTTGCTAAGCTTAATGCCCTTTGCATGAACTTTCAATATCTCTTCCCTGCCTACAATGTCAGGCCTGGAAATAACTATCGTCCTGTCAAATCTTCCGGGTCTCAATAACGCCGGATCCAGGACATCAGGCCTGTTAGTAGCCGCTATCAATATAACTCCTTCCTGCGTATCAAAACCATCCATCTCTACGAGAAGCGCATTTAAGGTTTGCTCCCTTTCGTCATGCCCTCCTCCGATTCCGGCAAACCTCTGCCTTCCGACCGCGTCTATCTCATCGATAAAAATAATACACCCTTTACCGATCATCTTTGAGGATCTCTTGGCTTGCTCAAAAAGATCTCTCACCCTGGAAGCGCCGACGCCCACAAACATCTCCACAAAATCAGAGCCGCTTATGCTGAAAAACGGCACGCCCGCTTCTCCGCTCACTGCCTTTGCTAAAAGGGTTTTTCCAGTGCCTGGAGGACCCATCAATAACACGCCTTTCGGAATCTTGCCGCCTAATTTCTGGAATCTTTTTGGGTCTCTTAAAAACTCTATTATCTCTTTCAGCTCTTCTTTTGCCTCGTCTACGCCTGCAACGTTATCAAACGTTATTTTCAATTTATCTCCTGATATCTGTTTTGCGCGGCTTTTACCGAACGAAAGTATCTTTCCGCCCCCCTGGCTGCCTCTATACACAAAAAACCACAGAAACGCGATAAATAAAATCATCGGCCCGAGCGAATAAAAGATATTGGCCCATAATGTCTTTGGAGGTTTTATGTCGAAATCAGAAACGTTATTACGCAGCAAGCTTAAAAGCTCAGGGTCTTCCTGCGGGATATGTACTGTAAAACGCGCTCCGCTGGAAAATGCGCCCTTAAGTTCATCTTCGACTTTAACTACGGACTTTACGGCGTTTGTTTCTTTATTGGTCTTAAGAAACCTGTAGAATTCTCCGTAGCTAAGCTCTTTCGGAACAGCGGTAGATGAAAAAGAATCTATCCTGAATATATATATGAGAAGCAAAAATAGCCCTATCCAAAACAGCACATTTTTATTTATTTTATTTCCGTTCTTATTTTCCATTCTCCCATGTCTCCTATATAGACATTTATATTACCACAGTTTGTTCAAATAAATCAACTTTTTATTAGTTTCAAGATAATATTAGATTTATCTTTTGAGATACTTATACCTGCCGGGAGGTCAACTATTGAGTTTACTGGTCTACTATCAATCAATTCTTCGATTTCTTTCCAGTGCTGATACGTAAGCCTTCTCAGGTCGCCTTTTAGCTCTTCCAGCGCAGTTCTCAAGAGCCGTTTTCTTATTGCCTCCGGGAGTTTTTTAAATTTCTTTATATCTATTAGAATCTCCTCCTGTCTGATTTTTGACATGCCCCTGAATTTTCTTTTTGCGTATTTACTTAGAAAATCATTCTCCGCCTGCAAGTTCTCCGCCATATTAGCCAGAACTTCTTTGATGTTAGAATTAAAATCTTTTTCTAAAAGAGGTATTAATTCTAATCGAATTTTATTTCTTGTAAAAATAGTTTTTTCATTGGAAGAATCTTTTCTGAATTTTAGGCCCTCTGTTAAAATAAAATCTTCCACTTCTTTTCTGGAAATTTCTATAAGCGGCCTTATAATTTTAAACCCCTGCATGTTTTTAACCGGGCTGATACCGCCCAGGCCTTTCATTCCGGCGCCTCTTATTATTCTCATGAGGACTGTTTCGGCCTGATCATCTCTTGTGTGGCCAACCGCTATTTTATCTATACCTCTTTCTTTTGCCGCTCGTTTAAAAAAATCATATCTCGCCAGTCTTGCAGCTTCTTCCGGAGAAATCCCTTTTTCTTTCGCAGCCTTCGGTACGTCTATTTCTTCCCAGGCAATCTCAAGATTATATTTTTTTGCCAGATCCTCGCAGAATTTTCTGTCAGCCGCAGATTCTTCGCCTCTGAATTTATGGTCAAGGTGAGCGATTAAGATATTCAATGAATATTCTTTCTTCAAATCGCACAGGATACGAAGCAGGGTGACAGAATCAGGCCCTCCGGAAACACCCGCAAGGACGCTGTCGTCTTTCTGCAGCATATTGTACTTTTTGATAGTGGATTTAATTTTGTCAATAAGCATGATGGGTTGTGGCCCTGTACCAGTCGCTGAGCTGTCCGTTTCATGCTTACATGCAGCTCCGGTACAGGACTCATGAACCACTCGCTAAAAGGGCTTGCCATGAACCCGAGCGAAAACTTATCTTTTGATAAGAGCCGCTTAGCGAGTGGTTCATGGTAGCGGCGAGTGGATTTGAACCACTGACACGCCGGGTATGAGCCGACTGCTCTGCCAGGCTGAGCTACGCCGCCGAAATTTTACGCAGTAAAATTTCGTCCCGAGCGACCCTTATCTTTTCATCGGGTCGCAAGAGACAAAACCTCATTCAAACTTCCAGTCCTATATCCTTCCAGATCCAACGTAATATACTTAAACCCGAGTTGTCTCAGGCGTTTTGTTATTTTATCACAAATTCTTTTATTCACAAATATTTTTATGCCTCTTTTCTCTACTTCGATTCTGGCTATGTTATTATGACAGCGGACCCTTACCTGAGAAACGCCTTGTTTTTTTATAAAATCTTCCGCCGCCTCTATTCTTTTCAGCGCCTTTTTATTTATTTCTTCGCCATACGGAAACCTGGAAGCCAGGCATGCCATTGAAGGCATATCAGCTGTTTCCAATTTCAGCTTCCTAGAATATTTTCTTATATCATCTTTGGAAAAACCAGCTTCCATCAGAGGGCTTCTTATCTTGAATTCTTTCTTTGCCCTGCTGCCCGGCCTGTAATCCTTTATATCGTCCGCATTTGATGCGTCTATTGCATAATTCAATCCTTCATTCTTGGTTATTTCAGCCAGTTTACCAAACAATTCTTTTTTACAATAGTAACACCTGTCTATCGGATTCTTTATAAAGTTTTCATCTTTAAGCTCGTTTGTAAAAATTATCTTATGCCTGACTCCTAATTCTTTTGTAAACCTTTTCGCTTGTTTTAATTCAGAACCTGTATAAGTCTCTGATACTGCCGTAACAGCCAGGATATCCTTTTTAGGCAAAACACCCTTTGCTATTTTTAGCAAAAAACTGCTGTCCACCCCGCCCGAAAACGCAATAACTACCTTTCCGAGCCTTTCTAAAATCTGGTTTAACTTCTTTATCTTATTCATCTTACCTGGCCAAGTTGACATTCTGACAATGTCAGAATGTCAACTTAGAGGACTTTATCTATCCAGCCGCCGCCTGCCACGTATTCTCCATCATAAAAAACAGCTGCCTGACCGGGCGTTATCGCATTTTGCGGTTGTCTAAAATCCACCTCCGCCTTATTCCCGGCCATTGCCTTTACTGTAGCCAGGGCCTTTTTATGATTATATCTTATTTTTACTTCTAATTCTTTTTTTTGTTCTTTATAATCCATTAACCAATTAACTTTCTTTACCAGAAATTTCTTTTTCTTCACATCCTTTAGCCACCCAACAACAATAACATTTTGTTTCGGCCTTATTTCCGTAACATAGAGAGGCGCCTTGGCGGCTATGCCCAGCCCCCTGCGCTGGCCTATTGTAAAATTCCAGAAACCCGCATGCTGTCCTATTACGCTGCCTGACGCATCTATTATACTGCCTTTCAGGGAATCTATATTTCTGTAATTCTTTATAAAATCTGAATAATCATTGTCCGGCACAAAACATATCTCCTGACTGTCAGGCTTATCGTATACGTTAAGGCCAAGCTCTTTTGCCTTGCGCCTTACTTCATTTTTTGTAAGTTCACCTACGGGAAATAATATTTTTTTCAATTGCGCTGTTCTCAGGCAAAATAAAACGTAGGATTGGTCTTTTGCTTTATCTATGGATTCTCTAAGCCTGATGGAATCATTTATCTCTATCCTGGCGTAATGCCCCGTCGCGATAAAATCGCACTCCAGGTTTTCGGCTTTTTTAAGCAAGCTCCCGAATTTTATTTTTTCATTGCAGACAATGCACGGATTAGGCGTCCTGGCTGAAAGGTATTCATCCGCAAAATAGTCTATTACATTTTTTCGGAAATCCGCTTCAAAATTTAAAACATAATGTTTTATGCCGAGAATTCCGGAAACCTTCCTTGCGTCTTCTACGTCTTTTAATGAACAGCACGCTTTTTCTTTTTCCTGGCCGCATAACTCTTTAGGCCAGATCTTCATGGTAGCGCCTACTACATCATAATCAGCTTCCTTTAAAATAGCCGCCGCCACTGAACTATCTACGCCGCCGCTCATCGCGACTAGAACCCGTTTATTTTTCATTTTCCGATGCTATTAACCGTAAACCCTTGAGAGTAAGATTCGCATCTATCTTATCCGCATTCTCGCAATAGGGCCCTATAAGCTTAGAAAAACCGCCTGTAATTATCACATTTGCATCTTTGCAATACCGCTTTTTCAACTTCCAGACTATCCCATCGCACAAGCTGCTGAACCCGGCCACAATACCTATAACCATGCTTTCTCTTGTTTCTTTCCCCAATATCCCTTTTGGTTTTCTGATAGCCGCTTTTGGCAAAAGCGCTGTTTTTTCATACAGCGCCCACAACGAAATCCCCGGACCTGGCGCTATGACGCCTCCTATATATTGTTTCTTTTTATTTACAATATCTATTGTTATGGCTGTACCGAAATCCACTACTATGCACTCCCCGCCGTATAATTCATACGCGGCCCTTGCATTCACAAGCCTGTCAGGGCCCACCTGTTTTGGATTCCTATAAAGGTTTTTAACCCCGCTATCCACATCTCTTCCGACAACTGCGCAATTTTTATTAACTATTTTTTTAACAGCTTTTTCTACTTTCTTTAAAGCAGCTGGGACCACGCTCGCTACAATAACAGAATCTATATCCTTAACATAAGGCCTTAATTTCGCGCTATATTCTTTCTTTAAATTGCAGGAATGCGCAGATATCCTGAAGTCCTTCCTTAAAACCTTTTTATCAAAAATACCGCTATGAATACTTGTGTTCCCTATATCAATCGCCAATAACATAATACCTACCTCAGCATTAAAACATCTCCCGCCAAAACCCTTTCGTTAAGTCCTGAATCCATTCTTAATATAAGAGCGCCGTCCCTATCAACGTCTATAGCGTATCCTTCTATCTTTGTATCGTGATGCGCGACTTGAACCCTCGTGCCTAGAAAGTTCGAGAACTCTTTATATTCTTTTATGATTTCGCCTATAAAACCGCCTTTGAAAAGCTTGTAATATTTGTCCAGATTTTTAAAAATATTTTTTGCCACATCGATTCTCGATATCTCTGCGCCGCCATGCTCTTCAAGTATAGATGTCGCGCCTTTCGGCAACAGGTCTTTTCTTGTATTTATATTGATCCCTATCCCTATTATAACAAAATTAATTTTATCCGTCTCGGCATTCATCTCGGTCAATATGCCGCATATCTTTTGATTGTTTACCAAGACATCGTTTGGCCATTTGATAAACGCCGGTAAGTCTGTCATCTCTCTGATTGTTTTTGCCACGCTTAAAGCTGAAAAAAGGGTTATGCTGGATACCTCCTTTGGCAATATATCAGGTCTGAGTATAATAGAAAAATACGCGCCTTTGGACTTAGGAGAGGCCCATTTTCTGCCCATCCTGCCCCTGCCCGCAGTCTGCGACTCCGCTATCACGACCGAACCCTCTTTTTCTCCGTGAATAGCAAGATTATACGCAGTGTCATTTGTAGACGCGGTTTCTTTATAAGAGTAGATCTTCCTGGCTATAATATCTGTTTTAAGCTGCCATTTCAACTCCACTTCTGTCAAGCGGTCCGGTATGGAAATCATTTTATACCCCAGATGAGGAAATGCCTCTATGTCATAGCCCTCTTCTCTCAGATTTTCAATATGCTTCCACACGGCTGCCCGGGAAATGCCAAGTTCACGGCTCAACTCTTCTCCTGAAACATATCCTTCTTCGTGTTTCTTAAAATAATTCAATATCTTATCTTCTAACATATATTTAGACCTTTCCGATCGCCGAACGGAATACTACACTATTCCGTTCGGCGATCGGAAGCGGTCCTTAGTTTGCTTATTCTGTCTCTGAGCTGGGCCGCGCGTTCAAATTGTAAATTTCTCGCGTATAGCTCCATCTCTCTTTCAAGCTCCGCGATAAGCATCTCTTTTTCGTAATCTGCTTCATCCTGCCCGGTCGCTTCAATAACAATTTCTTCCGCTTTTTTAAAAGACTCTATGCCGGCTTTAATGGCCTTTTCAATGGACCTGGGAGTAATCTTATTATTTTTATTGAATTCCGCCTGCTTTTTTCTTCTTCTTGCGGTCTCTTCAATCGCCTTCTTCATTGAATTCGTCACCGTGTCAGCATACATTATAACACGGCCGTCCAAATTTCTGGCTGCTCTTCCCGATACTTGAATCAAAGATGTCTCTGACCTTAAAAAACCTTCCTTATCCGCATCCAGAATAGCCACCAGAGAAACTTCCGGCAAATCCAGGCCTTCTCTCAACAGATTTATTCCTACCAGGCAGTCAAATTTCCGCATGCGTAAATCTCTTAATATCTCTGCCCTGTCAATCGCGCCCAGCTCCGAGTGCATATACTTTACCCTCAAGCCCAGGTCTTTTAAATATCCGGCAAGGTCTTCGGACATCCTCTTTGTCAAAGTGGTGACAAGCGATCTCTGGCCTTTAGCCGCTGCTTCTTTTATGTTCTGAATAAGATCCTGTATCTGATTCTCGGTAGATTTAACGGTTATCTCTGGGTCCAGTAAACCTGTCGGCCTTATAACCTGTTCTACTATCAGGCCGGACTTTTCCATCTCATACTCTGACGGCGTGGCGGAAACAAATACTGTTTCATGAATAATGCCGTTGAATTCTTCAAAGTTTAAAGGCCTATTATCCATGGCGGACGGAAGCCTGAACCCGTAATCAACCAGGGTCTGTTTGCGCGCCTGGTCCCCGTTGTACATGCCCCTTAACTGCGGTATCGCAACATGCGATTCATCGATTATTGTTAAAAAATCTTCCGGGAAATAATCCAGCAGGCAGCAGGGCCTTGAGCCCGGCAGCCTGGCGCTCAAATGTCTTGAATAATTTTCTATACCGTTGCAAAATCCCATCTCCGCCAGCATTTCCATGTCGTAACGCGTCCTGGAATCCAGCCTTTGAGCCTCTAATAATTTATTCCGGGACCTTAATTCCTTAAGCCTTTCTTCAAGCTCTATTTCTATTGATTGGATGGCTGTTTTTACTCTTTCTTCCGTAGTAACAAAATGCTTGGCCGGATATATGGCTATCTTTTCAATGAAATCCGCAAGCGTTTTATCGCTGACCGGATGCAATTCCGAGATCTTTTCTATCTCATCCCCAAAAAAATTTATCCTGAAAAAAGTTTCTTTGTAAGCAGGGAATATATCTATGGTGTCGCCTCTTACCCTGAAACAACCCCTCTTAAAATCAATATCGTTCCTGGCATAATGTATGCCTACAAGATGCGACAGCAACTTGCTTCTTTTTATCACATCCCCTTTTTTTAAAAATAGCAGTAAATCTTCATAATCTTCCGGAGAACCAAGCCCGTATATGCAGGACACGCTTGCCACTATGATAACATCGCGCCTGGACATGAGAGAACTGGTTGCGGAAAGCCTGAGCCTGTCTATGCTATCATTTATAGAGGCATCTTTTTCTATGTAGATGTCAGCCTGCGGCATGTACGCCTCAGGCTGATAGTAGTCATAATAGCTTACAAAATATTCGACTGCGTTATGCGGGAAAAATTCCTTAAATTCGCTGTAAAGCTGCGCGGCAAGGGTTTTATTATGCGATATAACAAGCGCAGGCCTCTGCACATTATTTATCACATTGGCCATGGTAAATGTCTTGCCGCTGCCCGTAACCCCGAGAAGCGTCTGGTACTTAAGGCCTTTTCGAAGCCCTTCTGTAAGCTTATCAATTGCCTGCTGCTGGTCCCCGCAGGGCTTAAATGGGCTGATTAGTTCAAATTTTGTCATAAAGTATTGGTGTTCAGGCCTCTGGCAGGCCTAAAGAAAAGCCTCGTCGATTCGAGCGGGCACGGTGCCCTGCGGCAGACTGGGGCCATTCGGCACTGAAATAGTTTCGCCGTGCGCTACGGTTTACGGCTCATTTTTTATACCGAAGGTAGCCTTGACGGTATAAAAACTTCGCCGTAATCCCTTGCGCACTTAATTGCGAAAACCTATTATGCCGAAACTTTTCTAATGTGCCTCAAACCCCAGTCTGCCGCAGGGCGAGCGAGAATCGGCGCGGAGCGAAGGACGACACGCTGGGGCGTCCGAGCGTCTTTTCGTAGGCCTGCCAGAGGCCTTTAACATTGTCTACTTACAAATTTCTAAGGAAAAATCTATTGAAGGAGCTGAGTGGGTAAGCCTGCCTATTGAGATCCTGTCTACTCCTGCCTTGGCAATCTTTTTTATGTTATCTAAGCTGATTCCGCCGGAAGCTTCTAATATTACCTTCGTCCCGTGTTTTTCATTATTTGCCTCTTTAAGTTTCACGGCCTTCCTGATTTCCTCAGCCTTCATATTATCCAGCATTATAATATCAGCCCCTGCTTCCAGCGCCTCTTTAAACTCTGCTATATTTTCTACCTCTATCTCGATATTTCTATATCCTCTGTTCTTGAAAACCCCTATGATCTTTTTTATGCTTTGCGCCCTGGAGCCTAGTGCCCATGCCCCGAACCCGAACGAAGTGAGTGGTTCGGGGTGGAACCTCGAGCCGTTTATATGATTATCTTTTATAAGCACCTCGTCCCATAAACCAATTCTATAACTATGCCCGCCGCCCGCCATAACAGCATACTTTTCCAGCTCTCTCATGCCCGGAATAGTTTTTCTGGTATCGTATATCTTTGCGCCCGTGCCTTTTACCAGCCTGACAAATTCAGAGGTAAGCGTCGCTATGCCGGAAAGATGCCCTGTAAAATTTAAAACAGTTCTTTCGGCTGATAATATATTCTTCGCAGACCCCTTTATGGACATGATTCTTTTTCCTTTTTTAATTCTGTCCCCGTCTTTACATAAAGCTGTAAAAGCCATTTTCTCGTCAACCGCGTCAAAAACCCATTTCGCAACATCCATGCCGGCTATAACACACTCTTCTTTTGCGATAATATGCGCCAGCAGGCCTGTATCTTTTTCAAAAACAAGAGAACTCGTGATATCTCCGGAACCGATGTCCTCTTTCAAGGCGCTGATGATTATTGGGAATACTTTTTCTTTTATCAGTTTCATATTTTTCCACTATACCGCTTCCGTTACCGCTTCCGTTCGCCGAACGGAGTTAATCTCCGTTCGGCGAACGGAAGCACAATTTACAAGCCTCTAATAGTTTCTTCTAATCTTTCAATCTGCTCTTTAAGTTTCTCAGCCTTTTCCTGTCCTGCCATGATCACGTTTTCAGGCGCGTGGCCCATGAAACTTTTATCCTTCAATTTCCTGTCTGTAAACACAAGCTGCTGCCTTAACAAATCCTGTTTCTTGGCCAGCCTTGCCTTTTCCGCTTCAACATCTATCATACCTTCCAGAGGAATGAATATATTAAAATTCTCCGTGATGGCGCTCAAAGAACTTTTTGGTTTTTTGAAACCCGCTTTTTCTATGTTCAGCTCTTCAAGCTGAGCCAGGTTTTTGATGTATCCCATGCTGTCAAGCAGCGCCGGCATAATCCTGCTTTTCAGCGGCGCAAGATTTACTTTAATCTTTTTTGAATGCGGTATGTTCATATCAGCGCGGATATTTCTTATGTTTACGATGATATCTTTCGCTATTCCCATATCAAATTCTATTTTCTTATCTACGTAATGCTTATTTATTTTAGGCCATGCCGCGGCCATTATGCTTTCTCTTTCTTCTATATTCTGCCATATCGCCTCTGTCACGAACGGCATGAAAGGATGCAATAGTTTCAGCGAATTTTCTAAGACATGGATTAAGATTGCTCTGCTGCTGACTGCTGACCTCATACCACAAGGGTACGGGGCAAGCGGCTGACGGCTGAGGGCTGTAATATCAGATTTTACCATCTCCAGATACCAGTCGCAAAAATCATGCCATATAAAATCATATAAAATCGACTCCGCTTCGTTAAATTTGTAATTATCAAGGGCTTTTGTAACTGCCTCAATAGTTCTATTCAGCCTGCTTAATATCCATCTATCCGCAATACTTAAATCTTTTACTTGTGCGCTTGTGCGCTTGTGCTCTTGTGTACTCATGTTGCTCAAAACAAACCGCGAGGCATTCCATAATTTGTTGGCAAAATTCCTGCCTATCTCAAATTTATCCTTTGATAAAAACACATCCTGCCCGGCTGCTGTTATGGATATCATGCTGAATCTTAACGCATCCGCTCCGAATTCGTCTATTATCTCTAACGGATCTATTGCGTTGCCTAGAGATTTTGACATCTTTTTGCCTACCGCGTCCCTGACAGTTCCGTGAATGTAAACATCGCTGAAAGGTATCTCTTTCATAAATTCCTTGCCTGACATGATCATCCTCGCAACCCAGAAAAATAATATCTCAGGCGCCGTAACCAGGATAGATGTCGGGTAAAAATATTCCAGGTCTTTTGTTTTTTCAGGCCATCCAAGAGTTGAAAACGGCCATAGCCAGGACGAAAACCACGTGTCCAGCACATCTTCATCTTGATACACGTCATCAGAACCGCAGCTGGCGCATTTTTCCGGTTTTATTTTTGCGACAACCACGGCGTTGCATTTTTTACAATAATAAACAGGTAGGCGATGCCCCCACCATATCTGCCTTGAGATGCACCAGTCATGTATATTCTCCATCCAATTCAAATATACCTTTGTCCATCTCTTTGGATAAAATTTAATTTTCCCGCTTTTAACAGCCTCTATTGCGGGTCCCGCAAGAGGCTTCATCTTCACAAACCACTGTAAAGATAAATACGGCTCTATCACGGTATGGCACCTGTAACAATGGCCTACTGCGTGCTCATGTTTCTCTATTTTTACCAGCAGTTTCTTTTCTTCAAGCTCGGCTACTATTAACTTCCTCGCTTTAAACCTGTCCATTCCTTCATATTTACCTGCATTATGATTCATTGTGCCATCTGAATTCATTACTAAAATGGGTTTTAATTCATGCCTTTTACCTGTTTCAAAATCATTCGGGTCATGGGCAGGTGTAACTTTTACAGCGCCCGTGCCGAATTTTTTATCTACAAAATCATCGGCAATAATCTCTATCTCTCTTCCTGCAATAGGCAATATCAGTTTTTTACCTATTAATTTCTTATATCTCCTATCTTTAGGATTTACAGCCACTGCCACATCACCAAGCATGGTCTCAGGCCTTGTGGTAGCCACAACTATTCCCTGATTCCCTTTGTTCGTTGTTCGTTGTTCGTCGTTCGTCGTTCGCAATTCTGCAAATGGATATAGGATATAATATAATTTCCCTTCTACGTCCTTATGCGGCGCTTCTTCATCAGAAAGAGCTGTCTGGCACCTCGGGCACCAGTTGATTATATAATTTCCTCTGTAAATAAGGCCTTTATCATAAAGCCGTACAAACGCTTCCAGGACTGCTTCTGAAAGGCCTTTATCCATGGTAAAACGCGTCCTTTCCCAATCGCATGAAGCGCCAAGCCTTTTAAGCTGCATGATAATGGTATTTCCGTATTTCTCCCTCCATTTCCAAACCTCGTCTATAAATTTTTCCCTGCCTAACTGCTGCCTTGTAATGCCTTTTTCGCGCAAACTTCTTTCCACGACGTTTTGCGTCGCTATGCCGGCGTGATCCGTGCCCGGCACCCACAAACTCGCATTGCCCTGCATCCTTTTCCATCTTATGAGGATATCCTGCAGTGTATTATTCAATGCATGCCCCATGTGCAAAATACCGGTAACGTTAGGAGGAGGAATTACTATGGTAAAAGGATCTTTTGAAGAGTCGGCCTCTTGGTGAAATAGTCCTCTATTTTCCCATTTAGAATAAATTGGTTCTTCGTGGTCTTTTGGATTATATCTTGGAGGAATGTCTTTCATGGCGGGGATTATTTGGCCTTGTCTTTTAATAGCTTATATTCTATGCTATCCGCAAGAGCCTGCCAGCTTGCCTCTATCATATTCTCGGAAACTCCGACAGTGCCCCATGAGCTATTTTCGTCTTCTGATTGAATGAGAACTCTTACCTTAGCGGCAGTGCCTGCCTTTTCATCCAACACCCTTACCTTAAAATCGGACAATCGCATCCTGGAAAGCGTTGGATAAAATTTGACCAGGGCTTTACGCAATGCGTTATCAAGCGCATTTATAGGCCCGTCTCCTATCGCCGCAGTATGTTCTTCTTTTTTATTCACGTGCAGTTTGATGACGGCTTCTGAGATCAGGGTATTATCTTCTCTTTTTTCAATGTTCACCTTAAATCCTTCCAGCGTAAAACATGGCTTATATTTTTTTAACGCCTTTTTCATCAAAAGTTCAAAAGACCCGTCAGCCGCTTCAAAATGATAACCCTGGTTTTCCATAGACTGTATTAATTTCAATATCCTCTTTGTCTGCGGATCATCTTTTGTGAGGTCTAACTCCATTTCTTTTGCTTTCAGGATAATACTTGTTTTTCCCGACAATTCAGAAATAAGAATCCTTCTATGATTGCCGACCTTTTCAGGCATTGTATGTTCATAAGACACCGGGTTTTTCATGACCGCGTTGATATGCACTCCTCCTTTATGGGCAAAAGCGCTTCTGCCCACAAAAGGCTGGTTGTCCTGGGGTTTCATGTTTGAAATCTCGCTTACATACATGGACACCTCTGTCAATTCTTTCAGTTTAGACTCAGAGACGCACTTATATCCCATCTTTAATTGAAGATTAGGAATAATGCCGCACAGGTCCGCATTCCCGCACCTCTCGCCATAACCGTTTATCGTGCCCTGCACAACCACTGCTCCTGATTCAACCGCAGCTAATGTATTTGCAATAGCCAGGCCGCCGTCATTATGGGTATGAATACCCAGCGTAACGCTACAGCATTCGCTGGATATCGCCCTGACAATTTTTCCCAATTCATTGGTAAGCATGCCTCCGTTTGTATCGCATAAAATAACCGCATCGCATCCTGCGCTTACGGCTGAAAACAAGGTTTCCAGGGCATACTCTTTATTTCGCATGTAACCGTCAAAAAAATGCTCTGCGTCGTAAAATACATAGAAATTCTTAGATTTAAGAAATTCGATGGTATCTTTGATCATCCTCAGGTTTTCCTGCAGAGAAACCCTGAGGACATCTGTCACGTGCATGTCCCATGTCTTGCCGAAGATAGCGGCTATCCTCACGTCTGACTTTATAAGGGCCTTCAGGTTTTCGTCTTTCGAAGGACTAATCTTCGGACGCCTCGTGCTGCCAAACCCGACAAGCTCTGAATTCTTGAATTTAATTTTTCTGGCCTGTTTAAAAAACTCCATATCCTTCGGATTAGAGCCCGGCCATCCGCCTTCTATGTAATGAACGCCGAATTCGTCTAATTTTTTTGCAATCTTGATTTTGTCCGTCACGGAGAAAGAAATGCCTTCCCCCTGGGACCCGTCTCTTAACGTGGTATCGTAAATCTTAATTTCTTTCATATCTTTACCTTTTGTTTAACCCAAACGCCTTATGCAGCACCCGCACCGCCTCATCTGCATATTTTTTATTTATAACGCACGATATCTTGATCTCGGAAGTAGATATCATATCTATGTTGATCTTTTTTGAAGCCAGCGCCCCGAACATATCTGCCGCAACTCCGGAATGAGTCTTCATGCCTACCCCGACTATGGAAACCTTTGCTATCTCGCTATTATAGACCACGCCTTTTGCCTTCACGGCATTGACTATTTTAGCCATCACGTCCTTTGTCTTATTCAGCTCTGCCACAGGCACTGTAAATGACAGGTCTGTATAACCTTTCCTGCTTATATTCTGGATTATCATGTCTACATTTATATTGTTTTTGGCTATGTCCGTAAATATTTTTGCGGCTATACCCGGCTTGTCCGGGACATCGCAGATAGTTACCTTCGCCTCTCCTTTATTCGCGGCTACGCCGCTCACCAGAACCTCTTCCATAGCCTTAACCTCCTTTGAAATAATTGTTCCTTCTTTATCCGTAAAGCTTGATCTTATATGCAGCGGGACAGAATATTTTTTTGCGACCTCCATAGACCTCGCCTGCATTACCTGCGCGCCCAGGGAAGCCAGTTCAAGCATTTCTTCATAGCTGATCACGGAAAGTTTTTTGGCGTCCTTTACAACCCTTGGGTCAGCTGTATAAACGCCCTCCACATCGGTATATATCTCGCACATGTCGGCATTCAGGGTCTTCGCAATAGCAACTGCGGTAAGGTCTGACCCGCCCCTGCCAAGCGTAGTGATCTCCTGGTCAGAGTTCATGCCCTGAAAACCGGCTACTATGACAACCTTTCCTTTTCTAAGCTGTTCCCTGATCCTATCCGCGCTTATCTTGAGAATCTTGGCCTTTGTATGAGAACAGTCGGTAATAATGCCTACCTGCGGGCCTGTAAAAGATATCGCGTCAATGCCTAACTTATGAATGGCCATTGCCAGAAGCGCCACAGACACCTGTTCGCCCGTAGATATGAGCATGTCTAATTCTCTATCGCTCGGTTTATCCGTAATCCGGCCTGCCAGCTCCAAAAGTTCGTCCGTGGTGTCGCCTAAAGCAGACACCACTACCACGATTTTATGGCCTTGTTTTTTATATCGGCTGATGCGGCTGGCTACGTTTTTTATCCTGTCTGTATTCGCTACAGAACTTCCGCCGTATTTTTGAACAATCAAAGAATTTGTCATATTTATAAATGTTACCATAAATGCCAAAAATAATCTATTAAAATATTTTTGGATTATTGATTATTTAAATATTTATCTATATGCTATTAGAGCCCGAACCAGCAGGTCTCGAGGACGCAAAATTTCCCCAGCGAGGAAATTTTGCGTCCTCGAAAACTGCTGGGCTGGGCAGAGTAAAGGTGTAACCAAACATTGAAAGTATTACAAATGTTTATATAGAAATACTTTTAAATAGCACCTATAAATTTATCTTATGAAGAACTCCATTAACTCATGGCCTTTATCTATGCGGAATTTTGAAAGGCGGGCTTCTTTTTCGTTGAAATGCTTGATAGCGTCTTGCTCAATATCTGTGCCGTACATGGCAAAACAAACATAATCCCTGGAATGAGTCTTTAAAGCAACTGGAGTAGCGTGATCGGACAAAACCAGTATTCTGAATTCCTCATTGCCGGATTTGAAATGGTTCAAGATAGTCCCGACTACAAATTTATCAAATTTCTCTATGCTGTAAATCTTTTCTCTTAAATCTCCGTTATGGCTTGCCTCGTCAGGAGCCTCAACGTGCACAAATACAAAATCTTTATGCTTTAATGATTCAATGGCGTATTCTGCCTTGCCCAGATAATTGGTATCGTAATATCCTGTGGCCCCGGGCACGTCTATGACATCAAGCCCTATAATCCTGCCTATCCCTTTTATGAGATCAACCGCTGAAATAATAGAACCTTCTACGTGATAAAGCTTTGAAAACTTAGGCATGAAAGATTTTATGCCCTGGCCCCACAACCATATCATGTTCGCGGGATTCTCTTTTAAATCAAGCCTCACTCTATTTACCTCATGGTCAGCAAGAATCTTTCTGGATTCATCCATTAATCTTTTTAATATCTCTGCCTGAGGGGTCATTGCAGGCAGAAACCTGCTGATCCCCTTTCCGGCTATATCGTGAGGAGGAACGCATTTTGTCTTTACAAAGCCTTCCTGCTCTTCTTTATTGCCGCACTTGAACACCGCGATATGCCTGTAACTTATGCCCGGATAAAATTTTATATTTTCCGTTCCTAATTTGATATTTAATTCTTTTATTATAGCCCCCGCCTCTTCATTTGATATATGGCCTGCGCTGTAATCTGCCATTTTTTCGTCTGAAATGGATACAAGATTGCATCTGAAAGCCACCTCATTATCCTGAAGCTCTATGCCCATATTCGCCGCTTCCAGAGGGCCGCGGCCCGTATAATATTTCTTCGGATTATATCCAAGTATGGAGAGATTTGCCACATCGCTTGCGGGCGCCATCCTGAAGGGTATCATGTTAGTAATGCCGACTTTGCCGTTTTCAGCTATAAAATTCATGTTAGGAATTTTGGCTGCTTCAAGCGCGGTCTTCCCGCCAAGATCCTCCATGGGCCTGTCGCCCATGCCATCGCCTACCAAAACAACATATTTCATGAGACACTCCTAACCATATAATTATTAATATGTTATATAGATGCGTAAAAAAGTATAATGATTTTAGGAGATTTGTCAAGAAGCTGAATTAACGCGGGGCTTTATCGGAGCTCTTTCTCTGCTCTATTAACCTCTTTCATAAATTCTTCCATCAGTTCCATGTTCTTCCTGCCAGGACTGGATTCTATGCCTGAAGAGACATCTACGCCATATGGTTTAGCTTTTTTTATTATTTCGTAAACATTATCAGGGTTCAAACCGCCTGATATTATAATATTTTTTCCGTATTCCTTCGCAATAATAGCGAGCGACAGGTCAATCCCTTCTCCTGTGCCGCCATAGGACTCTTTTTTATACGCATCCAGAAGAATCGCATCGCTTGGGCAATTTTCTATTGAGGCCAGGCTTCTTTTATCTTTAACCCTTATGCTTTTTATAAGTTTCACTCCGTTAAAATTCCTGCTTTTAAACTTTAAACAATAATCAACGTCTTCATCGCCGTGTATCTGCACGGCGTCAAGGCCGCATCTTTCAATGCATTCTCCTATATATTCCAGATCTTCATTAACAAAAACTCCTACTGCGCTTACAAAAGGCGGCATATTTTTTACTATTCTCCCGGCTTTTTCCGGAGTAACATAACGAGGGCTGTCTTTAAAAAATACAAGGCCTATGGCATCTGCGCCCGCTATTATAGCGCTGTCTCTGTCTTCGATTGACGTTATACCGCAAAACTTAACCCTTACTCTCATTATTCACCCATAATTTCTCTTATTTTTCCTGCTATATCCTCTACCCCTAAAAATGCGCCGCCTATAAGAACCGCGTTCACCCCGGCCTTTCTGATTTTCTTAACTTCTTCATTGTCTGATATCCCGCTCTCGCTAACCGTTATTATTTCTTTTGGAATCTTAGGGATAAGCCTGAAAGTACTTTCTAAAGATATCGCAAATGTATCCAAGTCTCTGTTGTTTACACCTATTATCTCTGGATTGCTCAATAATGCCTTTTCAAGATCATTCTCATCGTGAATCTCAACAATGGTATCCATGTTAATCTTTTTAGCAAGGTGCATGAAGCTCTTTATCTGGTCTATTGATAAAATCCTGGCAATTAAAAGTATAGCGTCCGCGCCGAAATAACGGGATTCGTAAACCTGATATTCATCTATTATAAAATCTTTTCTCATGACCGGAAGGTCAACGGCGCGCTTCACTTCATTTATATGCAGTATATTCCCGCTGAAAAACTTTTTATCCGTAAGAACCGACATTGCCTTGGCTCCTTCCGACTTATAAATGTTCGCTATGCCGGCTATGTCCAGTTTTCTAAAAAAATTTCTTTTAAAAGACGGCGATTTCTTTTTTATCTCCGCGATAAGATTCAATCTGTCTCCGCCGGAAATAGCTTCTTTAAACGGCCGTACGCCTCTTGAGAGGCGTTTTGAATCAATAAATTCCGTAATAGGCCTTTTTGATTTTAGCGCCTCCACTTCTCTTCTCTTTAATGTAACCATATCCTGTAAAAAATTCTTCATTGCGCCCCGTTTAACCCATCTATGAGTTGGTAAATTTTATCAGCTTCTCAAGTTTTTCCTTTGCCTTGCCCGATCCTATCGCTATCCTGGCTATTTCAATGCCGTCCTTAAAATCCTTTGCCATTCCTCCGGCAATCAATGCGGCAGAAGCGTTTAACAGCACCACGTCCTGCCTGGGGCCTTTTTCTCCTTCAAGCACCTTTTTCAGTATAGCTGCATTTTCTTCTATGGTCCCGCCTTTTATATCCAAAAGCTCTGCTTTCTTCATGCCAAAATCCTGAGGTTTTATATAATAGCCTTTTACCTTTTTATTCTTCAGTTCACTGACCTTGGTTTCGCCTGTTATGGTTATCTCATCCAATGTGTCCAGGCCATGCACGACAAATGCCCTTTTAGTGCCAAGATTATTAAGCACGTTTGCCAGTTTGTCCGTCAGGGCCTCTTCGTACACGCCAAGAACCTGACACGTGGCATTTGCTGGGTTCGTAAGCGGCCCGAGTATGTTAAATATCGTCCTTATACCTATCTCTCTTCTCGGCCCTATCGCAAATTTCATCGCATTATGAAAAGAGGGCGCGTATAAAAACCCTATTCCTATTTTTTCTATGCATTCTTTTACTTTTTCAGGCGGGATGTCTATATTTACGCCAAGCGCTTTTATGACGTCCGCACTTCCGCAAATGCTGGAGACCCCCCGATTCCCATGCTTAGCTACTTTCAATCCTGCCCCGCTTACCACAAAAGCAACCGTTGTCGAGATATTAAAGGTGTTTGTCCCGCTCCCTCCTGTCCCGCAGGTATCTACAATAGTTTCTCTATCCATATTTATGTCATCTCTATCCAAATCTATAAGATTGGTGCCGATGCCAATCCTGGTTGCTTTCTCCCGCATGACAATAGCTGCGCCCGTAATCTCTTCTACTGTCTCTCCCTTTAACCTGAGCGCAGTGATAAAACTCCCTATCTGGGCCTGAGTCGCCTCTCCCGTCATTATTTCATTCATGCAGGAAATCATTTCTTCGCGCGTCAGGTCAAACCCATCCACTATTTTCCCGATAGCGTCTCTAATCATGCGCACCTCTTTTGTAGATTAATAAAATTCTCTAATAATTTTTTTCCTTCTCTGGTCAATATAGACTCGGGATGAAACTGCACTCCCCATATGGGAAATTTTTTATGCGCTAAGCCCATTATCTCTTTATCCTTTGTCCATGCCGTAATTTGAAGAGAGCCCGGAATGGATTTTCTATCAACTATCAACGAATGATATCTTGTAGCTTCAAACGGGTTGGATAAACCTTTAAAAATCGGGTTATTATTATGATATATCGGCGAAGTCTTGCCGTGCATAAGTTTATCCGCGCGGATAATGTTTCCTCCAAAAACCTCTCCTATTGCCTGATGTCCGAGGCAAACTCCCAATAAAGGGATACTGGGTCCGAATTCTTTTATTACATCTTCAGAAATGCCCGCTTCTTTTGGCCTTCCGGGACCGGGAGATATTACGATACGGCTGGGCTTTAATCTTTTTATCTGTTCGATATTTATCTTATCGTTCCTGTATACGACCAGCTTTTGGCCAAGTTCAGACAAATACTGGACCAGATTATACGTAAATGAATCGTAATTATCTATCATTAAAATCATGCAACACCTCAAATTCTAAGTTGACACTCTGACATTGTCAGAGTGTCAACTTGCCAATCCTCTCTCTGCGATTTCTATCGCCCTGACCATTGCTTTTGCTTTATTCACTGTCTCCTGATATTCTCTGGACGGTATAGAATCAGCCACGATTCCTCCGCCTGCCTGAATAAAAGCGTCTCTTCCTTTAACCAGCATTGTCCTTATGGTTATGCAGGTATCCATGTTTCCGGAAAAACTGAAATACCCGACCGCGCCTGCGTAATAACTCCTTTTTGTATTCTCAAGTTCGTCAATTATCTCCATGGCTCTTACCTTGGGTGCCCCGGACACAGTCCCCGCAGGAAAACATGCCCTTAAAACATCGAACGCATTTTTATTTTTATCCAGGATACCCCTGCAATTGCTTACAATATGCATGACATGAGAATATCTCTCTATGAACATAAAATCCGTGACCCGGACAGTGCCCGGCTTACAAACCCTTCCTATATCATTCCTGCCCAGGTCTATCAGCATTACGTGCTCCGCTCTTTCTTTTGCGTCAGTTAAAAGTTCTTTTTCCAATTTTTTATCTTCGGCCTCGCTTCTGCCCCTTGGCCTTGTGCCTGCTATAGGCCTGGTCTCCACTATACCGTTTTCGCACCTTACCAAAAGTTCCGGAGATGAACCTACGATTTTTATTTCATTAAAATTAAGGTAATACATGTAAGGTGATGGATTTAATGACCTGAGAGCCCTGTAAACATCAAACGGCTCGCAATTTAACCTCGTGCGAAACCTCTGCGACGGCACAACCTGTATTATGTCCCCTGCTTTTATATATCCCTTTGCCTTTTTAACCAAGTTTTCAAATTCGTTCTTTGTAAAATTAGACTCGATTTTATGCCTTTTGCTTTTGGCTTTTATTTTTTTCTTTTTTTCAGGCCTATTTAACCTTCTGATAAGCTCTTCTATCTTTCTTATCGTATCATCATAAATTTTTCCTATGCGCTTCGCGCTATGCGCTGTGCCGCTATATGCATTCGCGACTACCTTTATTTTATGCGTGGCATGATCAAATACCACGAGGTTGTCCGCCATCATGAATATGGAATCAGGGATCTTTAAGTCGTCCGGATTTTTATCAGGCAGTCTTTCGAAAAATCTAACCATGTCGTATCCCATATAGCCCACAAGCCCCCCGGAAAACCTTGGAAGGCCTTTTGCTTCAGCCGCCTTGAAACTATTCATTATCTTTTCGATTTCTTTTAAAGGGTCTCCCGTGAGATATCTTTTAACCTTGCCGCATCTATTTATCTCTATTGAATTCGCTTTAATCTTCAATACTATGGAAGGCTCTGCGCCTATGAATGAAAACCTTGCTATCTTTTCCCGGCCTTCGACTGATTCCAGTAAATACGAATACCCCTTGCCTATTTTCTGAAACGCGGAAACAGGGGTCAATGTATCTGCCAGTATCTCCTTATAGACAGGGGTAACATTGGTTTTCTTGGCTAATTTTATAAATTCTTGTTTTGATGGAAAATACATATTTAATTTAATTTTTACACCTTACGGTAAAAACAGCTCGTATTTCCGGTATGGCACGCGACGCCGTCTCCCATTTGCCTTACTTTTATAAGCAAAGTGTCCATGTCACAATCGTAGTAAACAGCTTTTACAACCTGGAAATTTCCGGAAGTTTCTCCTTTTATCCAGTATTTTTTCCTGGATCTAGACCAGAAACATGTTTTTTTAATTTTCAGTGTTTTTTTGAGAGCCCCCTTATTCATGTAAGCCAGCATCAAGACCTCTCCTGTCGTATAATCCTGAATAATGGCCGGTATAAGCCCATCTTTATCAAATTTCATATCTCTTGGCTTTATCCTCCCGGCCGCTTCGCCTTTAGCCGCTTTCTTCATATTCTTACCTTTACTCCTCTCTTTTTTAAATATTCCTTGACCTCTTTTATTGAATATTCTTTGTAATGAAATATAGACGCTGCCAAAGCCGCGTCTGCCTTGCCTTTTGTAAATGCCTCACATATGTGCTCGAAATTCCCTGCTCCCCCTGAAGCTATTATCGGTATATTTAAACTTTCCGAAAACCTTCTTGTAAGTTCTATATCATAACCGTCTTTGGTCCCGTCTTTGTCCATGCTTGTGAGAAGTATCTCGCCGGCGCCCATTTTCTCTGCTTTTTCACCCCACTTAATAGCGTCAATGCCTGTAGCAGTCCTACCGCCGTGTATGTAAACTTCCCACTTATCCTTACCGATTCTTTTGGCATCTATCGCGACCACGATACACTGGCTGCCGAATTTTTCACTGGCTTTTGCTACGAGCTTAACATCTTTTACGGCAGCTGTATTCATGGAAACCTTATCAGCGCCTGCTTTCAATAACTGCCTTATATCTTCCAGATTTCTTATACCGCCGCCTACTGTCAGAGGCATGAAAACAGTCTCTGCGGTTCGCTTAACAACATCCAGCATTATGTTTCTCTTTTCAAAACTGGCTGTAATGTCTAAAAATACGATCTCGTCAGCAGCTTCATTGTCGTAAAACTGAGCGACCTCAACAGGATCTCCCGCGTCTCTGAGGTCCAGAAATTTTACCCCTTTAACTACCCTGCCGTCTTTCACATCCAGACACGGTATGATCCGTTTGGTAAGCATGTTTTAACTTTCTCTTGTCAAAGTTGACACTGTGACAATGTCAAAGTGTCAACTTTGAGCCGATGCTATTTTTATTGCCTCGTTTAAATCTATATTACCTTCGTACAATGCCTTGCCTATAATAACGCCTTCCAAATTCTTATTTTTGATTTCTTTTAATTTCTTTATGTCTTCCAAAGAAGAAACGCCGCCTGAGGCTATCACGGAAATATTTACGGTTTCAAGAATTTCCTTTAACCTTTCTGTCTTCGGCCCCATCAATGTCCCATCCACACTGATGTCAGTCACCACGATAGTCTTAACGCCTATTTTCTGCATCTTTTTAATAACATTCATGGGCGACAGATCTGTCTTCTCCTGCCAGCCTTTTTTTACTACTTTGTTCCCTGAAAAATCCACGCTCACGACTATCTTATCATTAAACTTAAATACAAGCTTCTCAAAATGATTGAAATCTTCAAATGCCATCGTGCCAATCACTACCCGGGCTGCTCCATTTTTTAAAAAATATTCTATATCGCTTGCCTCTCTTAAACCGCCGCCTACTTCGCAAGGTATATTTATATTTTTTATAATATTGACTATAATGCCGACATTTTTCACTCTGCCTTCTCTCGCGCCGTCCAAGTCAACTATGTGTAAAAACCTGGCGCCTTTTTTCTCCCAGCCTTTTGCCACGCTTACAGGATCATCTGAATACACCTTTTCCTTATTGAAATCTCCCTTTTCAAGCCGTACAACCTTTCCTCCAATTATATCTATCGCTGGTATTATTATCATATTTACACTTACTCCGTTCGGCGATCGGAAAATAGTTCCGATCGCCGAACGGAATTCGGTCACAAATTCACAAAGTTTTCTATTATCTTTAGCCCCGCAGTCTGGCTTTTTTCAGGGTGAAATTGGAACCCGTATACATTGTCTTTACGTACGCCTGAAGTAAAATTTCCTCCATAATCTGTCTCGCATAAAATAACGCCTTTATCTTCCGGCGCCACGTAATACGAGTGCACAAAATACATATAGCTTCCGTTCTTCACTCCATCAAGGATCTCTGCTCTTTGCTCTACCTGCCCCGTACCCTTGTGGTACGGGGTGCTCTTTGCAGCAATACTGTTCCATCCCATGTGGGGTATCTTTAACCCGTCTTTTTCTTTAAATCTTTTGACCTTGCCCTTTATAATATCCAGGCCTTTTATCTTTTTACCTTCCTCGCTTTCAGAAAATAAAAGCTGCAGGCCCAGACATATTCCTAAAAAAGGTTTGCCTTTTTCTATGGACCCTTTTATCGGATCTATTAAACCTCTTTTCTTCAATTCATCCATTGCCACTTTAAAAGCGCCCACGCCTGGCAGAACTATTTTATCTGCCTTAAGGATATCATTTGCGGACGAACTCACGATAACGTTTGAGCAGAATTTCTCAAACGCCTTCTGAACGCTCCTCAAATTTCCCATTCCATAGTCGATGATGGTAATCATAAATTTACAATATTTTTTCTGCCCAGACCAGCGTGTTTTGAGGACGTCCGCCACAGAACTTTGGCGGGCTCCGTTTTCTCCCTCGCTCGCCCTGCAAGCAGGCTGGGGTCTGAGGCACATCAGAAAAGTTTCGGCATTAATAGTATTCTTAATACCAAGTGCGCAAGGGGTTACGGCGAAGTTTTTATACCGTCAAGACTGCCTTCGGTATAAAAAATGAGCCGTAAACCCCGTTCCAAATCTACGCGAATCTTTTTAAGGCAACACTTAGATTTGGGACGGGGCTCGCGTCAAAAAGGCCTCTCAACCCGCTGGTCTGGGCAGAAATAAATTTTTATAATCTTCCTTTTGTCGACGGCACGCCCTTGGCCCTTTTGTCAATCTGCGTAGCTTCATCGAGCGCCCTGCCCATTGCTTTAAATATAGCTTCTATCAAATGATGCAAATCTTTATCAAACGCGAGTATTTCTATATGCATGTTTATGCCTGCGTTCATGACAAACGCCTGGCTAAACTGCTCCAGATTAACGAAAGAATATTTCACGTTATCGCCTATCGTCAGATTAGCCAGAAGATTCTCTGTGTCCCGTTTGGTTTTATAATGTACGTGCAGAGACGGCCTGTTGCTTATATCCGCCACAACCCTGGCGAGGCAGCCGTCCATGGGGACAAAACTATCGCCGAATCTCTTTATGCCTTTTTTAGCTCCCAATGCTTTTTTAAACGCGCTCCCGAGCGTAATGCCTACATCCTCATTTGTATGGTGTATGTCCACGTCCAGATCGCCTTTCGCGGCTACGCTTAAATCAAAAAAACCGTGTTTTGCGAAAAGCGTAAGCATGTGGTCCAGAAAACCTATGCCTGTTTCGATATCTGAGTTGCCCTTGCCGTCAATATTAAACTTTACGATTATATCCGTTTCCTTTGTCTTTCTTGCTATTTTCGCCTCGCGTTTTTTCATGTTAAACCCCTTTTCTAAAATAATTGCGTAGGGGGGCGGTTTGAAACCGTCCCCTACTTAAACCTAGCCTTGAATGATTCCAAATGCTTATCTAAACCCTCTATCTTCGTTATCTTTTCAATGGCAGCCTTTTCGTTTTCAAGCGCTTTTTTGGAATAAGAGATAGTGTGTATGCTCTTCAAAAAAGACCTCGCGCCAAGCCCTGAGAAAAATCGCGCGGTGCCTCCCGTAGGCAATATATGGCTTGGCCCCGCAACATAATCGCCTATGCAGACCGGCGAATACGGACCTATGAATATCGCGCCGGCATTCTGGATTTTTTTCAATATCCTGTTCGGGTTCTTGATTAATATCTCGAGATGCTCCGGGGCAATCCTGTTTATCACCTCAACTGCCTGGTTAATATTCCTTGCCAGGACTATGTATCCTTTTATATCTTCATTTTTCATTGTCTTCGCGAACTTCTTGGACGTTGTCACGAGCACTGCCAGGCCTTTAAAATGCTCTGCCTGAGCCAGAAGGTCCTGCGTGACATAAGTTTTATCTGAAAACTGATTCGCGAGTATCACGACTTCGCTCGGCCCTGCAAGCATGTCTATATCCACAAAACCGAACACCTGGCGTTTTGCCTCGGTAACGTATTCATTCCCGGGCCCCACTATCTTATCCACTTTCGGAACAGTCTTAGTGCCAAACGCAAGGGCTGATATTGCCTGAGCGCCGCCTATTTTATAAATCTCGTCTACTTTTAAAAGATTCGCGACTGCAAGTATGTGCGGATCCACGTTCCCAAACTTATTGGGAGGCGTCGCGATCACTATTTTTTTAACCCCTGCCATTCTGGCCGGCACCACGCTCATGTAAACGCTCGAAACAAGAGGCACTGTGCCGGCAGGGACATATATGCCGACGCTTTCTACGGATCTGAATATTTCTCCTAGTTCTGCGCCGTTATCGTATTTTATCTTCCATGATTTTGGAAGTTCTTTTTTATAATATCTTTGAATGTTCTCAATAATGTTTTTCAGGCTCGCGATGAAAGCTGTATCTATATTCTGGAAAGATCCGTTAATCTCATTTACGCTGACTTTTAAATCCTTCGGGGTAAGTTTTACTTTATCAAAACGCTTGGTGTATTTTATAACAGCCTTATCCCCTTCGTTCCTGACATCGTAGATTATCTTTCTGACCTTTTCTTCTATGTGTCTTTTGTTAGTATAATAACGCTCGCAAAGCTTCTGCATCTCTTTTGAAGATAATTTTAATATTTTCATAGCATACCTCTAAATTTTATCCTTAGTTGACACTCTGACAATGTCACAGTGTCAACTTGTTATGTTAACTTCGCTTTAAGTACTTCTTCTGCTTTCTTTAATATATCTTGAATCCGCGGGCCTGAGCGGCTGCCTGCCTGGGCAAAATCCTGTCTGCCCCCGCCTTTTATTCCAAAATCAGCTCCTATATCATTGAGGATATTGACCGCGTCTATTTTTCTAGCCTGAAGTGATTTCCCTACGCCCACTATCATCGAGATCTTTCCGTCTTTCTCAGCCAAAAGCGCAAATATCCCATTGCTGAACTTATCCTTTATTAAATCAGCGTTCTTTCTTAATAAGCCGGAATCCGCGTTTTTAATTTCACCTATAATTACATCCATGTCTTTTATTTTTTTTGCGGAGCTCAAAAGATTATTTACGCCATCCTGGGTATTTTTATTGATAAAAATTTCCAAGGCCTTCTCAGTCTGCTTTAATCTGCCTGTAAGTTTTTCTATTTCCTTTGTTATGTCTTCCGGCTTCACGTTCAACTCATCCGCAGCCTCTTTTATAATCGCTTCTTCCTGCCTGATCTTTTCATAAGCTGCCTTGCCTGTAATCGCTTCTATTCTTCTCGTGCCGCTTGCGATAGAAGATTCTGAAACGACCTTGAAAATTCCTATTTCCCCTGTTCTAATCACATGGGTGCCGCCGCACAGTTCTTTGCTATAATCCCCTACGCTGACCATCCTGACCACATCACCGTATTTTTCTCCGAAAAGCGCGATTACATCTTTTTTCCTGGCCTCTTCCATGCTTAATTCATCTATCCTGACACAGCTATCCTTTCTTATATTCTCATTTACAATTTCTTCAATCCTGGATAATTCTTCGTCTGTAACCGCTTTAAAATGCGTGAAATCAAAACGCAGTCTGTCAGGCGCCACCAATGACCCTGCTTGTTTTACGTGCATGCCCAGGACTTTTCTCAAGGCATTGTGTAAAAGGTGCGTGGCTGTATGATTCTTTCTGATATTTTCCCTGCGTTCTTTGTCTATCTTTGCCGTTACTATATCGCCGGCTTTTAAAGCTCCCTTTTTCATTTTTACCAGAAGCTGGACTCTGCCAGCAATATCAATAGCATTAACCACTTCTGCTATCACCTTGCCGTCTTTCAGCAGTGTTCCTGTATCGCCTACTTGTCCGCCTTTTTCGCCGTAGAAATTTGTCTCTTTTAGAAAAATACCCGCTTTCTCTTTTTCTACTATTTCGCTTTTCAAGCTTCCCTTGGAAATTATCTGAATCACGCGGGTATCTATCTCTTCTTTATCTTCTATAAAAGGCGAAACATCCGGCAGTTTTATATTTACATTATCTCCCGCGTTAAATATGCCGCCCGTAATCTTACTGCCCTGCTTTGATACGACGCGCTGATTTTCCATAAGCGCCTCGAAACCCTTTATATCAACTTTTACACTCTCAGCCTCTGCTATTTCCTGCGTTAATTCCAAAGGAAAACCATATGTGTCATATAATTTAAATACAGACTCGCCCCGCAATATCCCTGAAGCCTTAGACTCTGCCAGCATTGTTTTTAATCTCTCAACGCCCCCGTCCAATGTATTCTTAAATCTTTTTTCTTCTTCCAACACCACCTGAGCTATGTCTTCTCTTTGCTGTGTGATCTCAGGATACGGGCCTTCCATCGCCTTTGCCACTACGGGCACTATTTTATACAGGAATGGTTTTTCCAAGCCTAACCCTCTTCCGTACCAGAACGCCTTTCTTATAAGCTTTCTTATCACATAACCTCTTTCTTCATTTGAAGGCAGAACCCCGTCTGATATTGCAAATGTAACAGCGCGTATATGGTCCGCTATTGCATTTACCTTCTGTCCACCTGTCAGGTGAGCCATCTGGCTCACCTGACAGGTGGACAGGTCTAAAATAGCTTTTATAATAGGCTGAAACGAATCAATCTCGAAATTGGTCTTTTTCCCCTGCATTACCCTCGCAATTCTCTCTAGACCCATGCCGGTATCTATATTTTTACTCGGCAGGGGATCTAATACGCCTTTATCTTTTCTGTCAAACTGCGTAAAAACAAGATTCCATATCTCTACGCTGTCAGGCCCGTTGAAAAAAATCTCAGAACACGGGCCGCACGGCCCATCAGGGCCTTCAGCCGGCGCGTTGGACGGCCAAAAATTTTCCTTTTCTCCTAATTTTAAAATCTTTTTTTTCGGGATATTTACTATATCTCTCCATATTTTATGCGCTTCTTTATCATCTTTATAAACAGAGACCCACAGATCCTTTTCTTTAAGCCCGAGCTCTTTTGTAAGAAATTCCCACGCCCACAGGATAGCGTCTTTCTTAAAATAATCTCCGAATGAAAAATTACCGAGCATTTCAAAAAATGTGTGATGACCTGCTGTCTTCCCTACATTTTCCAGGTCTCCTGTCCTCAGGCATTTCTGGCACGTAGCCGCTCTTCTTGAGCCTTTTACCTTGCCGAGAAATTCATCCTTAAACTGATTCATGCCCGCGCCTGTAAATAGAAGCGACGGGTCATTGCGAGGCACGAGTGAATCGCTCG
>Ga0315293_10000483_pt1 | contig 37009 bp, 28 predicted proteins | sample YL17G13_20_MG_FD_203071 | JGI IMG/M metagenome (GOLD analysis project Ga0315293, IMG submission 203071) | Sediment microbial communities from Yellowstone Lake, YNP, Wyoming, USA - YL17G13_20 | ecosystem: Environmental > Aquatic > Freshwater > Lake > Sediment | place: USA: Wyoming | collected... | reverse complement strand
AGCAGTTTTATCAGATTATCATATCTCCCGCCGGCAACCAGAGCATTTCCGACAGAGGATTCTTCCCCTTCCGTTCTTTTGGGATTTTCCCCAAAAATTTCAAAAACGGTCTTGGTATAATAATCCAATCCTCTCACCAAATAGGGATTTAACTGATATGGCAATTCAATTTCATCGAGAAATTCCAGAACTCCTTTGAAATGGCGATGGCAACTTTCGCAAAGATGGTCAATTATCTGAGGAGCCTGGGATACTATTCTCTGGCATTTTTCTTCTTTGCAGTCCAAAACCCTTAAAGGATTTTCCCTCAGTCTGCGACGGCAATCAACACATAGAGATTGTTCTCTTGATTTAAAATAACTTACCAAAAGTTTTTTATAATAGGGCCTGCATTGGCTGTCTCCGATGCTGTTAATTTGGACAATTAAATTCTTTAATTTAAGCTCTTGTAAAATGTTGTAAAAAATCTGAATAATTTGAGCGTCAATTATCGGGCTTTCCTCTCCTATAACTTCGAGGTTAAATTGATGAAACTGACGATAGCGGCCGGCCTGAGGATGCTCATATCTGAATACCGGACCGTACGAATAAAGTTTAATCGGCTGGGGAAGAATTTGCATCCCGTTTTCAATATAGGCTCTGATTATTCCGGGGGTGAATTCCGGTCTTAACGTTAAAGAATCTCCGCCCTTAGTCCTGAGACTGAACATCTGTTTTTGAACGACATCGGTGGAAACCCCGGTTCCTTTTGAAAAAAGTTCCGTATTCTCCAAAATTGGCGTATCTATTCTTTGAAAGCCGTAATAATCAACAATATTTTCGCAGACATCCAAAACTTTTTGGAAATATCTCTGTTCCTCGGGCAAAATGTCGTGCATGCCAGCGGGCGATTGAAATTTCGGTCTTTTAATCATATATGGGGATTTTAATTTTAGCTAAGGAAACTAAAGGAAACGCCCGAAGAAACACTCTCCCGATTATGTCTTCTCTCGGCAGGGTCCCCCAGCGCCTTGAATCGGAAGAAGAAGGCCTGTTGTCCCCCAAAACAAAATATTCATTTTCTCCCAAAGTCACTCGGACATTGCCCGGAGTAAAAACATGTGAAGAAAGATACTCCGATTCGTTTAAAACTTTGTCTCCTTCTTTATTGAAAATTTCAACTTTCCCGTTTTCTACCGCAACCGTTTCCCCGGGAAGCCCGATAATTCTTTTTATATATCGCTGAGAAACATCATTGGGGTATTTGAAAACCACCACTTCTCCCCTTTGAGGGTCTCTTAATCTATAGCTTATTTCATCAACGATCAAATAGTCCCCGTTTTCGAAATTGGGCTCCATCGACTGGCCTTTGACAAAAAACGGCTGGAAAATAAGATAACGAATGGGAATGACTATTATCAGGGCGACAATCACTATTTTTGCGATTTCCCAAATAAAAGAAAATAATTTTTTCATAGTATACCGAGTTTTCGCGCAGCGAAAACGAAGGTGAAGATGAAGCAACGCTTCATCGCCTGCCTTTAATTATACTATTTTTTATTTCGAAATCAAGTGTTAAAATAGATTAATGATTTTGGTTATGGGATTGGGTAATCCCGGTAAAAAATACGAAAAAACCAGACACAACGTCGGGACTCGAGCGGTCGATGAACTTCGTTCATCTTCACGCTTCGCTAACGCTCGCGTAATCGATGAGTTAAAATCTTTGAATTTGAAAAATGTTATCTTGGCTGAACCAAAGACTTTTATGAATGAATCAGGGAAGACGGTAAAACCTTTGATTGAAAAATATAAAATAAAGCCCGAGGACTTGATTGTCATACACGATGATATCGACCTCCCATTGGGAAAAATAAGGATTGTGAGGAATCGCGGCTCCGCCGGCCACAAAGGAGTGGAATCGATAATAAGGGAATTGAAAACGGAAAATTTTATCAGACTCAGAATCGGAATCCAGCCCCAATCGGGAAAACCGAAAAATCCGGAAAATTTTGTTCTTCAAAAATTCAACAAAGAGGAAGAAAAAATTGTGAAAGAAGTTATCCAAAAAACTGTTTTTGCGATTGAGATAGTTTCAAAAGAGGGATTGGAAAAAGCAATGAATGAATTTAACAATTGAAAAACCGGGGGACGATTAGAACGTCTAAACCCCGGTTCTGTTACTTCATTTCTTACTGAAGACATTTGAAGGTGTGAGATAGTCCCTTGCGGTCTTCTCTATTTCCCGCGGGTCGGCATTGTGACCGAAACGGGCAATCTGCTTGTCTTCAAAAAAAAGGTACGCGAAATCTTCGTCTTCCTTAAGCTTAAACCCTTTTGGGAGAGTACCCTTGAAGTCCTTTATTATATCCCACATATTTCTTTCTCCTCCTTTCATTGTTAAATTTTGCCCTCCGGCCTACCTGCGAGCGATAGAATTCAGAGAAGAAAACTTCCAAAACTCTAACTTTGAGCCATCCAAGCTATTAAGGAGGGATTGCCTGGATTTATGCTACTCGCAGATAGACCGGAAAGCGCAATATCATATATTATAATACTTTAGATGGAAAAGTCAAGAGTTGATTTTATTGATAGAGTTTTAATTGTCAGTATCACCCCCTACTTTTTGGAAAAGGGGAATCTTTGGTTTGAGGAGAATTTTGCGAAGATTATGGAAGCAAGAAAAACTCAGACATTTTTTGAAGACAATATTCTGTATCTGGAGAAAAATCGGAGGCTTCATTTGTCGGAAACTTTAAGAAAGCTGGATGAGATGGGTTATGAAAAGGTATTGGATGTTCGGGAGCCAGGAGAATTTTCCCAAAGAGGAGGAACTATCAATGTTTTCCCGATAAACTTAAACTATGCCGTTCGTTTTGAATTTTTGGGAAACAAAATTGAAAACATTGAAAAACTTCCGATAGAAGTCGGGAATGAAAAAATCCAGAAAGAAATTTTAAAAAAAAGGTTGAAATCCCAAAAATTATTTTCCGACCTGAAGGGGTTGAAATCCGGGGATTATTTGGTTCATCTGGACCATGGAATCGGAATATACAACCACCAATTGGCAATCAACAGCCAACAATATTATCAGCTTGATTATGCCGCCGGCGATAAATTATACGTACCCCTGGGGCTGGAAAGAAAAATTTCAAGATACGTTGGTTTCGTCTCGCCAAAGATTTCAAGATTGGGCAGCGCCATTTGGCAAAGAACAAAAAGAAAAGTCAAAATGGAAGCGGAAAAATTAGCCGGAGAACTTTTGGAAATCTATGCCAAAAGAGAAATTGCCGCGAGAGCTCCTTATCTGCAGGATACCGAACTCGATTTTCAGCTGGCAAACAGTTTCAAATATGAAGAAACTCCGGATCAAATTCAGGCCATCGAAGAAATCAAAATAGATCTGGAAAAGCAAGAGCCCATGGACAGAATCGTCTGCGGCGACGTGGGCTTCGGAAAAACTGAAGTCGCCTTAAGGACAATGATAAAAGCCGTGGGCTCTAATTATCAAGTGGCAATGATCTGCCCAACCACCATTTTAGCCAATCAACATTTCCAGAATTTCAAGGAAAGGCTGAAAAACTTCCCGATTAAAATTGCGATCCTGTCCAGACTGCAAACAAAAAAAGAACAGAAAGAGATAATTGAGAATCTAAGGAAGGGTTCAATCGACGTTGTTATCGGAACCCACCGAATTTTATCTTCCGACGTGGAATTTAAAAATTTAGGGCTTTTGGTAATCGATGACGAACAGAGATTCGGCGTACGCCAAAAAGAAAAACTGAAAAACATAAGAGCGTCTTTGGACGTTTTGTCGCTTTCGGCCACGCCGATTCCCAGAACTTTATATCTGGCCCTGTCTTCTTTAAAAAATATCAGTTTAATCCAAACTCCGCCCGTCGGAAGGTTGGCAGTTAAAACTTTTATTTTGCCTTTTTCGGAAAAAACCGTGAAATCGGCAATCGAAAATGAAATTTCCCGAAAAGGACAGATTTATTACCTGCATAACCGGATTGAAACAATCGGAACCGTCAAAAACTTTCTGGAGAAATTAATTCCCGCTGCAAAATTCGGCATCGCTCACGGAAGATTAAACGAAAAAGAAATAGTAAAAGTAATGACCGATTTCCAAAAAGAATCGATCGACGTTTTGATTGCCACTACCATCATTGAAAACGGTCTGGACTTGCCGAACGTCAATACTTTAATCGTTGACGATGCCAGCAGGTTAGGTCTGGCCGAAGCTTATCAAATCAGGGGAAGGGTCGGACGCTCGCATGTTCAAGCCTCGGCTTTCTTTCTTTACGGTTCTCACCTTTCCGAAAAAGCCGAAATGAGATTGGGCGCCCTGAAAGAAGCCGAAGAATTGGGTTCCGGATATAAAATCGCTCTGAAAGATTTGGAAATCAGGGGGGCGGGAAATATTTTAGGCAAAGAACAGTCGGGAAACGTTAACGCGGTGGGTCTTAATCTTTACTGCCAGATGCTTTCCGAAAGCATAGAAAAATTAAGAGAAATTAAATTTCCCTCGCAGTGAGAAATTAATTTTCACTATCCGTGCCCCGTAGTAGAACTTTGACAAGTGTTTTACAAGGTAAAACACTATCGTGCCAAAGGCAGTCAAGGTTTCACTACGGGGCGTGCTTTACTACGATTACGTCGCCATCTTGAATCAGATAATCCTTGCCTAAGGTTTGAATCAGGCCGCTTTTTGAAGCGCTGCTCCAAGCGTCGCCCGAATAACTGATTAATTTTTCCCAATTTATAACTTCAACGCAAATAAAATTTTTCTCAAAATCGGTATGAATTACGCCTGCCGCTCTCGGCGCCAAGGTATCTTTTTTTACCGTCCAGGCGCGGGTTTCATCGGCTCCGGTGGTAAAAAACGTAATTAACCCCAGAATTTTATAAGATTTTGCGGTAATGTCGTTTAATTTGGATGAGCCCAACTCCAGTTCCTTTTTTTCTTCTTCGGTAAATTTACTGGCGTCATATTCATCCCGTAAACTGGCGATAATATATTCGGAATTCAAGTCCTTTATTTTTTTCTCAAGAACTGAAGAAATTTCCGGCGTGTTCGAGTTTAAGATAAAAATTCCGGGCTTTGCCGTCAAAAGCTGAAGATCTTTTATTGTTTTCATATTTTCCGAACCGGCCGGGAATTTTTCGCCAAATAAATCCGGGTTTTGTTCGATAAACTGCCTGGCCAAGTTCCCCTGTTCCAAGTTGGTTTTTATTTTTTTTAAAATTTCCAGCTCGCCGACAATCGCTTTTTTCCCGCTTTTGGCGTCCGCTTCAACCTTCTGAAGCCGTTTATCAAGAGTTTCCAAATCTTTTAAAATTAATTCCATATTTACGATATCGATGTCTCTTACGGGGTCTACCGTTTTTTCAACGTGAATAATCTCCTGATTTTCAAAACAACGAACGACGAAAAGAATCGCATCAACTTCTCTGATGTGCGCCAAAAACTGATTTCCCAGCCCTTCTCCTTTGTTCGCGCCGCGAACCAAACCCGCGATATCGACAAACTGCACGACGGACGGGATTTTTTTTGCCGAATTAAAAACTTCCGCCAATTTGTCAAGCCGCTCATCCGGCACCTCAACAACGCTCACATTCGGATCAATGGTGCAAAAAGGATAATTTGAAATATTAACTTGTTTTTTGGTCAGGGCCTCGAACAAGGTTGACTTGCCGACGTTAGCCAAACCAACGATTCCGACCGATAATGACATACTAATAATTTATCATTTTTAAAAAAATAAACAATGTTTTTGAGATATCAGATTTTGAATGCTATACTTATAAAATGGAAGAAATTAAGGAGATAAACATTGAAGATAAAAACTATCCGAAACTTTTAAAAAAAATAAAAAATCCGCCGAAAATTCTTTATTACAGGGGGAAAATGGAACCTGAAGAAAATTGTTTTGCGGTCGTCGGCACGAGACGTTATTCATATTACGGAAAACAAATGGCTTTGGAAATCGCCGGAGGACTGGCCGAAGCGGAAGTGATTATCGTTTCGGGGCTGGCTCCGGGGATCGATACTTTTTCTCATTCAGCCGCAGTTGAAAGAAATAAAAGAACGATTGCCGTTCTGGGAACGGGAGTAGATACTGAAAGCATCTACCCGAAGTCAAATTTAAAATTAGCGGAGAGAATTTTGGAAACCGGCGGCTGTTTGATATCCGAGTATCCGCCCGGCACCCCGGGCTCTAAAATTACCTTTCCCCAAAGAAATAGAATCATTTCGGGATTGTCTTTCGGCGTTTTGGTGGTTGAAGCAAAAGCAAAATCCGGAGCTTTAATCACGGCTTCCTGGGCAAGAAAACAACAAAGATTAGTTTTTGCGGTTCCGGGGCCCATCCATTCTCTAAATTCGAAAGGGCCTCATATTTTAATAAAAAAAGGGGCGAAGCTGACTGAATCGGCTGATGATATTTTGAGAGAATTAAAACTGCCCCAAAAAACAACCGGAATATTGTTCACTGAAGGGAAAAACGCTGATGAAAGTTTGATTTTAAACGCTTTAAAAGAAGAAATTTTATATATCGATAAAATAATCGAGGAAACAAAGATGCCCGCCTCGAGAGTAGCCTCCGCTCTTGCAATTTTGGAAATCGAGGGCAAAATAAGAAACTTAGGAGGAAATTTATATGCAATTAGTAATCGTTGAAAGTCCCGTAAAAGCAAAAACGATACAAAAATTTTTAGGACCTAAATATAAGGTTCTCTCTTCGTATGGACACGTCAGGGATTTGCCGAAAAGCGAGCTTGGTATTGATATAGAAAAAGATTTTGAACCAAAGTACATCATCCCGACAAAAGCCAGAAAAACCATAAAACTGCTCAAAGACGCGGTCAAAGAAACCGAATCAACCATTCTGGCGACCGATGAGGACAGAGAAGGAGAAGCAATTGCCTGGCATTTGGTAGAAGCGCTAAAGCTGGGCGGAGAAAAAGAACCTTACAAAAGAATTGTTTTTCACGAAATTACAAAACCGGCCATAGAGAAGGCCTTGAAAAATCCGAGGCAAATAGACATAAACTTGGTGGACTCGCAGCAAGCCAGAAGAGTCTTGGACAGAATTGTGGGCTACAAGCTCTCGCCTTTTTTATGGAAAAAAGTTGCCAGGGGTCTTTCTGCCGGCCGAGTGCAGTCGGTGACGGTCAGGCTGGTGGCTGATAGGGAAAGAGAAAGGGAAAATTTCAAACCTCAGGAATATTGGACGGTTATTGCTACCCTTCTTAAGGATAAGGAATTTTATGCAAATTTGATCAAAATAGACGATAAGGTTTTAGATAAACTGGAAATTAAAAATAAAGAAGGGACGGACAAAATTTTAAATGACTTAGAGGGAGCGGAATACAAAGTGGAAAATATTGAACAAAAAGAAGAAAAAAGAAATCCTTTGCCGCCCTTTACCACGAGCACCCTGCAGCAAGAGGCATTCAGAAGGCTGCATTTCCCGTCAAAATTTACAATGAGAATAGCCCAACAACTCTATGAAATGGGCCATATCACCTACCATAGGACGGATTCCTTTAATCTCTCGGAATCATCGCTCTTTGCCGCAAAAAAATTCATTACTGAAAAATACGGAGAAAATTATTGGGTAGGCTTCCTGAGAAAATACAAAACCAAGTCCAAAGGCGCCCAGGAAGCCCATGAAGCCATTCGACCGACATATCCCGACAGGATGCCCGACCAACTGAAACTGGTCAAAGAAGATAAATCCTCTTTTCCATCTTCGCTGGGCGAAGAGGATAAATCCTCTTCTTCAGCCGTCGCTGCGGCTCGGCTCTATGATTTGATTTGGCGAAGGTTTATCGCCTGCCAAATGGCAGAAGCCCGTTTTGACTCAACGGCAATTGATATTGGGGCAAAAAACTACACATTCCGGGCGACCGGCCAAACTTTAAAATTTGACGGATTTCTGAAAATCTACCCCGTCAAGTTTGCCGAAATCGACCTGCCTGTTTTAAAAAAAGATGAAACTCTTGAGCTAATAAAACTGACTCCGACCCAGCATTTTACCGAGCCGCCGGCCAGATATAACGAGGCCTCTCTGATAAAAGTGTTGGAAGAAAACGGGATAGGCAGACCCTCTACCTATGCACCCACTTTGACGACTATACAAGACAGAAATTATATTGAAAAAGATGAGCAAAGAAGATTTAGACCCACAGAAATCGGAAAAACCGTTAATGATATTTTAGTCCGGCACTTTCCGGAAATCGTGGATATTAAGTTTACCGCCGAACTGGAAGAAAAACTGGATAAAATCGCCGAAGACTCCAAAGAATGGGTGCCGACGATAAAAGAGTTCTACGGACCCTTTGCTAAAAATTTGGAAGAAAAATACAAAGAAGTCTCTAAAAAGGATTTTACCGAAAAACCGACCGAAAAAATATGCCCGAAATGCGGAGCCCCCCTGCTCATTCGTCTCGGAAGATACGGTAAATTCTACGCCTGCTCGAAATTTCCTAAGTGCAGATACACCGAATCTTTGGAAGAAAACAATTTGGGAATAAAATGCCCTAAGTGCAAAACGGGAAAGATTGTTGAGAAAAGAACAAAAAAAAGAAAAATTTTTTACGGTTGCGTAAACTGGCCTAAGTGCGATTTTGCCTTATGGGACAAGCCCACCGGAGAAATCTGCCCGAAATGCAAATCTTTATTAATAACAACGAAACGAGGACAGATTAAATGCTCCAATAAGGAATGCGGTTATAAAGTTGAAATTTAACAAAAAATCTGTTAAATTAAAAAATAAATCGGGCGAGTGGTGGAATGGTATACACGTAGGTCTCAAAAACCTATGAGAGCAATCTCGTGAGAGTTCGACTCTCTCCTCGCCCACCGAGCCACAGCGAGGTGAAGAAGAGATTTATCTCTTCGCCCACCGAGCCACAGCGAGGTGAAGAAGAGATTTATCTCTTCGCCCACCGAGCCACAGCGAGGTGAAGAAGAGATTTATCTCTTCGCCCACCAATCATAAAATCCCGCGGCCGCGGGATTTTATGATACACCTATTAGAATAATCTATCGAGATAGTTTAAATTTATCGGATATTTTCATCACCAACCAGCCGGAAAAGATTCCGACAATCGCTCCGGCCAAGATATCAGAAGGCCAGTGGACCCCGACAAAAACGCGGGAAATTGAAATTAAAGAACTGGAAATTAAGAACAAAATTCCCAGTTTTTTGTTGTAAAAATAAACTATAGTTGACAGACCAAAATAAAAAGCGGCGTGCCCCGAAGGGAAAGAAGAAGTGACCGGGTGATTTAAAAGCAAATTGACGTTATTTTCGACAAACGGCCGGGAGCGATCCCAAAAAAATCGGATCAATTCGATAATCCCGAACCTGGAAAAAAATGCCGATATGAGTCCTTTTACCGCCATAGGCCGGTATTTTTTTGAATTTTTCAGCAAAAACAGGAATAAAATCGCCACTAAAAAATAGCCGAGATATTCGGCAAAAAAAATACCGAGAGAATCGATGCAAACGGATTTTCCGGCAAGACTGTTGATTTTTTGAAAAATGAAATAATCAATCATTTTCTTAATGTTTTGGGTTTTTCTTCCGTTAAATCAATGACTTTCGACGGTTTCGAATGTTTTAAATTTCCGGCATCAATAACCAAATCCGGCAGAATTCTTTGTTTTTCAAACTGGCTTAACACTTCTTCAATTTTGGTTGAAGCGGGCTTTCCCGAAATATTGGCCGAGGTTTGGGCAAGCGGATTTTTAAATTTATTTAATATCGCAGTTAATAATTTGTGATTCGGAATCCTCAAGCCGATTTTCCCTAATCTACATACAATTCCTCTCGGAAATTTTCTTTTTGCTTCCAGAACAGCTATCAATTTCCCCGGCCATAATTTATTTAAAAATTTTCCCTGATTTTTTTCGATTACGGCAATCCTTCTTGCCGTTTTAAAATCTTTAACAAAAATAGAGATTGGTTTTTGAAAATTCCTCTTTTTTATTTTAAAAATTTTTCTTACCGCCGCTTTATTTTCGGCATCACAAATCAATCCATAAACCGTATCTGTCGGGCAAATTATAATTTTTCCTCGTTTTATTGACTTTATTATTATTCTGACCAGGCCTTCGAAATTATTCTGATTCAATTTAAAAATCTGCATTAAAAAAAAAGTTGTTGTCAAGAAGAAATCCTCTTCTTTTTTACGCTCTTAAATTCCGTGAACAGAACGGTGTTGTCTTCAACGTTTTCAAAAATAACCGAACCCGGGCCGATTTGGCAATTTGAGCCTACTAGTTTTCCGGGCATAAAAGAACAGCTAATCCCGACTTTCGTATTCTCGCCGATAACCACGCCCAGAGAATCAGTACCCGTCCCGATTTTCTCTCCTTTAACAACAGATTTTACCTCTCCCCTGTCAATTCTGACATTAGCGGTTACGGTTCCCGTTCCGATGCGGCAACCCTTTCCGAAAATCGAATCCCCGAGATAGCCCGCATGAGTATGAACGTCTTCCTGAAAAACCGTTCTTGTTATCTCGGCAAAAGCTCCTATTAAAACGCTGTTTTCCAAATTGGAATATTCCCTTATTAAAGTATTGTTTCCTATGACGCAGTTGTCCCCAATATAACAGGGACCCTTGATCACCGCGTTTTCAAAAATTCTTGTATTTTTCCCGACATGAACGTTTCCTTCAATTGTCACGTTTTTTGCGATTTTGGCCGATTGATCGATTTCCGGTTTCAAATATTTATCTAAGAGGAATCTGGCGATTCTGAACAGATCCCAGGGATATTTCAAAGAAGGAGTTTCTTTATCGGTTATTGCCACTTTAACTTCTTTTTCTTTCATATAAAGAGACAAGGCATCTTCAAAAGCATACATTTTCTCCGGAACTCGCTGATAATAATCCAAGAATTCTTTCGGTAGAAAATAAATCCCCACCACCTTCGTATCCGAAGATTCTTTGTCTTTTCCGGGTTTTTCAATTATTCCTTTTGCCCTGTCTCCTTCCAGATCCAAAATACCGTAAAGTTGCGGATTATTTGTTTTGGCGCCAAGTAAAACGACTTTAGCGCCCGTTGTTTTCTGTTTTTCCAGAATCATTCCGACATACTCGCCGCAATCAACCCTTGTGACGTCTAAAACAAAAAACTGTTCATTTAAATAATCTTTTGTCTGAAGCAGGGCATTACCCATGCCTTTGGGTTCTGACTGAACGATATATCGGATATTTATTCCTAAATCATAATTCTTTAATTCTTCTTCAATGTCTTTTCGGGGACCCTGGACAATAACAACATCTCCGATTCCCGCTTCTTTCAAGCTGTTCAGCGCATACCAAGCCAAAGGCCTTCCCATTATTTTAATAAGGGATTTATTTTTTTGGTTTAATGGCCAAAAACGAGAACTTTCGCCGGCTGCTAAGATTACCGCTTGCATAGTGAAAAAATAATTTTTGCTAATTTTTTTGAATCGTGAAAAATCAATGTTCTTTTATTTGCTCCCTTCACAAGTACGTCTGCCGGATTTATCTTACTGATTTTACGGTCCAAAATATCCGCGCCGATAAAGTTTTTGTTTTTTAATAAATCTTTGCTGTATTTTACAAACTCTGCTTTCGGAAAAACTTTTTTTACTTCCCGCAATAAAGCGGCTGAAGGTTTGCCTGTATTAAAAATTACGTAATCGATAACGCCCTTGCCTAAATATTTTTCCAAAACCTCAACAAATTTTTCCACGCTGAAACCATCCGTATTTCCTGTTTGAGTTCTAAGGTTGCAAATAAAAACTTTTTTTGCTTTTGATTTTCTAATTGCCTCTTTGATTCTTTTTGTCAGTAAAATCGGGATTAAAGTCGTATAAAACTTTCCGGGACCCACAATAATCAGATCTGCATTTTTAATGGCCGAGATCGCCCTAGGATTGGCTTTTACCTCAGGAGATAGGAATATTTTCTTTACGCCTACTCTGGATAAATCACTGCAGTTTATAATTTTCTCTTCTTCTTTAATTTTTTTATTATTTTTTAATAGGGCTACTATGTCTGCTTTTTCTAAAGTTACGGGAATTATTTTCGCTTTTATATTCAGATTTTTCCCTAATTCGTCGATTGCTTTTTCCAAATCTCCATCCGTAAGCCGGCTAATTTCGTCAATTAAAAGATTGCCAACGCTGTGGCCTTTAAGTTTACCGTATCCAAAACGATAGTTCAAAGGATTAAATCTGACATCGGTTGCTGAAGAAGAAATTAAGCATTGCCTTATATCTCCCAAAGGTAAAATACCCAGTGCTTTTTTCAGTTTGCCGCTGGAGCCGCCGCTATCAAACATTGTAACAATGGCGGTCAATTTCAGGGGATATTTCTTTAAACCAGATAAAATAACCGAAGTGCCCGTTCCTCCTCCCAAACAAACGATTTTTTTCTTTTTTGACATAATCTAATTTTTATCGTAAACTAAAAATGACTTTTAGTCAAAAACGAGTCCCGCAACAGCGGGACGAGTGGAAATGAACGAAACTCATTGACTACTGAGTCCCGCAACAGCGGGACAAGTGGAAATGAGCGAAACTCATTGACTATGGCAGATAAATTTTTAATCCAAGGCGGCGTTCCGCTTTCGGGTGAAGTGGAAATTTCGGGTTATAAAAACTCAGCCGGAGCAATTTTGGCTGCTGTTTTGCTTTCTGAAAAACCGTCAATTATCGATAATTTGCCCCTAGCAACAGATGTTTCGGACCAAATCGAGATGCTGAAACAAATGGGTGCCGGAATCGAGTGGCTCGGAGAGAAAAAAATTAAAATAAATCCGGCGAACATCAGTCCTGAAAAAATCCCCGCTGATTTATTCGAAAAAATGAGGCTTTCGGTTTTATTGGTCGGACCCCTCTTGGCAAGATTTAAAAAATTCAAAATTCCCCACCCGGGAGGAGATAAGATCGGCCTCCGGCCGATCTTAACCCACATTCAAGCCTTAAAAGATTTCGGCGTAAAAGTTGAGGAAAAAGAAGGATTTTATCATTTTGAAGCGCCGGAAAATCTGGAAGGAAAACAAATTATTTTGAAAGAGTTTTCGGTTTCCGCCACGGAAATTTTGATGATGGCGGCCTCTTCGGCAAAAGGAAAAACAAGGATTGAATTGACGGCAGCCGAACCCCAGGTCCAGGATTTGGGGATTATGCTCCAAAAAATGGGAGTTAATATCGAAGGAATCGGTACCCATGCAATTACAATTGAAGGCAGAAACGATTTGAATGGAGCCGAATTTTCAATTTGTCCCGACCCCTTGGAGGTAGGAACTTTTTTGATTGCTTTTGCCGTTACCGGCGGAAATGGAAAGATAAATAATGTAAATCCTGAACACTTGATATCGTTTTTGGACAAAATGAAAGAAATCGGAGTAAATTTTGAGGTTTCCGGCAATACGATCTCAGTAAGGCCGTCAAATCTGGGTTTTAGGGCAACGAAAATCCAGGTTCTTCCCTATCCCGGTTTTCCGACTGATTTACAGCCTCAAATTTCGGTTTTGTTGACGCAAGCCCAGGGAAGGTCTTTAATCCACGATCCTTTATACGAAAATCGTTTTCAATATTTGCACGAATTAAGAAAAATGGGGGCGGATATTGAAATTACCGATCCTCATCGAGCTCTAATTTTCGGAAAAACGGAATTAATCGGGAATAAAATAAGCGCCCTGGATATCAGGGCGGGAGCTTCCTTAATTTTGGCGGGGTTATGCGCCAAAGGAGAAACTCAAATAGAAGATGTCTCCCAAATTGAGAGAGGATACGAGAAATTCGACGAAAAGTTAAGGAACCTCGGCGCGAAAATCAAGAAAGTTTAATTTTTGGCAAGATCAAAAGTTTTGAGATTCAATTCCAGATATTTTGCTGGAATTGTTTTTTTGATTGCGCTTTTTATCGAATTAGGATTCAGAGGAATTATTCTCTTAAAAACCGCCAAGCTTAACAAATAAACTCCGGAAACAACGGCTGCTCCGAGTTTTTCCTGGCAGATTTTTTCCGCCGGAACCACATTGATGTTTTTACTGATTTTTTTCAGATTTTGCAAAATTTCTTCTTCGGAAGGGATTCTTTGCAAGGGAATGGGAATAATATATTTGTTAACCAAAAAATAGGTTTTGGGATTTACAAAATAAGCGGCTTTAAGGGCCTCTTGCATTTCCAAAGATAATATCAAATCGGCCCGACCACGTGGTATTAGGGGCGAATAAATTTTTCTGCCAAATCTTATATGGACTTCGACGGAACCCCCTCTTTGAGATAAACCGTGAAGCTCTGAAGTTCTTACTTCATATCCTTCGCTGAAAGCGGCTTCGGCTAAAATCTGTAAAAGGGTAATCAGTCCCTGGCCTCCCGTTCCTGCGATTACTATATTAAATTGTTCCAATTTTTTTGGCATGTCACTTTTTTACAACGAATTTGCAAGGACGCCTTGCGATAATTACCGATACTTCCGGTTTATTTAAGAATTCTTTTACGGTTTTGACAAATTCTTCCCGGTTTATCGGGTCTATTACTTTTAAATTTTTCACTCCGCAGGCCTTAACAATTTCTTCTATTTTTATCCCGTTGGGTTCAACCGGGGCTCCGGGATGAGGCTGATGCCCGGTCATTGCCGTAGTTTTATTTTCCAAAATAATAATTAAAGGATTTGATTTATTAAAAACAGTATTAATTAAAGCGGGGATGCCGGAATGAAAAAAAGAAGAATCGCCGACGAAGGTAATTAATTTTTGTTTAGTGGCTTTTTTAATTCCGTGGGCGATTCCCACCGAAGAACCCATGCAAGAAAGATAGTCCTGCAAATTAACCGGAGAGTTCCCAAACAGCATATAACAGCCTATTTCTCCGCCAAAAATTACTTTTTTGACATCAACGGCCTTTTTAATTGCAGATATAACTAACCAATACGGACAACCGGGACAAAGTTGAGGGGAACGCTTTGGGACTGGTATCTGGTATTTATTATATGGTATTTGGTATCTTTTGCCGGTCAATTTTGCGATTGCTGAAATAACAAATTCGGGCTTTAATTCGCCGACTTCGGGCAACAGCTCTTTACCGATAACTTTTAACCCCGCACCAGAAACTTCGTTTCGGTGCGGGACTAGTCCAGCACCGAGCTTGGCTCCGGTGCTGGGTTTGCAATTTACTTTTTTAGCCAACCTCTCTACTTCCTTTTCCAGAAATGGCTCCAATTCTTCTACGACTAATACCTTTTTAAAATTCTTTATGAATTTTTTAATTTTTTCTTCCGGCAAAGGATAAAAAAATCCCAGTTTCAGAACTGGCAACTCTAAATTCAATTCTTTCAATGCTTCCATTACATATAAATAAGAGACTCCTGAAGTAATTATTCCTATCTTCCCCGTTCTTGTTTCTATTGACTTCGCAAGCCGATAGATTGAATTTAAGGAAGACTTTTCGGAAAGATCTTGGATTTTTTCAATCTTTTCCAATAGTTCTTTCTTCATCTCTAAAACTCTCGGTGGCAAAGTAACAAATCTTTTGGAATTTTTAACAAATCTGCCTTCCAAAGAAGGATTTTTCTTCCACTCTCCCAATTTGACCGGCATTTTTTGATGGGCAACTCTGGTCGTTGTTCTTATTATTACCGGAATTTTGTATCTCTCTGAAATCTGAAAAGCCAATTTTGTAAAATCATTGCATTCCTGAGGATCGGAAGGTTCCAAAATTGGAATATGAGCTATAAAGGCGACCGGCCGTGAATTTTCTTCGGATTGAGCCGAACTGTGGCAGGAAGGATCGTCGGCCACTATGATAACGGCAGGTCCCTTGACTCCGGTGTAAGCAAGGGGAATCAAGGCATCAAGACAAACATTCAAACCAAAATTTTTCATCGCTACCAACGTTTTCAAACCCGAGAAACTTGCCCCGATTCCGGCTTCCAAAGCTACTTTTTCGTTAGTTGAAAATTCAAAATAAACTCCCGTTTTTGTGGCAATTCTAAAGAAGGTATTGCCGATTTCCGAAGCCGGCGTCCCGGGATAAGTGGAAACGAATTGAACGCCCGCCTCCAAGGCGCCGCGAACAATAGCTTCATTCCCCAGGAGAATTACTTTCCCCGGTTTATTTGATAAGAGTTCTTCCATATACTATCTATTTTATTCGACAGTGACGGATTTCGCAAGATTGCGAGGCTTATCAACGTCGCAACCGCGAAGGACCGCTACGTGATAAGCAAAAAGTTGCAAAGGTATAACACTGAGAATTGGAGTCAGCATTTCCAGGGTTTTCGGTATATAAATTACGTCGTCGGCGACCTTTTTAATGTCTTCGTTCCCTTCGGTCGCTATGGCGATTATCTGGCCCTTCCTTGCTTTAATTTCCTCAATATTGGAAATCATCTTTTCATAAACCGAATCCGATGGCGCAATCACAAAGGTCGGAAATTTCTCGTCAATTAAAGCGATGGGACCGTGTTTCATTTCTCCGGCGCCGCAACCTTCGGAATGGATATAGGATATTTCCTTGAGTTTCAAAGCTCCCTCCAGAGCAACGGGATAATTATATTTTCTGCCGAGATATAAAAAGTTATCAAAATCCTTGTATTTCTCGGCCAGTTTTTTTATCTGGGAATTCTGCTCTAAAGCTTTTTTTACAAGTTCGGGAATTTTTGAAAGTTCTTTGGCGATTCTCTGTCCCATTACCAAAGACAATTGACGCTGTCTTCCCAAAAATAAAGTCAGAAGGACTAAAATCGACATCTGAGAAGTGAAGGCTTTGGTCGAAGCAACTCCGATTTCGGGACCGGCATGATTATAAATACCGGCATCCGTTTCCCTGACAACCGAAGAACCAACCGTATTCACGATTCCCAAAGTCAACACCCCTTTTTCTTTTGCCTCTTTCAAAGCTCCCAAAGTATCTGCCGTTTCTCCGGACTGAGAAATGGCGATAACGGCGGTTTTCTTGTCCAGAATCGGTTTTCGGTAACGGAATTCGGAAGCCAAATCCACCTCGGTGGGAATGCCGGCATATTCTTCCAACATATATTTTCCAACCAAACCTGCATAATAGGCCGTACCGCAGGCGACAATATTTATTCTCTCGATTTCTCTTAATTTATTTTTAACTGGGACCAGTCCCCCCAGCCTCGCCTTTCCTTCTTCAAAAACCAGCCTTCCTCTTATGGAATTTTGGATGGATTCCGGCTGTTCCATTATTTCTTTCAGCATAAAATGAGGGTAGCCACCTTTCTGGGCGTCTTCCAAATTCCATTCGATTTGTTCGGGTTTTTTTTCTTTAATAATGAAAAATTTTTCCGGGGTAATAGTGACTATTTCCCGATCGTCAAGATAAATAACTTTATTCGTATGAGCGATAACCGCCGCGGGATCGGAAGCGACCAAATATTCATTTTCTCCCAACCCTACAAGCAAAGGACTGGAAAGACGAGCGGCAACAATTTTATTGGGATCGTCTTTGGAAATTACGGCTATCCCATAAGTTCCTTTTATGTAACCCAAGGCCTTTCTCACCGCTTCTTCCAAATTTCCCTGAAAGAATTTTTCGATGAGATGGGCTAAAACTTCGCTATCGGTTTCCGTAGTAAATTTGTGCCCTTCTTTTTGCAATTCTTCTTTTAAGGATTGATAATTTTCAATAATTCCATTATGAACCAACCAGATATTCTTTTGACAATCGCAATGGGGATGGGCGTTGGCTTCGGTAACCTGACCGGTTGTCGCCCAGCGAGTATGTAAAATAAGGGGATTCGCCGAAACATAATTATTGCCGTTATTCATTTTTTCTTCCAGTTTGGCGATTTTCCCCACCGCCTTTTGACAGAAAATTTCTTTTTTTTCTCCATTCCAAAAAGCAAAACCGGCGGAATCATAACCGCGGTATTCCAGTCTTTTCAGGGCTTCTATCCCCAACCTGAGAGAATTAGGATTTTCTTTTTTGGAAATATAACCAACTATCCCGCACATATTGGTAATACTAAGTTTAGTCGCTTCGCCTTCGGCTCGCTCTTTAGAAAACGAACCGCAGTGAAGGTGGAAAAGAGATTTATCTCTTTGACCACCACGGTTTCTAATTTTTTCCTGCGCGGAAGGTTCGAAGAAGACTATCGCTTCTTCTCTCGCCTCGTTGCGACTCGGCAACCGGAGGGTTCTCACGACCCATCTCCGACAAGACAAACTATATCACAATATTGATAAGATTACCTGGCACGAAGATAACTTTCTTGATTTCTTTACCCTGTGTCCATTTTATAACATTTTTCTGAGAAATTGCAAGGGCTTTGGCTTCTTCCTCGGAGATATTAACCGAGACCTTAATTTTTTCCCGAACCTTGCCGTTAACTTGGATAACGAGAGTAACCGATTCCTCTTTGAGGAATTTCGGATCGGCTTCCGGCCATTTTTCCAAAAATATGCTTTTTCTATATCGTTTATCCTCCGAAGCTTTAGCGAAGGAGGACCAAAGCTCTTCTGAAATATGAGGAGCAAAAGGAGAAATAATAATCAAAATTTTTTCGAGGTCTTCGGTCGCGATTCCGCTATAATTGACATATTTTCCCAATTTATCTTTTCCTTCCTTGCTGAAAAAATTCAACAATTCCATTAATGAACTAATAACCGTATTGAAATTACAACTCTCAATATCGTCGCTTATTTTTTTTATGGTTTTATTCAAAATAACCTTGCCCTCTTTCCCGGTCTCAACGTCTTTCGGTTGTATTTCTTTTATCGTTTCCGCAAAATCCCAGAATCTTTCTAAAAATTTATAGCATCCTTTCAACCCCCGGATACTCCAAGCAATTGCCTGGTCAAAAGGACCCATAAACATTTCGTACAGCCTCAAGGCGTCTGCTCCGTATTTTTGAACAATTTCGTCGGGATTAATTACGTTTTCGAAAGATTTTGACATTTTTCTGCCGTCTTCGGCTAAGACTATCCCGTGGGAAGTTCTTTTTTGATAGGGCTCGGATTGTGGGACCGCTCCGATATCAAAAAGAAACTTGTAAATGAAACGGGAATATAAAAGATGCAGAGTGGTGTGTTCCATGCCGCCATTATACCAATCTACCGGCATCCAATATTTCAATTTTTCAGGATCGGCTAATTGCTTTCCATTTTTGGGATCGCAATAACGCACATAATACCAGTTGGAACCAGCCCAGTTTGGCATAGTGTCTGTTTCTCTCTTTCCCCGACCGCCGCATTTCGGGCATTTAACGTTTACCCAATTAAAAATTTCCGATAATGGCGATCTGCCCGTTCCCGTCGGCTGATATTTTTCGACGTAAGGAAGTTCCACCGGTAAATCTTTTTCCGGAACCGGCACTGTTCCGCATTTCTGGCAATGAATAATAGGGATAGGCTCGCCCCAATAATGCTGACGGGAAAAAACCCAATCGCGCAATTTGTATTGAATTGTTTCCCTACCTAATCCTTTTTTCTTCAGCCACTCGGTAATTTTTCTGATCGCTTCATTCGAAGAAAGACCGTTAAATTCTCCGGAATTAATCAAAACCCCGTAATCAACGAAGGCGTCTAATAAAGAGGATAAACCTTCTTCTTCGCCCTTGCCCCGCCGCGTGCGGGGCTCGGTTTTAGAAACATCACCGCCTGAAACCACCTCTCTGATTTCTAATCCGTATTTTTTAGCGAAATCATAATCGCGATAATCATGAGCCGGAACTACCATCACTGCTCCGCCACCATAAGTGGCAATTACGTAATCCCCGATCCAAATCGGTACTTTTTCCGAATTGGCGGGATTCAAACAATAGAAACCGGTAAATACGCCGGTTTTTTCTTTTTCCAGTTTTTCTCTTTCAAAATCGCTTTTCTTTTCGGCTTCCTGAATATATTTTCTGACTTTTTCCTTATATTCTTTAGCAGTCGAAGAAGATAAATCTTCTTCTTCCCCCTTTGCTGCGGCTCGGGTGATTAATTTTTCAACCAATGGGTGTTCGGGGGCTAAAACAACTGCGGTTACGCCGAACAAAGTGTCGGCTCTGGTTGTAAAAACCTTTATCACGTCTTCTGAATTTTCCTTGCCCGCCGAAGCCTTGGCGAAGGCAGGAACTTTAAAATCAATTTCCGTACCATGGCTCTTCCCAATCCAGTTTTTCTGCTGGGTTTTTATTTTTTCCAAATAATCCACTTTCTCCAAGTCCTCGATTAATCTGTCGGCATAAGCCGTAATTTTTATCATCCATTGTTTTAGGGTTTTCTTTTCCGCTTCGGTTCCGCACCTCTCGCATTTTCCGCCGACCACTTCTTCGTTGGCCAAGCCGATTTTACAGGAAGGACAAAAATTTATCGGGATTTCCGCCTGATAAGCCAGTCTCTTTTCAAAAAGTTTCAGGAAAATCCATTGGGTCCATTTGTAGTATTTCGGTTGGGTGGTATTGATTTCTCTTGACCAATCGAAAGACAATCCCAAACTTTTTAATTGTCTTTTATAATTAGCGATATTTTTCTCTGTGGTTAAAGAAGGATGTACGCCGGTTTTTATCGCATAATTCTCGGTCGGCAAACCAAAAGCATCCCAACCAATGGGAAATAAAACATTAAATCCTTCCATTCTTTTCTTTCTGGCAATCGCATCCAAAGCAACGTAACTTCTCGCATGGCCGACATGAAGACCCGCCCCCGAAGGATAGGGAAATTCAATCAAAATGTATTTCTTGGGTTTTTTAGAAAAATCTTCTGCCGAATAAAGCTTCTTTTCTTCCCAAATTTTCTGCCACTTTGACTCTATTTTTTGAGGGTTGTAATTTTCCATTTAGATTAAATTAAACAATTTTTTAGCGTTTTGGGTGGTGATTTCTGATGTTTCTTCGTAACTTTTTTTCTTAATTTTTGCAATTTTTTCGGCCACGTATTTTACATATAAAGGTTCATTTCTGCCCGTCATCGGCCCCGCCTTCGTTAAAACTGCCTCCTTCGCCGAAGCGGCTACGAAGGCCGAGTCGGCGGGCAAGGGTGGTATTAAGTAAGGACAATCTGTTTCGACTAAGATTTTATCCAAAGGAGTTTTCTCAATCACTTCGTCTAAATACAATTTAAAAATGATGCCATTGAATCCTAAATAAAATCCCATTTCCAAATATTTTCTCGCGTCGTCCCAAGTACCGGTAAAACAATGAATAACGCCTCTGGACGCTGTATCTTGTATCTTGTATTTAGTATTTAGTATTTCTATTAAATCTTCATGCGCCATTCGACAGTGAAAAATTGCCGGCAAATTTAATTCTTTTGCTAAATCCAATTGCTTTAAGAATACTTTCTTTTGCCTTTCTTTAAATAAGACGTACTCCGATTTATAATCTAAACCAATCTCGCCGATAGCCACCACCCGCCTCCTCGGCGGGTCGCCGATGAGGCGATTTGCTAATACCCTATATTTTTTATAATCGAACTCCTCCTCTGAATGAATCGGATGCAGGCCGATGGCGGCATAAACGCCTTCGGGATATTTCTCGGCAATCTCCACCGCTCTTTTTGAGGTTGAATACTGGGAACCCACGTTTATCATCCAAAAATTATTTTTCAAAGACCGCCCGATAACTTCATTTGCGTCATCTTTGTAGGCATTGAAATTCAAATGAGCGTGGGTGTCAATTAACATCAGATTCTTGGGAACAAAGGTTTGCTTTTTGGGGTAGGCGAAGAGAACTTTGTCCGTCGAGTCAAAGATGAGACAAAAGAAGAAACATTTTTCTTCGTCTTCTTCTTCACCTTCGCTTCCTTTGGAAGCTCGGCTTTTAATTGTTTCAATATTTTTTCCGAAGTTTCGGGCAAGAACGGCCTCGATAGCTTTGCTATTTCCTTAACGGCTGATAATAAATTGCCGATGGCTTTTTTTTGCCCCTTGTTCTTTTCCCAGGGGCGTTCCTTTTCGACATATTTGTCGCAAAAACCAATTAATTCCCAAACCGAAATCAATGCTTCGTTAAATTTAAACTCATCTAGCGCTTCTTTATATTTCTTCCGGGTTTTATTTATAACTGTTTGTAATTTAGTATTTTGCTTTCCCTCCGCAGCTTTAGCAAAGAAAGGAAAATTGGAAATTTTAGCGAGAGTTATCACTCTCGCAACCAAATTTCCGAGCCCATTGGCCAAATCTGCATTGTATCTTTTTTCAAACTTTTCATAAGTGAAATCCCCGTCCTCGGTCGGTGGAATTTCCCGCAAAAGAAAATATCTTACGGAATCCCTCCCGTATTTCTTTACCAGTTCAAAGGGATCGACAACGTTGCCTAAAGATTTTGACATCTTTTGGCCATCTGAAGTTATAAATCCATGAACTAAAATTTTCTTGGGCAGCAATAATCCCAAAGATAAAAGCATACCAATCCAAATTGTGGCATGAAATCTCAAAATATCTTTTCCTAAACAATGAACATCGGCTGGCCAATATTTTTTGAAATTTTTCCCGGCAGGATAATTTAAAACTGAAAGGTAATTTATGAGGGCGTCGGCCCAAACGTATATGGTTTGGGAATCATCTCCCGGAACGGGTATCCCCCATTTCAAATCTTTTCTTGGTCTTGAAAAACTGACATCTTCCAGTCCTTGCCCTACAAAACTTAACATTTCATTCTTTCTGCTTTCCGGTATTATTTTAACTTCATTTTTTTCGATTAATTCTTTGATTTTTAGGGAATATTCTGAGAGTCTGAAGAAATAATTTTCTTCTCTTACTGTCTCCGGCTCTTTTTGATGATGAACGCATTTCCCGTCAACCAGATCTTTTTTTGTAATGAAGGCCTCGCAACCAACGCAATACAAACCTTCGTATTGCTTTTTATAGAGATCTCCGGATTCCTTTAATTTTTGCCAGACCCTTTCGACCGTCGGCCAATGACGTTTCTTATCGGTAGTCCGTATAAAATCATCATTCGATAAGTTTAAAGTTTTCTTCAATTCTTTAAATTCAGCGGAAATTTCATCAACGAATTTCTTTGGTTCTTTTCTTTCTTTTCCAGCCGCTTTCACGACTTTCTGACCGTGTTCATCTGTCCCCGTCAAAAAGAAAACGTCTTCACCCAAAAACCGATGATATCTGGCTATAACATCGGCTTGAACGATTTCCAAAGAAAACCCAAGATGAGGGGAAGAGTTAGTATAAGCTATACTCGTTGTAACGTAAAATTTTTTCTTTTTATCGGGCATAAATCTAAAAAGGGAGGCAAAACCTCCTTTAATTTTATCATAATCTTTATTTTACTCAAATACCGAGCTTCCGTAGGAAGCGAGGTGAAGATGAGAACGAAGTTCTCATCGCCTACCGAGCTTTAATTGATTAGGGCGAAGAGATAAATCTCTTCTTCCACCTTTCTTAATTTTACCCCGTACCTCAGACGTTCCTTACTTCCGTTTCTTTCTTTTTTTTCAAAAAATCCCTGCAGAATTCAAAAACTATTCCTGCCAAAGGAATGGCCAAAATTGCGCCCAAAACTCCAAAAAGCTTTCCTCCTATGGTTAAAGAAAGCAAAACTAAAACCGGCGGAAGACCGATGAATTTCTTTGTTAAAACCGGGGAAAGAATATTTCCTTCAATTTGATGAATTAAAACCAAAGCGACTAAAACAAATGTGGCTTTCAGCCAGGAATCCAAGGCAATAAAAACAAAAGCAACGACTCCGGTTATAACCGGCCCTAAAATCGGGATAAAATTTAAAACCCCGGCAAGAAGAGCCAAACTTATTGCGTAATTCACATTAAACAGATAAAGAGTGATGAAGAATGCCACGCCGACAAAAAGAGAGGCTAAAAGCCTTGAACCGAACCAGCCGGAAACTTTGGTCTGGGATTTTTCCCAAACGTACATAATGTAGCTTTCGTATTTTTTCGGCGAAAGCAATCCGATTACTCTTTCAACCCACTTTTCTTCCAAAGACAGAAAAAGGGCGATAGTCAGGATAAACAGAGTCGAACTGATGCCGCCGAAAACAAGCGCCAAAGCATTCAGGATATCGGAAGAAGCTTTCTGCAACATATCTCCCAGAGCCTTGGTAAAGTTTTCCATGCTTTCAAAAGCTGTAATGCCCAAACTTCTCAAAGGAGGAGAAATTTTTTCGAAATACTGAGGAAAAAGCTGCGAGAATTGTTGTATTTCGGAGACAAAAGCCGGCATAATCCAGTAAATCAACAGACCTAAAATCCCGAAAATAACGACGTAAACGAAAATTGCAGATAATACTCGGGGAATTCTCAGCCTCTGCAGAAAATTAATCGCCGGATTAAATAAAACCGAGATAATCAAGGCGAAAATGAACAAAACCAAAATGTCTTTTACCAAGTAAATAATGTAAAAAAATAAAGAGGCGATAGAAATCTTCAAAATCGTCCCCCAAGAAATGTCTAAAACTTTATTTTCACCGTTCATACGAGTTTTTATTTAAAAGAAGGCTTACCTTCTTTGACTATAGCTTTAATAATTTTTTAAATACCGAGCTTCGCGCAACGAAGCGAAGGTGAAAAAGAGGATTTATCCTCTTTGACCTTCAAAACTTCAACAATTTTATGAATCGGCTTTTGTCTTCAAACGGACCGATTAAGGCCAAGTTTAACTTCTCGGGCCTAAAAATATCCTTTGCTGCCTTTAGAATATCATTTGCAGTAACTTTATCAATTTTCGCGAGGATTTCTTCCGGAGTTAAAATTTTCTTTTCTGAAATTTCCTGGTCGGCATAAAAAACAGCTTGAGCATCGGAAGTTTCCAATAATAAAACTATTCTGCCCCTGATGCAGTCTTTGGCTTTTTTAAGTTCTTGTTGGGATATTTTTTCCCGGCTTATTTTTTTATATTCTTTTAATATCGTTGAAATTGCCTTATCCACTCTTTTGTTGTCTATTCCCGCCTGAGTCACCAAAAAACCCACATCGGGATTGGAATCAACGACGGTCCTGATATAATAAGCCAGCCCTAATTTGTTTCTGATTTCCGTAAATAACCGGGAACTCATCATTCCGCCCAAAATTATCTCCAAAATTTCCAAAGCATATTTTTGGGGATGAAAAATATTATGGGTTCTCACGCCGATAGCTATGTGGGTCTGATCGGTCTTTTTGGGGAAAAGAAGAACTTCCGGTTTATTTTGTCTTTCAAAAACATGAGGTTTTAATTGAGGTTCGGTTGTTTTAATTTTGGAAAAATATTCTTTTATTTTGTCTATCGCCTTAGAATTGGAAATTTTACCGGCTAAACAAACTATGGTGTTTGAAGCGACATACTGGGAATTCCGATAATTAAGAATTTGCTCCCTTGAAATATCAGCAATGCTTTCTTTTGTGCCGGCAATGTCCCAGCCGGCCGGCTGATCGCCGTAAAGCAACTTCTTCCAAAGCTCTCCAATATAAATCATCGGCGTATCCAAATACATGTTTATCTCCTCAATTATCACTCCCCTTTCTTTTTCTATTTCTTTCGGAGGCAACAAACTGTTCAGGTAAATGTCGGAAATCCAATCCAAAGCCAATTCCATGTGAGAGGAATCAACTTTGGCGAAATAGCCCGTGTATTCCTCCGAGGTGAAAGCGTTGTAAATGCCTCCAACTTTGTCCAAGGATTCGGAAATTTCCAAAGAAGAGGGCCTTTTGGAAGTTCCTTTGAAAAAAAGGTGCTCTAAGAAGTGGGAAATACCGGAAATTTTTTTCGTCTCGTTTTTAGAACCCGTTCCCGCCAAAACCAAAGCCGTCACCGCTTTGGTGCCTTTTTGGGGAATCGTAATGATCCTCAAGCCGTTTTTAAGAATAATTTTTTTATACATCGAAATAAATTGAAAATTTATTAAAGATTGAAATGAATTAGAAATTCATTGAACATCGAAATAAATCTAAAGATTTGTTTAAAGTCAAAGAAGATTTCCTTCTTTTCTACCCTCGCTAACGCTTGGTAATCGAAGATTCATTGAGCATTGAAGATCGAAATAAATTGAAAATTTATTGAGCATTTACTTTTCTAATTTCTCTTTTAAAACTCCGATCAAATCGCTTATCTTTACTCTTTCCTGTTTCATCGTGTCTCTGTCGCGAATTGTAACGTCTCCTTTTTCCAAGGTTTCGAAATCACAGGTTAGGCAAAAAACCGTTCCGATTTCGTCCTGCCGGCGATAACGACGGCCGATCGAACCCACTTCGTCGTATTGGCACATAAAATAAGGTTTTAATAATTGGTAAACTTCTTTGGCTTTTTTAACTATTTCGGGTTTGTTTTTTACCAGGGGCAAAACGGCTGCTTTAATCGGAGCTAATTTTCTATCTAATTTTAAAACTACCTCTGTTTCTTTTACGGCTTCGGTTGTATTGCTTCTGCCGCCTTTCACTTCTTGATATCCATCAACTAATAACGCCAATAAAAGCCTGTCGATGCCCAGGCTCGGCTCTATCACGAAAGGAACATATTTTTCTTTGGTTTCTTCGTCGAAATAAACCAATTCTTTTCCCGAAAACTTAGAATGTTGGGAAAGATCATAATTGGTTCTGTTTGCGATGCCTGTTAATTCCGACCAGCCAAATGGAAACTTATATTCAATATCAACCGTTCTTTTCGAATAATGAGACAAATCCTCTTTTTTATGCTCGTATCTCCTCAAGTTTTCTTTTTTAATGCCGAGCCCGATAATAAACTTTTCCCAATCATCAACCCATTCCTCAAAAACTTTTTCGTCTTCCCCGGGTTTTACAAAATATTCAATTTCAGTCTGCTCAAATTCTCTCGATCTAAAAGTGAAATTGCCGGTAGTAATCTCATTTCTGAAAGAACGGCCGATTTGCGCTATCCCGAAAGGAATTTTCAATCTCATTGATTCCTGCACCAAGGCAAAATCGGTAAACATCGATTGGGCTGTTTCCGGCCTTAAATAAGCAATATGGAGCTCATCTTCAACCGGACCCAAAAAAGTTTTAAACATCAAATTGAATTGTTTTGGCGAAGTAAAATCTTTCCCGCCACATTTGGGACACCGATTTTCGGTTATGTGGTCTGCCCGAAAACGAGAATGGCAATTTTTACATTCAATTAACGGATCGGTAAAGTTTTTAATGTGTCCCGATGCCTCCCAGGTTTTAGGATGCATTATAGTCGGCGTATCGATTAAAACGATATTTTCTCTGGTTTGGACAAAATTCTTCAACCATTCCTGTTTTATGTTGTTTTTTAAAAGCGAACCCAGGGGGCCGTAATCCCAAAATGCCTCCACGCCGCCGTAAATTTCCGAGGATTGAAAAATAAATCCCCGTCTTTTACAAAACGAAACTATTTTTTCCATTAAATCCTGCATATTTTTTACTGTACGATTCCCTTTTCCCCGGTAATCGTTGTATCGTCCGGCAACGCGGTAGTAACGGCGGGGCCTTGAGATTTAAGGGTCTCTTTTGTCCACTGGTCTTCGCCGCTAATTTCGGCGATGCCTATAATTTCAGGAGTCTGGCCTCTTTGGTCTCCCGCAGGAGTAAATTTAATCTGAAAGGAAATATTAGGAGAGGGCGTTCCCGAGACCCCCTGGCTCATTTTTAAATCTCCGATCTGCCAGACAATTTCACGAGACTGGGAATCAAAAGCGAATTTTGAAGATTCCGTATCGGGGAAAATATTTCCGGTTAATTCAACATTCATGGGCAAATTGGCTTTAATTTTGACATTATTAACGTCGTTATAAAAATTTTTAATCTGCCACATAATGGTATAAGTGGTAGATTCTCCCGCTCTTGGGGGAATGGGCCCGGAATTGCCGAAAACCTCTTCCTCAAAATATCCTTTTTGCAAAATTACCAGTTTTGAATTGACTTTGTTTACAAATTCTTCTTTGGCCTGGGAAAAATAAACATTATTTTTAATCACCGGATTTTTATCCGCTGAGCTTTCGATCGGCCATTCATTCTTTAATTCAATCCAAAACTCAACTTCTCCTTCTTGGTCTCCATCCAAAAACTGGAGCTCCGGAACTTTTTTCCAGTCAAAAATGAGCGAATTGTCTCCCGCCGTAAAGCTTCCCTGCGGAGATCTCAAGGTTTCGAAATTAAAAGCCTTGCTCTCTAATTTGCATATCAAAGACAAATTACTTAGAGATTCATCTCCAAGGTTCTTGAAGAAAATCTGATAATGGAGCAAATCTCCCGGGCTGGCGACGTACTGAGGATTACCGTTAATTTGTTGGGAAACATATAAAGATGGTTTTACGATAGCGATCCCCTTATTGGTTTCTTTCAACAAAATGAATTCCCCCGCCTGCCAGCTGCCAATTTTCGCCTGGAAAACTTTTTCCTCGCTGACTTCTCCCGTAAGCCTGCCCGAAATTTCAATTCTTCCTCCTTCTGCTTTATTCAAAAGCCCGATGTCCCATTCCTTTTTTTCTAAAGATTGGGGGACAGATCCGATAAACTCAAAATTTGAAGGGTATTCGACTGCTATTCTCAAATTGGAAAGAGGATAATCTGTGTTGGAAAAATAATTCAATCGAAAATTGAATTCTTTCCCGGATTCAACCTTAGAAGGCAGATCGAATTCGAAAGTCAGAGAGACTTTTTTAATCACAGTGGTAAAGGTGGTCGATGATTCGTAACTGGCTTTTAAATTTTTGGGCCGATAATTCAAGGTGGCCTTAGCCGTTTTTGCTTCTCCCTCTTTGCCCAAGAGTCTTGCCTTAAAACTAAAAGTCTTTTCTTCGCCGGGATAAATAGCTCCTCCCAAATCTCCGGAATTTTTGGTTATCCTTAAGGAAGTTTCCCCCGTCGGAATGGAATATTCGGGGTATTCAAAAATAAGTTCCGGCTCTTCCAGGCGGGTATTCCCGTTGTTTTTATATTTGACAATATATTCAACTTCCTGAAGAAGATCAACTTCTTCCTGGCCCAAAATTTCCAGCTTTAAAACTTCTTTCGAATAAATGTTTTTTTGATAATAATAAAAACCGGCGATTCCGGCAATTAAGGCTAAGATAATAATAACAAGAGTAATCTTTTTCATCGTATTTGATTCATTCTACCAGATTACTTGCTTTGTTCCAAAATCTCGGAGAAATAGTAATCGGAAATTATTTTAAGCGATTTTAAATCCTCGGGTTTTATTTTTAATTTTTTAAAAGTCGGCCAGTCTTTTTTAAGAATGATTCTCAATATTTTTACGGTATTCGGACCAATTTCTTTCACTTGCTGGATTGATGTTCCGCATATATTACAGATTAATCCTCCTTCTCCGGGACTAAAAAAAATATTTTCGGGAGTTAATTTTTTCCGGCATAAAGAACAAAGATAAAACTCCTGTTGATATCCTAAAATTGAAATAAAATTCCAGAGAAAATAGTAATATAGTATTGGGTATTCGGTGTTCGGCATGCGGGGATTATTTAACTTTTCGAAAATCTCGCTTAATAGTCCCCAGATTTCTTCGTCCGATTCCTGACCCTTGAGCATTGCGTCCAAAACTTCTGAAATTTTATAAGCTGTAGCCAGTCTTTTCAGACTCTTCCTTAAATTTTTAAATTTGTCGATTAAAATGGCGTCTGTTAAGGTTTTATGGGTTTTCCCTTGGATAAATTCAATTTCGCTTAAATAGAAAATTTCCGCGCCCGATCTTAACTTTGAAGAAGTTTTCCTGATCGCTCTTCCTAAAACTTCCAACTTCCCGAAATCCTTCGTATAAATTGTGAGCAGTTGATCGGTTTCTCCCAGATTTATTTTTCTGACAATAAATCCCTGAGTTCTATAATGAGTAAACATTAAAAATTTTATTTTTTAAACAAATCCTTCTTCATCGTTTCCAGCCCCTCGATATCTTTTTTAATCTGTTTCTGTCTGGCAGTTTCCCATTTTCCTTGTCGTTCATTAAAGGACTTTTCATTTCTTAATTGTGATATCCTCCGGTCTATTTCTTCTGATTGGATCCGAGAACCGAATTGACTTGGCCCCGATCTAAGCCATTTTTCCCCCAGATCTCCTCTTTTCTCACTTGGTAAACCAGTCTTTTGTAAAAGTTCTAAGTTAGACTTGGATAGGTATTGCTTAATTTCTGACATTGAAAAATCTTTTATGGGAGACTTTGTCGGCCCTTCTTTTAATGGCGGATTCGCCTTTTCCAGTCGCTGGCTCATACCGCCCCGACTTAATTCCTGTTTTCTGTCTTTAATTGACATAATTTATGCATTTATACTTTTTTAATTGCTAACCATAATTTTTTTTGGTCGACCATTATTTCGCTTTCCGCACCGAAAATTTCCTTTTGTTTTTCTCCAGACGTTAAATCCTTGACTTTGGCTTCGGCCAAAATAAATTCTTTATTCCTTAACAGAAAGTTATTTAATTCGGAATCTCCCGAATACCAAACTTTAATCCTGTCTTTCGGTTTCAGATTAGCCTTTTTCCTCATTTCCTGAATATTGCGAATAATTTCTCGGATTATCCCTTCTTCTTTTAATTCAGGGGTGATCTTAGTGTCTAACTTCAGAGATTTTCCAAAAGTAATTTTCTTTACATTAACCTCTTCTTTAATCAATTCCAGCAACTCATTTTCTTTTTTCAGATCAGAATTCCTGCGCGAGAACAGCCGGCCAATTTGCAATTCGTTTAACGGTTGTCTGACTTTTATCCCCGCTTTCGCCCTTTCGGCCAGGGCCCGAGCTGCAATCTCCCTGACTTTTCCCATTTTTTCTTCCAGTTTTTTATCAATTGATTTTTTATTAACTTTCGGCCAATACTCCAAATGCACGCTGTTTGTTAATTGTTTTCTGTTTTCTGTTATTTGCCTATAAATTTCCTCGCTCAAAAACGGAATAAACGGTGCCGTCATCTTGCTTAGGGTCAAAAGCACAAAACCCAAAGTTTTTGAAGCCTCTTCCAATTCTTTTTTTGTTTTAGGTTTCTGAAATCTCCTTCTTGACCTTCTGATATACCACTGGGACAAATCTTCAATGACGAATTTTTCGATTGCCCTTGCCGTTCCCGTAACATCATAATTATCCAATTCTTGAGTTGCTTCCCTGACAAGACTGTTTAATTTGGAAATAATCCATTTATCTAATAAAACCGCTGCCCCGCTCTTTTTAAAAAGGGCGGGATGGCGTTGAGATCCGCGCTTATCAGCGTATGTGTTGTAAAACATATGACTGTTCCATAGGGTCAAAATAAACCGCTTTAGGGCCTGATCTATGTCTTTTTCGGAAAACATTTTCGGATCCCCCGGCTGATTAATGGTATAAAAATACCATCTGGCCGCATCCGCGCCGTATTTATCAATAATATACCAAGGATCAACCACGTTGCCTTTGGACTTCGACATCTTCTCTCCTTTTTCGTCCAAAACATGCCCTAAAGAAATAACGTTTTTATAAGGTGCGCCGGAATCAAGCAACGTTGAAATCGCCAATAAGGTATAGAACCAGCCCCTCGTCTGGTCTATAGCTTCGGAAATATAATCCGCGGGAAATTGTTCTTTTTTATCAATCAATTTTTTGTTATCAAACGGATAGTGATACTGAGCAAAAGGCATACAGCCTGAATCAAACCAGCAATCAATAACCTCCAACGCTCTTTCCATTGTGCCTTCGCATTTTGGACAATAAAATTTTACTTCATCGACGTAGGGCCGATGAAAATCCAACTCCATTCTGGCGTTATGCGGCAGATTTACGAATTCAATCCTCCTCCATTTGCCCGTTGAAATCGTGCCTCCTTTGTTCCGCTTTCTCCATTTTAATATTTCTTCCAGAGAGAAACTGTCAAGAGTTTTTTCTAAAATAGTGAGGGGGAGTTCGTGGGAAATAATTACGATATTTTTATTTTGATATTTCTCATTCACGTTTTTCAAAAAAGAATACATTCTTTTTTGGATATCCACCAAACTTTCGCCCCTTTGGGGCTTAGCCAAGGTTATGTTTTTCTTTTTGTTTAAAAATTCCCAGATTATTCCCGGGGGCTTTCCGTTAAAAATTCCGACATTATATTCCCTTAATCTTTTATCAAAAATTATTTTAGCTCCGGTTTCTTTCGCCACTATTTCGGCGGTTTGCTTCGTCCTCAGAAGATCGGAGCTGAAAATAACATCGATTTTTTGGGACTTTAACCTCTTTGCCGATATTTTTACTTCTTCTTCACCCTTTTTAGTCAGAGGACAAACGATCTTCTCCGGCCAACACATTGCCACGTTTTTTACCTGTCTCAAAGAATGGCCGTGACGAAATAGATAGTAATTATTGCTTGAAAATTTTTGGGAAAGCAAATCTTTTATCGAGCCGATGACTTCTGAATTTTTACAGCTTTTGCATTCCCAAATGGGCAGGGAAGTCCCCCAATATCTCTCGCGGGAAAAAGCCCAGTCTTTAATGTCATTCAGCCACTCTCCGAATCGCCCTTCTTTTAGGTGAGCGGGCACCCAGTTGATTTTTTGATTATTCAAAATCAGATCTTTTTTGACTTTTTGCATGTTTATAAACCAGGATTGCTTAGCGTAATAAATCAAGGGCGATTTGCATCTCCAGCAAAAAGGATAATCGTGTTCATATAATTCTTGCTTAAAGAGGAGATTCCTCCTCTTTAGATCTTCGACAATTTTGGGGTCTGCATCTTTGACAAAAAGACCCGCCCATTTTTTAACATCGAGTATAAACTTCCCTTCTTCGTCAACCGTTAATAAAATCGGGAACTTATCGTTCTGTATGTCAAAGAGAGATTCGTTCTCTTTTCCACCTTCGCTTCTTTTGGAAGCTCGGTTTTTGATTTTCAAATTTTGATTTTTTATGGCTTCCATGTCTTCTTCGCCGAAAGCCGGAGCAATGTGCACAAAACCCGTGCCCTCTTCCAAAGAAACAAAATCAGCGGAAATTACCTTGTAGGCGTTCTTCAGATTTTCCTCATCTAAAAGATAAAGGGGCTCGTATCTCAAATCAACCAAATCTTTTCCTTTAAATTCTTTAATAATTTCCCCCTTTACGCCGCAGCTCTCCATTCTTTCCTTGGCTAAAATTAAACAGTCGTCACCCGTCTTAACTTTAACGTAAGTGAATCCGGGATTTACGGCCAAAGCCACATTAGCGGGCAAGGTCCAGGGAGTCGTGGTCCAAAACAATAAATACGAATCTTTGAATTCCGGATTTTTAATTCTTAATTTTACATAAATAGCCGGTTCCTTAATTCTCTGATACCCCTGAGCCACCTCATGAGATGACAAGCTTGTGCCGCATCGGGGGCAATAAGGGACAACTTTATAATCCTGATATATGAGCCCTTTATCGTGAATTTTTTTTATTATCCACCAAACCGTTTCGATATACTCTTGCGTATAGGTAATGTATGGGTTTTCCGTATCCAGCCAGAAAGCAATTCTTTCGGTTAATTTTTCCCAATCTTTTTTGTAATTCCAGACTGATTCCTTGCACAACTCGTTAAATTTGGCGATGCCGAATTTTTCAATGTCTTTTTTATTTTTCAATCCCAATTTTTTCTCTATTTCCAGTTCAACCGGCAAACCGTGGGTATCCCAGCCCGCTTTTCTTAAAACCTTGAATCCCTGCATGGTTTTATAGCGGCAAATAATGTCTTTGAAAACCCTGCTCAAAATATGATGGATTCCCGGCTTGGCGTTGGCCGTCGGCGGCCCCTCATAAAATACAAAATTGGGCGCTTTTTTAAACCTTAAAATACTCTTTTCAAAAATTCCGTTTTCTTTCCAGAATTTTAAAATTTTTTGTTCTAATTTGGGAAAACTTAAATCCATGACCGAGTTTTGATTTTAATAAAAACGAAGGTGAAGATGAAGTCGCTACTTCATCGCCTGCTATATCATTACATTTTCTCGGGAGCAGAAATTCCCATTAAGTTTAATATGTTTTTTAACATAATTCCAGTCGCCGAGACTAAAGATAATCTTGCCTGAGTTAATTCTTTTTCTTCCGAAATCACCCGGCAATCTCTGTAAAACTGATGAAAAACGGTCGCCACGTCCAAGGCATATTGAGGCAATCTTTGGACCTGATAATCTTCGGCCGTATCTTCAACTATTTCCGGAAGTCTAATAAGCTGTTTAATAAGTTCCAATTCGCTTGGATGATCCAATAAATTGTATTTTGTATTTTGTATTTTGTATTTTGTATCTATTTTCCTCAAAATACTGCAAATCCGAGCATGAGCATATTGGACATAAAAAACAGGATTTTTTTCTGATTGCTGTTTTGCCAAATCCAAATCAAAATTTAAATGAGTATCGGAGCTTCTGGCCAAAAAGAAGAATCTGGCAACGTCCAGACCGACTTCTCCAATCAATTCGTCTATCGTGACATAAAAACCGGTTCTTTTTGACATCTTCATTTCCTTACCCCCTTCGACAAGCCTAACCAGCTGCATAATGATTATATCGACCTGTTCTTTTTGAAAACATAAAGCTTCGGCTGCCGCTTTTATTCTCCCGACATAACCGCAGTGATCCGCTCCCAAAAAGTAAATTAATTTATCAAACCCTCTTTTAAACTTATTCTTTAAATAAGCGATATCTGAAGATAAATAGGTTTTTTCGCCGTCTGCTTTAATCAGAACTCTGTCTTTGTCATCGCCGAATTTTGTCGATTGGAACCATAAAGCTCCTTCTTTCTTATACGATAGATTTTTCCTTTCCAGTTCTTCCAAAATTTTATCTATTTCCTTTTTTTTGTATAATTCTGATTCGCGAAACCAAACGTTAAATTCTATTCCCATTTTTTTCACTGAAGGTTTTATCGTTTCTCCTAAAATAGTTTTGGCGGCTTTTTCTCCAACTCTTTCCGCCTCTTCGGCGGATCCGCCGTTGAGGCGGGTTCTTAATTCCTCGATATATGAACCTTTGTAAACCGCTTCTGAATCTCCGATAACCGAATGCCCTAATTTTCTAATTTGTTCGCCGACATCGTTGATATAGTATTCTCTCTCCGCCTTATAACCCGCCTTATTTAATATATTCGCTAAAACATCTCCGCAAAATCCTCCCCGTCCGTTGCCTAACGTTAAGGGACCCGTGGGATTGGCCGAAATAAATTCAACGTTTACTTTTTGTCCTTTTCCGATTTTTAAATTGCCGAATTTATCTTTTTTCTTCAGAATCTCGCCTATCTTTTTTTGGAGATATTTTTTTGAAACGAAAAAATTGATAAATCCGTTTTTTATCTCTACTTTCTCTAAAATAGTAGATTTTATGACATCCGCAATTTCCTGAGGATTTTTTTTAATCGTCATGGCTACATTGGTGGCATAATCGCCGTAAACGGATTCTGACGGCCGTTCTATCGAAACCGCAACCTCTTTGCCGTAGAGGTCTTTTACCGCTTTTTCCGTTAATTTTTTGATTTCTTCCCGAAGCATATTATGCTTCATTTTATCTCATTTTTTGCTAAAATGAAAGGGATGAAGGTATTATCAGAGAACAAAAAGGCCTACTTCAATTATGATATCGTGGAGAAGTTTGGAGCGGGGATTTCTTTGATCGGCCAGGAGGTAAAATCGATAAAAACAAAAGGGGTAAATTTAGCCGGTTCTTATGTCGCGATAAAAGGACATGCCGAGAGCGGAAAACCTGAAGTTTTTTGGATAGGAACGCAAATTTCTCCCTATCAGCCGAAGAATGCGCCCCCCGATTACAATCCCGAACGCTCAAGAAAGCTTCTTTTAAAAAAAGAGGAGATTAAATATTTGATTGGCAAGGTGAAGGAAAAAGGGTTGACTTTAATACCATTAAAATTGTATACTGAGAAAGGTAAAATCAAGCTTGAATTCGGGATAGCAAAGGGGAGAAAAAAAACGGATAAAAGAGAGCTGATCAGAAAACGGGAAACAGATAGAGAAATAGAACGTGAGTTAAAGAGTCGGTAATGCCCTATACGCGAACTTCTGAAAAGTTCGCGTCGGGCTCGACAAAGATTTTTTCGAAATCTTTGTATAGAGGGGGGTGCAAGAATTGACAGAAATTAAACCAAGATAGGCAAACCGAGTATTCTCGAATCTCGTAAAACTTCGGGAAAATAATAAGTGCCAACTTATTCAAACAACCTGCATTAGCATTAGCTTAATGCCATCCTTTTTACTGATTCTCGATGGGTAAAAAAGGGTGTCATATTATCGAGATAGATAGCTTTTTTCAACCCTAAAAAGTTATTGAAACGCAACGGGTTAAAAATAGAAAGATTTTACCCAATTTAAACTTTCTATTATTCTACAAATTGGGTTATGCTTGTAGATCTGTCTTTGTATTAATTTTTGGACGCGAGTTCACCCTCGCCACCTCCACAAAAAAACAAATTGTTTAAAAAACCGATAATCAACAGACAAATAAGGGCGCAGGAAGTCAGATTAATCGACGAAACCGGAAAACAACTGGGAGTTGTGCCGTTTGAAGAAGCTGCCCGGCTTGCCATAGAACGCAAATTAGATTTAATCCAGGTTACGGAAAAAGTAACACCTGTAGTTTGCAAATTGGGAGATTACGGAAAATATCTTTATCAAGAAGAGAAAAAAAATAAATCGACAAAAAAACAAAAGGGAGGAGAGCTTAAAAGAATAAGATTAACTTTTAATATATCTCTGCATGATCTGGAAACTAAGGCGCACCAAACGGAAAAATTTTTAAATAAAGGAAATAAAGTAAGGGTAGAAATGTATTTAAAGGGACGGGAAAAAGCATTCCAAGATCTCGCCAGAAAAAAAGTAAGCAAATTCCTAGAAATTTTGCAAAATGCCACTCCGATTAAAATTGAAAGAGACTTAAAAAAAGAATTCGGGGGTTTGATGATAATCATTTCAAAAGGGTAGCAAAAGAGGATAAATCCTCTTTTGCTGAAGCGTTAGCTGAAGCGGAAGAAGAGATTTATCTCTTTGCCCCCACCTTCGCCCGCCCAAGGCGGGCTCGGTATTACAGGCGATGAATCTAGGGATTCATCTTTACCTTCGCCCGCCCAAGGCGGGCTCGGTATTACAGGCGATGAATCTAGGGATTCATCTTTACCTTCGCCCGCCCAAGGCGGGCTCGGTATTACAGGCGATGAATCTAGGGATTCATCTTTACCTTCG
>Ga0315293_10000482_pt1 | contig 37031 bp, 30 predicted proteins | sample YL17G13_20_MG_FD_203071 | JGI IMG/M metagenome (GOLD analysis project Ga0315293, IMG submission 203071) | Sediment microbial communities from Yellowstone Lake, YNP, Wyoming, USA - YL17G13_20 | ecosystem: Environmental > Aquatic > Freshwater > Lake > Sediment | place: USA: Wyoming | collected... | reverse complement strand
GCCCGAAGGGCAACGAAACCTATTTAGTGTGACTATGGAATTTTTGATTTGGATTTCTATTCCGATCCATTGCCTTTGTTTTCTTTCCCGTACACCGTCGACCGTTTGCCGTACACCGAGTACTGACTTCAAATTAACGGCCAGGTCTGCTGCGGCAGGTAGAAGATCATCTCCACCTGGGTGCCGACGTTCTTTTCCGAGATGATCACCAGCTTGTCGGCGAAGCGCTTCATGTTGGCGATGCCCATGCCGGCGCCGAAGCCGCGCTCGCGGATGTAGTCCGGGGCGGTCGAGTAGCCTTCCTTCATGGCCTTCTCCAGGTCCTCGATGCCGATGCCGTTGTCCACCACGCGCACGATGAAGCGGTCCTCGTCCTGGAAAAAATAGATGTCGCCCTGGCCGCGGCTGTGGATGACGACGTTGGTCTCGGCCTCGTAGGTGGCCACGCCGACGCGGCGCACGATGTCGTTGGGGAAATTCTTGCCGGCCAGGAACTGCTTGAGCATGGCGGCGCCGCTGCCGGCGGCGTCGATGTCGTTGCTGTCGATCTGGTAATGGAACTCGGCCTCCTCGCTGATCAGCCGCTCGCCGGTGATGATCGAGAATTCGCTGTTCAGGGTGGAGGTCCGCTTCTGGTCGTGCAGGTAGATGAGGTTGAACTTTTCCAGGATGCCGTGCATGATGTCTTCCTTGCTGATGATACCGAGAACGCGCTTTTCGTCGTCGACCACCGGGAAGCGCCCGTACTTGTAATTCTCGAACTTGTCGACCACCGCCACCAGCGAGTCGTCCTTGTGGATGGTGACGACTTCCGTGGACATGATCTTGCGGATGGGATCGTTGATGATGTTGAATTCCAGGGCGTGGATGATATCCTCGATGCTGATGATGCCGATCAGCTGCTTGCGCTCGTCGACCACGGGGATGCCGGAAATCTTCTTGATCTTCATCAGCTCCTTGGCGTGGGCGATCTTCTTGTCTCCCGAGATTTCGACCACGTGGGAACTCATGATGTCGCCGGCCTTGATGCCCTCGAAAATGGCGGCGTACTTGGCGAGCTTAAGATTTTCCGTCATCGCTGCCCCGCAAGCCCGAGGCGTAGATCTTGCCGCAGGACGAGTACAGGTAGCCGCGAGTCCTGAGCAGCAGGAAGTTGTTGGAGCGGGCGTAGGCGATGGTCTCCGGGGCGATGCTCTTGCCGCGCACCACGATCAGGCCAAGCAGGTCGGTGACCAGGGCGGTGCGGATGACCTGCGGATAGGTGTAGCCGGTGAGGATGATCATCCCCGGCTTGGACAGGGCCAGCATGTCGCTGATCATGTCGCTGGCGCCGACCGATTTCACTTCCTCGTCGAGCTTGTCCTCCCCGGACAGCACCTCGGCATCGAGCATGGCGATGATATCGCGGACTTTGATCATGTTTTCAAACCTCGGGCCGGGCAAAGCGAATCGGGCGCACGCCGCAGCCTTTCATTTCAGTTTTCGCTGTAGATCTCTTTTTCGTACTCGGTTTCCAGGCGCAGCTTGTGCTTGGCCTCTTCCTGGGCCAGGGCCAGGAAGGTTTCGCGCAGCCCCTCGTCCTGCGCCATGGCCGCCAGGTCGTTGTAGAATTTGAACGAGGCCTTTTCCCGGCGCATGGCCACGATCAGCGCCTCCTGGTAGTCCATGCCCGGGGTGGGGACGATGTCGACCAAGTAGTCGACGATCTTCAGGTCGGTCACCTGCTTAGCGGCCGGCTTGAAGGTGCTGCCCGCCTTCACACGCTGGAGTTTTTCCTTGTGCATGTTCTCCTCGCCGGCAAACTGGACGAACTGCTCGCTCAGCGCCTTGTTCTCCAGCTTCTTCGACCACTCCAGGTAGAACTGGCGCGCCTCCTCTTCCTTCTCGATGGCGAAGTCCAGGACCTCGTTGACCGACTTGAAGTTCGTCAGCATGGCCATGGGCTGACCGCAGCATACCAGTTCCCCCTTGCCCGCGGCGATCACCTTGACGATTTTTCCGCAGATCGCGCACTTGTAGAAATCGTTCATGGAGTACCTCCAGATTTTTCAAAACCCGATTGTAGCATTGATGAAGAAAAACCGCAAACGGGGTTGGGGCTAATGCCTGGGTGAAGGAATGCTTTATGTAGGGGAGGGTTTCCAAACCCTCCCGCTAACTGGTGAAGAACAGCAACGGGTCGGTTTCAAACCGACCCCTACAAAAGAATAGGAATGAACGCGGGAGTGAAATAGTTGCTTGTGTTTAATTTTCCGCCGGAATATAATTCAGCCATGCAATGCAGCAGCTGTCATGGCGAGATTCCCGAGGACGCGGTTGTCTGCCCGCACTGCGGAGCGCAGGCGGCTCTTGAATTGGGAAGGTTCGCTCGACTGGCAAAAATCTTTTCCAGCCGCTACGATTTCATCCGCCTGCTGGGGAGCGGCGGCTTCGCTGAGGTCTACCTGGCCCTGGACAAGATGCTGGAAAGGGAAGTGGCCATCAAGATCCTCCTGCCCCAGCACGGCCAGGACCCGCAGACGGTCGAACGCTTCCTGCGCGAAGCCAGGCTGTATGCCAAGCTGGAGCACAAGAACATCATCCCGATCTATGACACAGGCATCCTGGAAGGGCATGTCTTCATCACCATGAAATACATCCGCGGCGAGAGCTTGAAGCACGTTCTGTTCGCCCAGAAAAGGATCGCCCCGGAGCAGCTGCCCGGCATCATCAGCGGCATAGCCCAGGCCCTGGCCTATATCCACCGCCAGGGGATCGTCCACCGCGACATCAAGCCGGCCAACATCATCGTCGAAAAAGCGTCGCGGGCCGTCTACCTGGCCGATTTCGGCATCGCCCGTGCCGAGTCGAGCCAGACCCTGACCCAGACCGGCATGATCGTCGGCACCCCCTTCTACCTTTCGCCCGAGCAGATCCAGGGCAAAAAGATCGACCCGCGCTCGGACATCTACTCCCTGGGCGCCACCTTGTACGAGTTGGTCACCGGCGAACCTCCCTTCAAGGGCGACTCCCCGTTGGAAATATTATATCAGCACATCAACCAGAAAGCCAAGTCCCTGGCCAAAATGGTCCCCCAGGTCGACCCGGTCATTGAGCGCATCATCAGCCGCTGCATTCAGAAGGACCCGGCCCGGCGTTTTCAAAAAGCCGAGGAGATCGTCGCTGAGCTGGGCGAGCAGTCGGGAGGATTCCCGGCTGCTGTTTTTGAAAAAACGGTGCTGAGCGCCGGCGCCCGTCCCCGGCCCGCTAGGACCTGGAAAATCTTAACCGGCCTGGCGCTCCTGGCCGCGCTGGCCTGCGCCGCCTATTTCCTGTGGCTGAAGAACGCCCGGCCGGCAGCGGTCCAGGCGGAGAAAAACAGGACGGTCACCGTTGCCGGTCAAGACGAAGCGAAGCCCGGTCGGGCCGCGGTGCCTGCGCCGAAGCAAGCAGTTCCCGTTGACGAGCCGGCCCGCGCCGAAGAGAAGCGGGAACAGGAAACGACTGCAGCGAAACCGGGCCGCAAAACCCCGGACAGGCGCGAAGTCCCCGCCCACGCCAGGGTGGGAAAAGCAATAACGGTTGCCGCGGAAACGCAGAAGAATTCCGAAGTTCTTGCGGTTCCGGGCACCGTTCAGTTCAGTTCGTTCCCTCCCCTGGCCGACGTTTACCGGGGCGTGGAAAAACTGGGCAACACCGAGCAAATGTTCGAAAAAAAGTTTCCCGCCGGCGACTATCTTTTCGTATTTTCAATTCCCGGCTACCAGTCCGCCGAGGTGCGGATCACGGTTGCAGCCGGGGAGACGGTCGGCGCCCACCATCGTTTTCCCCCTTTCCGCGCTTTTACCATCATTGCCAGGCCTTTCGGGCGCGTTTTCATCGATAACAAGGAATACGGGGACACGCCGCAAACCGTCAAGCTCGCCTACGGCGAACACCTGGTGAGGATCGCCAAGGACGGCTATTTGAGCCAGGAACGAATAATAAACATTGATGCGGGCACGAAGAATTCGATTTTCTTTGAACTCAGCAAGGAGGAAAAAAAATGAAAAACAGCAAAAAAACGGTCGCCCTGACAATTTTTCTGTTCATCCTGACCCTGGTTTCGGGTGCCTACCCGGCCCTCAACGCCCAGACCGCTCCAGACGCGGACGATACCGCCAAGCTGGTCAGGGAAGCCGACGAAGCGTACCAGAACGGTAATTTCAGGCTGGCTATCGAAAAATACCAGAAAGCCATGCGTCTGATCGGCGAAAAGAAAGAGCTGGCCCAGACCAAGCAAGAGCTCTTTCAGACCATGACCTCGCTGGCCCTGACCTATTTCACCATTCAGGAAAACGCCAAGGCGGAAAGACAGCTGGAGGACCTGATCCGCATCAATCCCAACCAGGAGCTGGACCCGGAGTTCTATCCGCCGAAATTCATCGAGATCTTCCACGCCGTGCAGAACGGCCTCCTGGGCAGGCTGGTCGTCGAATCCGTCCCGGCCGGGGCCGGCATGACCGTCGGCGCGAATCCGCTCGGCCAGACGCCGTTGACGATAGAGAAGGTGCTCAAGGGGAAATATTCGCTCAAGCTGGAGCTCAAGGGGTACGCCCCCGCCAACCGGGAGATCATCGTCCAGGCCGCCGTGGATAATCGGGAGAACTTCCAGCTGGAGGCGCTCCAGTCGGTCATTGAAAAAAAGGCCGGACCCGCCCCGGCCGAGGCGAAAAAGAAAAAGAAGCTCTCGCCCTGGATCATCGTCGGCGGCGCTGCCCTGGCGGCGATAGCCATAATCTTGTTGACCGGCAAAAAGAGCGAACCGCAAAAACTGCTGCAATCGCTTCTCTTCACCACCGAAGTCAACGTGCCCATCGACGTGCTTCTGCCGACCTACCTGCCGATGGAGGTCAGCGGTGTTCCGGCCAAGATCGAAAAGGTCGACTACAAGGTGACCATCGACCACCCGAACCGTATGGAGGACCTATCCATCACGATCGTCGGTCCGGACACGCACACCATGTACAACATATGGAATCGCCAACAGTCGACCGTCGCGCCGACGGTGATCAGCGGTACGACCAACGACTTCAACAACGTGCCCCCCAACGGCACCTGGCGCCTGCTGGTGCAGAACCAGGGCCACAACCCCGGCGGCCGGATTTTGAACTTTACCCTGAGGATCTATTTTTACCAATAAGAAGAGCCGAGAAAAAATTTTAGTGTAAATTATTTATTGACATCAGCCTCTTTTTTTTATAATATATCACTTCTATTAATGCACTGGAAAAAACTTGCGCTGGGTCCGTTTTGAAGCGGGAAAAGCTTCAGGAGAATGCACATGCGGGTCAAAGAGGTTGCCGAAAAGCTGGGACTTAAAATATTGTCCGCCGGCGTCGATGGGCAAATCCTGGGTGGTTACGTATCCGATCTGCTCTCCGACGTCATCGCCAACGCCGAGGAGGGCTGCCTGTGGATCACCGTGCAGCGCCACTTGAATATCGTCGCCGTGGCCCAGCTGAAGAAGCTCGCCGGCATCGTCCTCAGCCGGGGCAGCGAGCCCGATGCCGCCGTGCTGGAAAGGGCCGCCCAGGAGGGTTTGTTCATCCTTTCGACCTCGGACGACTCATTCACCGTCGCCGGCAAGCTCTATGCCCTGGTCTGCGCCGGTCAATGACGTGCCGTTCCCAGTTTTGTTCTTCAAGAATCATTCATTTTCTTTATAAATAGGAGGCTTGCATGGAAGCCCAAGCTGTCCATATCCCGGATAACGCCGAGTACCGGGAACTGAAGGAATTCATCGATGCCAACCGGAACGTTCCCGGGCCCCTGATCCAGATATTGCACCGGGCCCAGAAGATCTTCGGCTACCTGCCGCTGGAAGTCCAGCACTTCGTCGCCCGTGAACTCGATGTCAACCTGGCCAAGGTGTTCGGGGTGATCACCTTTTACAACTTTTTCCGCCTCGATCCCATCGGCGATCACATCGTCAACCTGTGCCTGGGGACCGCCTGCCACGTCAAGGGCGGGTCGGATATTTTGAAGGTCCTGGAAAAGGAACTGGGGGTCAAGGTCGGCGGCACCACGGCCGACCGCTTTTACACCCTGTCGACCGCCCGCTGCTTCGGCGCCTGCGGCCTGGCTCCGGTGCTGATGCTCGACGAAGAGGTGCACGGCCGGCTCAACCCCCAGAGGGCCGTCCAGATCCTGCGCGATTTGAAGGCCCAGGCCGAGGAGATCCCGGCCGTTATAAACAAGGAGGAAAAATGAAACTCGAAGACTTGAAGAAAATCAGGGAAAAGACCGAAAAAGATATGCTGCTGCGCGCCGCCAAGACGCGGCTCAAGGTGGTGGTCGGCATGGGCACGAGCGGCATCGCCGCCGGCGCCCGCGAGACGCTGAAAGCCTTCCTGGATGAGATCGAGAAGCGTTCCTTGCGCGATGTCATCGTCACTCAGGCCGGCGAGCGCGGCCTCAGCTCCCACGAGCCGATCGTCACCGTTGTCGAGGAAGGCAAGCCGTCGGTGGTCTACGGCAACGTGTCGGCAGAGGTGGCGCGCCGGATCGTGGCCGAGCACCTGGTCAACGGCAACCCGGTATCCGAATTCATCATCGAAGTCAAGGAATAACAGCGAGGGCGTCATGAACAAACGGCTGGACGTGCTGATCTGCGGAGGCGGCGCCTGCATCTCCTCCCACAGCCACGAATTCAAGAAAAAACTGCAAGAAGAGATCGAGAAGGCCGGCCTGGGCGAGGAGATCCACCTGGTCGAAACCGGCTGCATGGGCCCCTGCGAACTGGGCCCGGTCATGGTCGTCTATCCCGACGGGTCTTTTTACATCAGGCTGAAAGAAGAGAACGCCGCAGAGATCGTTCAGGAACATTTTCTCAAAGGCCGGCCGCTGCAGAAACTCCTTTGGCAAGCTCCGGAAGCCCGCAAGATCGTCGAGCAGAAGAAGCAGGTGCCGTTCTTCGAGAAGCAGCTGAAGATCGTCCTCTCCAACTGCGGCCGCATCGATCCGGAAAACGTCGGCGAATATATCGCCCAGCGCGGTTACGAAGCCTTGGGCACGGCCTTGACCCGCATGACCCGCGAGCAGGTGATCGACGTCATGACCAAGTCGGGACTGCGCGGCCGCGGCGGCGCCGGTTTTTCCACCGGCATGAAATGGAAGTTCGCCTACGACAGCCCGGGAGGGCAGAAATACGTCCTGTGCAACGCCGACGAGGGCGACCCCGGGGCTTTCATGGATCGCGCCGTGCTCGAGGGCGACCCCCACTCGGTGTTGGAAGGAATGGCCATCGCCGGCTACGCCATCGGCGCCGACCAGGGCTACATTTACGTGCGCGCCGAATATCCGCTGGCCATCGAACGCCTGAAAACGGCCATCGCCCAGGCCCGCGAAATGGGCCTGCTGGGGAAAAACATTTTCGAGACTCCATTCAACTTCGATGTCGAGCTGCGCATGGGGGCCGGGGCTTTCGTCTGCGGCGAGGAGACGGCGCTCATGGCTTCGGTCGAGGGCCTGCGCGGCCAGCCGCGCCCCAAGCCGCCGTTCCCGGCGGTCAAGGGGTTGTGGGGCAAGCCATCGGTGATCAACAACGTCGAGACCCTGGCCACGATCCGCCACATCATCCTCAACGGCTGGGAATGGTTCGCCGCCATCGGCACCGAGAAGAGCAAGGGAACCAAGATCTTTGCCCTGTCGGGCAAAGTGACCAACACCGGGCTGGTGGAAGTGCCGATGGGGATCACCCTGGGCGAACTGGTCTTCGATATCGGCGGCGGCATCCCCAACGGCAAGGCCTTCAAGGCGGCCCAGACCGGCGGCCCGTCGGGCGGCTGCATCCCGGCCAAATATTTGAACACGGGCCTCGATTACGAATCGCTAAAAGCACTGGGCTCGATCATGGGCTCCGGCGGCCTGATCGTGCTGGACGAGGACAGCTGCATGGTCAACATGGCCAAGTACTTCCTCGAGTTCTCGCTGGAGGAGTCGTGCGGCCAATGCGTTCCCTGCCGGGTGGGCTTGAAGCAGATGTACGATCTGCTGGAAAAGATCACCAACGGCCATGGCAGCATGGTCGACCTGGAGAAGCTGGAGAGCCTGGCCTACACGGTGCGCGCCACCTCGCTGTGCGGCCTGGGGCAGGCCGCGCCCAATCCGGTCATTTCGACCATCAAGTATTTCAAGCATGAGTATCTCGAACATATCCTGGATAAGAAATGCTCCGCCGGCGTCTGCGCCGCGCTGTTCCCCGCTCCCTGCGTCAACGCTTGCCCGGCCGGGGTCGACGCCGCCGCCTACATTTCCCACATGAGCGACGGCCGCCGTCGCGAAGCCTACTACCAGCACATGCAGAACAACCCCTTCCCGATCGTCTGCGGCCGGGTCTGCCCCGCTTTCTGCGAGAAGAAGTGCTCGCGCGGCAAGTACGACCAGGCTCTGGCCATCCGCGAGGTCAAGCGGCTGTTCGCCGACTGGGCCATCGACGAGGGGCTCGGCTTCGCCCCGCCCCAGAATCCGCACCAAGAGAAGGTCGCCGTCATCGGCGCAGGGGCTGCCGGCCTCGCCTGCGCCTTCTATTTGACGCGCTTGGGCTACAAACCGGTGGTTTTTGAAGCCATGAAAGTGGCCGGCGGCATGATGAAGGTCGGCATCCCCGACTTCCGCCTTCCGAAGGACAAGCTGCAGGCCGAGATCGGCGTCATCCAAAGGGCCGGCGTTGAGATCAGGACCAATTCGCCGGTGGCAACGATAGAAGAACTGAACAAGAAAGGATACGCCGCCGTGTTCATCGGCAGCGGCGCCCAACAGGCGCAGAAGCTGAACATCGAAGGCAACGAACTCAAAGGCGTGCTCTCGGGCATCGACTTCCTGCGCGATGTCAACCTGGGCAAAAAAGTAAATCTGGGCGACGACGTGGTCGTTGTCGGCGGCGGCTCGACCGCCATGGACGCCGCCCGCATGGCTCGCCGCCTGGGCGCCAGAAATGTCCGCCTGGTTTACCGGCGCACGCGCGCCGAAATGCCGGCTCAGTGCGAGGAGCTGGTCGGGGCCGAGGAGGAGGGCGTGGAAATGGACTTCCTGGTCAACCCGTTGAAGGTCGTCGGCAAGGCCGGCAAGGTCAGCGGCCTGCACTGCATCAAGACCGAGCTGGGCGATTTCGACGACTCGGGCCGCCGCCGGCCGGTGCCGGTAAAGGGCAGCGAGTACACCATCCGCGCCAGCTCCGTCATCTATTGCCTGGGCCAGAAGCTCAGCCTGGGGCTGACCGGCGGCAAGCTCGACCTGGACAAGCGCGGCCACATCGCCGTCAACAAGCGTACCATGGCCACCAGCATGCCCGGGGTATTCGCCGGCGGCGACGCCGTCAACCCCTCGACCGTGATCGAGAGCGTCGCGCAGGGGCGCCAGGCGGCCAAGAGCATCGACATTTTCTTCGGCCGGGCGGGCGCATTGTACGACCAGCCGCGCCAGGTGGTCGAGGTCCATTACGACGAAGATGCTTACTTGAAGACCATCGCGCGCCAGGAGCCCCAGCTCGAGGAAGTCGACAAGCGCGTTGCCCAGCCGGGGCTGGAGGTCAGCCGCGGCCTGACCCTGGACGAGGCGTTGGAGGAAGCGCGGCGCTGCCTGCACTGCGACCGCGACCAGAACCCGGAAAAAGAGGCCGTCGTTTCCGAGCCGGCGGCCATCGAAGCCATGCTGTGAGGTACCATGAAGCGGGATAAAATATTGAAGCAATACGAAGCCTCGGGAGACAACCTGCTGGCCATCCTGCACGACATCCAGGACGCCAGTGCCGAGCATTACCTGGACGACGCCTCCTTGCGCGCCGCCGCCGACTACCTGAAGCTGCCCTACAGCTTCGTCTACGGCGTGGCCAGCTTCTACACCATGTACAGCCTGGAGCCGCGGGGCAAAAACCTCATCCGCATCTGCCAGTCCCCGCCCTGCCATTTGCTCGGCGCTTCGACCATCTCGCGCGAGCTGATGCGGCTGCTGGGCGTCGGTTTCGGCGCGACCACGCCCGACAAGCTCTTTACCCTGGAAATGACCTCCTGCCTCGGCGTGTGCGGCGTGGCCCCGGCCATGATGGTCAACGGCCGGGTCTACGGCAACCTGACCCGGGAGCGCATCGGCGGGATCATCGAGGACCTGAGGAGGGTAAAATGAGCGTCTATCGCACCCACGTCCTGCTCCCGGTCGACGAAGGGACGGCCCAGGCCGGGGTCTTCGAAGTCAAGCGCCGGCTGGAGAAGGAACTGAAGGCCCGGAAGTTGCAGGATGAAATAAAAGTCTTGGAAAGCGGCAGCGTCGGCATCGTCGGCAAAGGGGTGATCCTGGCTGTTTATCCCGACCGCATGTACTATTTCAATGTCAGCGAGGACGATGTCGTCCGCATCATCGAGGAGCACCTGCTGAAGGGGCGGGTGGTGGCCGGCCTAAACCACGCCCCGATCGCGGCCGCGACCGCGGCCACGGCGACCAAGAAGGACGCCAAAGTCGGGCTGACCCGCGAGCAGCGCCGCGTCGTCCTGGATAAAGCCTGGACCGTCGATCCCGAGAGCATCGACGAGGTTATTGCCGCCGGCGGCTACAAGGGGCTCGAAAAAATCTTCACGGAGAAGATCACGCCCGAGGCGGTGATCGAAGAGATCAAGAACTCGGGGCTGCGCGGCCGCGGCGGTGCCGGTTTTCCGACCGGCATGAAGTGGGAGTTCACGCGCAAGGCCTCGGGAACGGAAAAATACGTCATTTGCAACGCCGACGAAGGCGAGCCGGGTACGTTCAAGGACCGCCTGATCCTCGAGGGCGATCCGCACAGGCTGATCGAGGCCATGACCATCGCCGCCTATGCCATCGGCGCCGGCCGCGGCTTCATCTATATCCGCGGCGAGTACGAACTGTCCATCGAACGGCTGCGCAAGGCCATCGCCCAGGCGAACGAATACGGCCTGCTCGGCAAGAACATCCTGGAGAGTGGTTTCTCCTTCATGCTGGAGATCAGGAAGGGCGCCGGCGCCTACGTCTGCGGCGAGGAAACGGCGCTGATCGAGTCGCTGGAGGGCAAGCGCGGCAACCCGCGCGTCAAGCCGCCCTACCCGGTGACCAACGGGCTGTGGCAGAAGCCGACGGCGGTCAACAACGTCGAAACTCTGGCCAACATACCGGCCATCATCAGCAACGGCGCCGGCTGGTTCCGCAAGATCGGCACCGACAAATGCCCGGGGACCAAGGTCTTCACCATCCTCGGCCACGCCGAGTATCCGGGACTGGTCGAGACTGAAATGGGCACTCCCTTGCGCGAGATCATCTTCGGCTACGGCGGCGGCATCAAGGGCGGCAAAAAATTCAAGGCCGCCTTGCTGGGCGGCGCGGCCGGCGTCTTCCTGCCCGAAAAACTGCTGGACGTGAAGATGGACTACGAAAGCCTGAAAGAGAACAAGGCGGTGCTCGGCTCGGGGGCCGTGCTGGTGATGGACGAGGGAACATCGATCGTCGACATGCTCTTTTCCATCGCCAAGTTCTTCGCCCACGAGAGCTGCGGCCAGTGCGTCCCCTGCCGCGTCGGCACGCACCAGATCCTGGACATCATCTACCGGGTCCGCCAGGGGAGGGGGCGCGAAGGCGACCTCGAGACCATGCTCGGCCTGGCCGAGGCGATGTTCCGCTCGTCGCTCTGCCCGCTGGGCCAGTCGCTGGTCATGCCGGTCAAGAGCGCGCTCGAGAATTTCAAGGAAGAATTCACGCTGGCCATCAGCCATGCCGAGAAACCATAAGGAGGCATCCATGTCGGAAATGGTAACCATCAATATTGACGGGAGGGACATCCAAGCGGCCAAGGGAGAAAATCTGCTCAAGGTGGCCAGGGACAACGGCTTCGACATCCCGGGCTTGTGCTTCTACGAAAAAATAACGCCCACCGGCGACTGCCGGCTGTGCATGGTCAAAATAGAAGGCCGGCCGGGCATGGTCGCCTCCTGCCTGGTCAAGGTCGAGGCGGGGATGAAGGTCACCGCTTTCGATGCGCAGCTCGAAGAGACGCGCAAGATGCTGGCCGACGTGCTCCTCTCCGAACACAACGACGACTGTATCACCTGCGAGCGCGACGGCGACTGCCAGATTCAGGACCTGGCCTTCCGTTATGGGTTGGACACGCCCAAGCGCACCTTCGCCTCGATCTGGAAGGAGATCCCCCAAGCCCCGGACAGCACGGCTCCGGTCCTCTTCTACGATTCCTCGAAGTGCATCAAATGCGAGCGCTGCGTCAAGTCCTGCTTCGAGATCCAGGGCAAGGGCGTCTTGAGCATGGCCCAGCGCGGCATCCACAGCCACGTCGTGGCCGGCACCGGCCAGTGGTCGGGCTCGGAGTGCGACGGCTGCGGCGAGTGCGTTCAGGCCTGCCCGGTTGGCGCCCTGATGGAAAAGCCGGTCTACGGCGGCAAGCTGAAGAAGAAGGATGTCCAGAGGAAAGTGGTCACCACCTGCCCTTATTGCGGCGTCGGCTGCCAGCTCGAGCTCTGGATCAAGGACGAAAAAATTGCCAAGGTCAAGGGTTTCGACTCGGTGCCCAACTTCGGCGCTTGCTGCGTCAAGGGACGCTTCGGCCTCGATTTTGTGCAGCGCCCCGACCGGCTGACCAAGCCGCTGATCCGCAAGGAGGGCAAGCTGGTCGAGAGCACCTGGGATGAAGCCCTCGACCTGGTGGCGCGGAAACTCGGCGCCATCAAGAAGGAGCATGGGCCCGCCGCCCTGGCCGGGCTCTCCTCGGCCAAGTGCACCAACGAGGAGAATTTCGTCTTCCAGAAGTTCGTGCGCGCCGCCTTCGGCTCGAACAACGTCGATCACTGCGCGCGGCTTTGCCACGCCTCGACCGTGGCCGGCCTGGCCCGCTCCTTCGGCTCGGGCGCCATGACCAACTCCATCGAGGAGCTGGAGAATGCCGAGGTCATCCTGGTCACCGGCTCCAACACCACCGAGACCCATCCGGTGATAGCCACGCGCATCAAGAAGGCGGTTCTCTTCCACGGCGCCAAGCTCATCGTCATCGACCCGCGCCAGATCGACCTGGTCAAATATACCGAGAAGTACGGCGGCATGTGGCTGCGCCAGAAGAACGGCAGCGACGTGGCCTGGGCCAACGGCATGATGAACGTCATCATCAACGAGAAGCTCCTCGCCGAGGATTTCGTCAAGACGCGCACCGAGGACTTCGAGGCCCTGAAAAAAGTCGTGTCGGGCTACACCCCGGAAAAGGTAGAGAAGATCACCGGCATCCCTGCGCATAAGCTCCAGGAAGCTGCGCGTCTCTACGCCAAGGCCAAGTGCGCCTCCATCGTCTACTCGATGGGCATCACCCAGCACACCACCGGCACCGACAACGTCATGTCCATGGCCAACCTCTCCATGCTCACCGGCAACCTGGGCAAGGAGTCGGCGGGCGTGAACCCGCTGCGCGGACAGAACAACGTCCAAGGGGCCTGCGACATGGGCGCCCTGCCCAACGTCTTCCCGGGCTACCAGGCGGTGAGCGACGCCGCCCTGCGCGAGAAATTCGAGAAGGCCTGGAACGTCAAGCTGGACGACAAGGTCGGCCTGACCGTGGTCGAGATCATGCACCACGCCGCCGAGGGCAAGATCAAGGGGCTGTACATCATGGGCGAGAACCCCATGGTCTCCGATCCGGACCTCGGCCACGTGAAAAAAGCCCTGGAAAAGCTGGGCTTCCTGGTCGTCCAGGACATCTTCCTGACCGAGACGGCCCAGCTGGCCGACGTGGTCCTGCCGGTGGCCTCGTTCGCCGAAAAGCAGGGGACCTTCACCAACACCGAGCGCCGCAGCCTCTGGGTGGAAAAGGCCGTTCCCGCCCCGGGCGAGGCGCGCATCGACTGGGAGGTCATCCGCGACGTGAGCACGCGCATGGGTTATAGGATGGAATATAACAGCTTGGAAGACATCGTCAACGAGGTCAATAAACTGGTGCCGCAGTACGCCGGCATCACCTACGCCCGCCTCATGCGCGGCGACAAGCTGCAGTGGCCCTGCCCCAATCCCGAGCACCCGGGGACGAAGTTCCTGCACCGCGACAAGTTCACCCGCGGCCTGGGCAAGTTCTTCGCCATCGACTATATCCCCCCGGCCGAGTGGCCCGACGAGAAATACCCGTTTCTGCTTTCCACCGGCCGCTTGCTCTACCATTACCACACCGGGAGCATGAGCCGGCGCACCGTGGCGCTGCCGCAGTACGTGCCCGGACCGTTCATGGAGATGCACGCCGCGGACATGAAGAGGCTGGGCATCGCCAGCGGTGAGCAGGTCAAGGTGTCGTCGCGGCGCGGTTCGATCGTTACCGAGGCCCGGGAGAGCGGGCGCGTCGACACGGGCTCGGTCTTTATCACCTTCCATTTCGCCGAAGCCGCGGCCAACCTGCTGACCAACGACGCCTTCGATCCCGTCGCCAAGATCCCCGAGTTCAAGGTGGCGGCCTGCCAGATAGAAAAAATCAACCCATAAAAGAGGAGGAACAATGGAGTACGACTGCAAGAGCCCGGCCATGGTGGCCGCGGACTGGAATGAGAACATCTGCGTGAAGAAAACCACGAACAACTGGTTCAAGCTGCTGGTGCTGGGCATCCTCGCCGGCGCCTACATCGGTTTCGGCGGCGAGCTCTCGAACATGATCGGCCATGACGCTGCGACCTTTGTCGGCGCGGGCCTGGCCGCCTTCATCAAGGGCGCGGTGTTTTCCACCGGCCTGATGCTGGTCGTCATCGCCGGGGCGGAGCTGTTCACCGGCAACACCATGATCACCATGTCGGTTCTGGACGGCAAGTCCAAGCTCAGCGGCTTACTGTACAACTGGTCGATCGTCTACGTCGCCAACCTGATCGGCTCGCTGCTGGTGGCCTACATCATGTTCGGCAGCGGACTTCTCGAGGGCCCCAATGTCGCCGTCGGCGCCGCCGCTCTGAAAACCGCCGCCGGGAAAGCCAGTCTGGCCTTCTGGCCCGCCTTTTTCCGCGGCATCCTCTGCAACTGGCTGGTCTGCCTGGCGGTGTGGATGGCGCTGACCTCGCGCAACACCATCGGCAAAGTCTGGGCCATCTTCTTCCCGATCATGGCCTTCGTCGCCTCCGGCTTCGAGCATAGCATCGCCAACATGTACTTCATCCCCATCGGCATCCTGCTGAAAGGGGTGAACGAAGTGGTGGCGGCCGCTACCGCCGCCGGCCTGGCACCCGAGAAGCTGGCCAATGTCGGCCTGTACGGCTTCTTCGTCAAGAACCTGATCCCGGTCACTTTGGGCAACATCGTCGGCGGCGGTTTCTTCGTCGCCACCCTGTACTGGTTCGCCTACATCCGCAAGTCCAAGAAAGCCGCCTAGTTTACTTCTTGATATTCTGATTTTCCGGGGCCGCTCAGCACAAACTATCCGTCTATCTTGCTACCTAGAAGACGGACTTAGTTTGTCTACCAACACTATTTCCGGAAGCGGAGAATTTTATTTTTTCAGAATTTGATTTTTAACCCGACCCCGGTCTGGAGCCCCCCCAGTTTGTAATCAATGCCCGGGACATCGCTGCCGGTATCAAATTTGGCCTTGGCACTGATAAAACGGGCACTCAGCACGAGGCCCACGGTATTGCCGAAGTAATACCCGGCCGCAATGCCGGCATTAAAACCAAGCACATTCTTGTTCACCACCGTGGAGCCGAATGCGACATTCACCTGGGTATAAGGATAGGCGGAATCAGTCACCTGATACTGCGTCACCAGCGTGGTCTTGGCCATGATAAAACAGGGCCCGGCGAACAGGTCGATGCCGAAGCTGCTCATCTTGAAGGTATACAGCAAGTTCAAATAGAGGTCGGTTTCCGTTAGTTCATAGCCTTGGCTACCGCTGACTTGGCGTGGAGCGTCAAAGAGCAAAGGATGGGGAACCGAGGCATTTATAGTGGCCGCCACATCCCTGGAAGCCATGGCGCCGCCGATTTCAACGCCTAACGCGGGAGAAAACTTGTAAGCCAAAGCGACATCGATGGTATTCCCTTTCCGGGCTTCGTATGATGTGACAAAACTGGCCTGTTCCTGATAGAGAGTCGGGGTATAGGTGCTGGCCACTGTCTCCGCGGTAAAACCCATGAAATAAGAACCGCGCAAAGAGAAGCGTTTGAATTCATCGATCTTAGCCCGGCGGGTCTTGATCGATTTTTTGGACTGCTTCTGGCTCATGGGGGGCGCTGAAATTTTCTCGCCCATTTCGGTCACCATACTCTCATGGATATAGCCCTTCTGAGCGGGATTGACGCCAGCGGCCGGCAATTGCACCTTGTACCAGAGACCGCTCTTTTCGATCACGTCGAATACCATTCCGGCCGACACTTCGCGCACGACCGGGCCGGAAACATCGGGAGTGCCCCGGACATTGGCTTTTTGGGCCTTGATTTTGACCTTCAGGCTGCCCTGGACGGCGGGCAAAATCAAAACCGCGATGACCATTATGATCAACAACCATTTCAAGTTTCTCATGCTACGCTCCTTACGCCGTAAAACCGATGGCCAGCATCGACTGCAAAACCTGCCCGTATTCGGCGCTGCCCGCCCCGTACAAATCGTTTGCTGACTGGAGCAGCGCTTGAGCGGCTTGTAAAAAATTAGCAGTTGGAGTCAGATAAAAGGTCCAGGCCCGGAAGTAAATCTGAGCCGCCTTGTCCATGCCGATGCTGGTGACGGTAAGATGGGAGATGGGGTTGGTGCCGCCATTGGCCAGCAAATAAAAGGCATGCCCGAAAATTGTGCAGTTGGTGTGAACGCCGCCCCAATCACCAGCCTCTGTATCGGGAAGATTGACAAATTGGCTCAAATGACATGGATCGGATAAGGCATTGGGATTGGCGAGATTGCGCAAATAATTTTCGCTGCTGTAAGTCGGAAAGATATCTTCGCCTATAACCCAATCGGCCTTGTTAAAGCCGTTTCCCGTTTGTTGAAAATGAAATTCGATCGCCGTGCCCATAATGTCGGAAAGAGATTCGTCGAGGGCACCGGATTGGGTATGATAAACAAGGCCTGAGGTATACGTCGTCACCCCATGGGTAAATTCATGCCCGACCACATCAAGACTGGCGCCGGTTTGCCAGTCGGTATACAATGGATCCAGGAACACCATGGCTTTCATGTCGGAACTCCAGAAGGCATTATCACTTAAGCCATAACCCAGAACATGGGTATAAGCGACAATCGGCAAATTGGAACCATCCATGCCGTGACGGTTATGCTTCACATAATAGTAGTCATATACCCAACCAAGATAGGCATGAACATTAACGTTGGTATCCATGGCAAAAACGCCATTCGCGCTGGATGGAATTTCCGATAGATTGTCGTCAATACTTTGATTGTAATCCCACAAGGACTGCTTGACCGGGCGGATACTTGTGTCTAGTGTGGCCATCCAGTAACTATAATTGTCTTGGGTTAGAACCAGTTTCATTTGATCTCCATGAAAGCCGGTTCCGACCCCGATGACAGCTTGGTCGGTCTTGATATCTGAAAAAGTGAGTAAAATCGTGCCATCCGCTGCATCAATCAACCCGGTCTGGGAAAATCCCAGCCCCCGGCGCACCTTGACGCGAAAAGCCAGGCGGAACTCATCATCGGAAATGGGGTAGATGGTTAGCACGCTCGGTTCGGTTAATTCCAGCGAATCCTGCCAGGGAAGGGATTGCATAAACCGCTTCTCGGCCTCCAAATTGTTCAACTTCGGTTGGATATCGACGGCTTGAATCGTGTAATACTCGCCGCTGATGCCGACTAGTGAACCATTCTTTTTATGCAGTATTATCTGTCCCCCGAAAACCGGGATACCTTTGTAAAATTGGTTGTAACGACGATGTTCCATATTGGCAATGGCGTCGGTTTGCACTTTCTCCTGAATCAAATTGCCTTTTATTATTTCGCCTGCGAAAAAAGCCTGCAATTCCGCCAGGCTTTGCTTAGGTGACATTTTTTGAGCTTGCGGTCCGCAATCCCAATACAATAGCGATGGGCCCATATCGGCTGCCGGCAAGGCCATCACCAGCCAAAACAGCAATAGCAGCATGATGGATTGTTTCTTCATTAATAACCTCCTTAGAACTGAAAGGGCAATCATAGCATCACCATGCTTTGGAAGCAAGCCAGTTCGATTCTCCCTAAGCTTGTTGCCCGGGAAGCTGTTTAATATTGCGGGCAATTCCTCTTATCTGATATAATAACGAAAATTTTTTCAATAAAAATAAAATGGAGAAACAATATGGCTAAGGCTATTAAACAGGTTTTCGGCAGGGAGATACTGGATTCGCGCGGCAACCCGACCGTCGAGGCCGAGGTGACGCTCGCCGACGGGTCGTTCGGCCGCGCCGCCACGCCGTCGGGCGCTTCCACCGGCGTCCACGAAGCGTGTGAGTTGCGTGACGAGGACAAGAAACGTTACAACGGCAAGGGCGTCCTGAAGGCCGTGGGCCACGTCAACCGCGAGATCGCCGCGGCCCTAAAGGGCCAGGATGCCTTCGACCAGGAAAAGATCGACCGGCGGATGATCGGCCTGGACGGCACGGAAAACAAGGGCCGGTTGGGGGCCAACGCCATCCTGGCCGTGAGCCTGGCCGTGGCGCGCGCCGCGGCATCGAGCGACAACCTGCCTTTGTATCGCTACCTGGGCGGCGAAAAGGTCCACCTGCTGCCGGTGCCCATGTTCAATATCCTGAACGGCGGCGTGCACGCCAACTGGCAGGGGACCGACCTGCAGGAGTTCATGATCGCCCCGGTGGGAGCCGCCAGCTTCCGCGAGGCCCTGCGCTGGGGGGCGGAAACCTACCATGCCTTGAAGAAAGTGCTGAAGGACTCCGGTTATGCGACCGGGGTCGGCGATGAGGGCGGCTTCGCCCCGGCGCTGAAAACAAATGCCGAGGCGGTGGAGCTGATCCTCAAGGCGATCGCTGTTGCCGGCTACAAGCCCGGCGAGCATATCGCCATCGCCCTCGATCCCGCTTCCAGCGCCTTTTACGAGGATGGGTTTTACAACCTGCGCACTGAAAAGAGCAAGATCGACTCGGCACAGATGGTGGAGATGTGGGCCGATTGGGCGAAAAAATACCCCATTGTCGTTCTTGAAGACGGATTGGCCGAGGACGACTGGGAGGGTTGGAAATTGTTGAACCGGACGATCGGGGACAAGGTGGAACTGGTCGGCGACGACCTATTCGTGACCAATGTCAAGCGCATCGAGCGCGGCATCAAGGAGAAGGCGGCCAACGCCGTGCTGATCAAGCTGAACCAGATCGGCACCCTGACAGAGACAAGGGCGGCCATCGATATGGCGCGCGCGGCCGGTTGGGGTGCGATGGTTTCGCACCGCAGCGGCGAGACGGTCGACAGCTTCATCGCCGACCTCACCGTGGCCATGGCCACCGGGCACCTGAAGACGGGCGCCCCCTGCCGCGGCGAGCGGGTGGAGAAATACAACCAGCTGCTGCGCATCGAGGAAGAACTCGGCCCTGATGCCGTATACGCTGGCCGCAAGGCCTTCGTCAGGTGACCGGCTGGATGGGAATTGAGTTGATAACGGGAAAATTCCAAATTTCAAGCACCAAATCACAAATAAATTCCAAGTTCCAAATTCCAATGACCCAAACAAAGTCACCAGGGGCTTTTTATCTTCGTTTTGGTCATTGGTCCTTGGTGCTTATTTGGAATTTGGGATTTGCGATTTGGAATTTTTCCTCAAGTAGGGGTTTGATTCATCAAACCCATCCCGCAAAGAAACGAGAATGATTGATACCGGATCATCCACACCAGTCAGCCGCAATTTGTGGAAAATCCTCGCCCTGAAATTCCTGGGAGATTTCCTGCCCATCGCGCCGGTACTGATCCTGTACTACACGGCCAACGGTTTGAACTCCACCCAGATCTTCACCATCCAGGCCGCCTTCCACCTGGTGGTGCTTCTGTTGGAGGTGCCCTCCGGCTACCTGGCCGACGTGGTCGGCCGCAGGAAGACACTGATCCTGGGGGCGATCTTCTTCCCCCTGGGCTTGGCCGTGTATACCGTCGGCCGGAGCTTTGCCGCCTTTGTTTGCGCCGAGGCCGTGCTGGCGTTAAGCATCAGTATGCGCTCGGGCTGCGACTCGGCCCTGCTCTTCGATTCGCTGCGCCAGCTCAAGCGCGAAGGGGAATACAAGCGCTATGAAGGAAGGGGCGCTCTCTTTGCCCGGACCGGCACCGCCGTCTCCTCGGTACTCGGCGGGCTGCTGGCGGCCGTCTTCCTGCGCCTGCCTTTCCTGGTCAACATCGCCTCGGCCCTGTTCATGCCGCCGCTTACCGTTGCCCTGGCCGAGCCCGAGCGGGAGAAGCGCCACTCGCATGAGCCGCTGCGGGATATCCTGCGCATCTGCCGCTTTTGCTTGAAGGCGCCCCACATCCGCCCGGTGGTGCTGTTTGCCGGCCTGCTCATGGCCTGCAACCTGACCGGCGTCTGGGCCTATTTTCTCCTCTATCAGGGACTGGGCATCGGCATAGGCTGGTTCGGGATACTGTTCGCGGTTTTCCAATTGGCCGGCGCCCTGGGCGGCTCACGATCGCATGCCTTCAGCGAGCGCTTCGGGGCCAGGGCGCCCTTGCTCCTGGCGCTGCTCAGCCCCCTTTGCTTTGTCTTGCTCGGCCTGTTCCCGAGCGTGTGGCTCCTTATCCTGGTGCCGGCGAACGCCTTGCTCTGGAACCTGGCCTATCCGGTGCTGCTCGAGCGGCTCAACCTGGCCGTGAATTCCGACGTGCGGGCCACGGTCCTCTCCCTGGCCTCCATGGCCGGCAGCGTGACGTTCATCGTCATCTCTCCGCTCTTCGGCCGCCTGGTCGACGCTGTTTCCCTTTCCGCCGCCTTCGTCGCCCTGGGCGGTTTTTTTATCATTGCCGGAGCGCCGTTGCTATCGGCGATATTGCGAAATTGGCAAGAAGGGTAAGTCGGGCAATTGGCATCAATTAGTGAATAAAAATTATAAATATTTGAATAATCGAAAACACCAATCTCTCTAGAACTGTTTGTACAAAGGTTTTGCTTTTGGTATTCTTTATGCATTCTGTTCAGTACAAAAGAGGGGGTGACCATGAAAAAACAAATTTCAAGCTGGCTTTACCTGGGATTGATGGGATTGCTTTTAATTGTTTCCCCGGCCCGGCTCGCTGCCCAGGGGGCTGTCCCGGCGCTGGTCGCCTCTGGCTCCGGCGACGGCAAGCCCGAGCCGCTCCTCCTCTCCGGGCTGGCCATCGACGTGAGGATTGTCGGCGCGGTTGCCGAGACGCGCATGACCATGTCATTCCACAATCCATCCGACCGGCAGCTTTCAGGAGACCTCTATTTTCCCCTCCCCGAGGGCGCGACGGTCAGCGGCTACGCCCTGGACATCAACGGCGACATGGTCGACGGCGTCGTAGTGGAGAAAGAGAAAGGGCGGCGCGTCTTCGAGTCCCTCTCCCGCCGGCGCATCGACCCCGGGCTGGTCGAATGGGTAAAAGGCAACCATTTCAAGACGCGCATCTTTCCCATCCCGGCCCGCGGCGGCCGCACCGTCATGGTCCGTTATCTCAGCGAACTCTTCTCCCAGGACGGGGCCATGTTCTACCAGCTGCCGCTCGGCTTCAGCGCGAAGATAAAGGATTTCTCCCTGCGGGTCGAGGTCGCCGGCGACAGCGTGGAGCCGAAAGTCCGCTCCGGGGACCCCGGCAATCTCGCCTTCAAAAAGTGGCAGCAAAACTTCGTCGCCGAGACCAAGCTCAGCGACGCCTTGCTGCCCCGCGACCTGGTCGTCGAGGTCCCGGGCGCCGAAGCCCCAAGGGTGGTCGTGGAAAAAACCCCGGAAGGGGAGTATTATTTCCTGGCCAGCGTCGTGGTTCCGCAAATCCCGGCTGCGGACCGGGCCAGGGCGGCTGTTCCCGGCAAAGTCGCCATTTTCTGGGACGCTTCGGGCTCCCGCGGCCGGGGCGACCACCAGCGGGAACTCGATCTTCTGAAAGAGTATTTCGCCGGCTTGGGGAGCGAAAAGGTCTCCGTCACGCTGGTCGTTTTCCGCAATGAGCGCGAAGCGCCGGTCAATTTCCGGGTATTGAACGGCAATGCCGGCGAACTCCTGGCCGCGCTGGCCAAGGTCGACTATGACGGCGGCACGGCCATCGGCTGCCTGGCCCCGGCAGGGGATAGGGGCGCGCCCGACCTTTACTTCCTCTTCAGCGACGGCATCTCCAATTTCGGCGCGGCTGAACCGGCGCGGTTCGACGCGCCGCTTTATGTCTTCTGCGGCGACGGCGGGGCCGACCATCCCTTTTTGCACCACCTGGCTGAAAACAACGGCGGCCGCTACTTCAACCTGGTCCAGGTGAAGACCGCCGACGCGGCCCGGGATGTCGGCTGGCCTCCGCTTCGCTTTTCCGGTTGCGAAACCGACGCGGAACGCGTGGGCGACACCTACCCGCGTACGGCGCGAGCGGCTGGGGCGCGCTTCGTCCTGGCCGGGAAACTCCTGGCCGAAGAGGCCGATATCGCGTTCGCCTTTAGGCGCGGCAATGAGAAAATAAAAAATGTCCGCTTCCATGCTTCGCGCAGCGGAGCCGTTGAAGGCGGTTTGCTGCGGACCTTCTGGGCCCAGAAAAAAATCGAGGAACTCATGATATTTTCGCGGAGCAACGACCGGGAGCTCGTTGAGACCGGCAAGGCCTTCGGGCTGGTGACGCCGGGGACCTCGCTTATCGTTCTTGACAACCTGGAACAATATGTTGAGCACCGCATCGCCCCGCCGAAGTCGCTGCCCGAGATGCGCCGCCGGTATTTCGAGCGCAGCGAGCAGGAGAACTCTCAACGCAAGCGCGACGAGGAGGACCGCCTGGAGAAGATCTTCAACCTCTGGTCGGCCCGCCTGCAATGGTGGGGGACCGATTTTTCCAAGCTTCCCGCGCCGAAAAAGGAACCCCCGGTCGTCGTGCAAACTGCCCCGGCCAATCCTGCGCTTCCAGCCAGGCAGGCTTCTCCTGCCCGACGCCGTCCCGTTGCCTCCCGTTCCGATGTTACTCTGGACCGCAGGAGCAATGCCGGAATCCTGGGAAAAGTCGTATTGGAAGACGATTCGCCGGTTCCCGGAGTGATAATTTCTTTGAAGCATCCGCAGGGAGCGCAGACAGCTCTGGTGTCGGATGTTGAGGGGAAGTTTTGGTACCGGCATGTTCCGCCCGGAGCATACGAGTTGAAGGCGGAGCTGGATGGATTCCGTACCGTTCATTACCAGAACCTGCGCGTGCAGGCGGGAAAGACCATGGCATTGACCATTCCCCTGGAAATAGGAACAATCAGTGAAGCGGTGACCATCGCTGGCCATGTTGCCCCCGTCGATGTGAGGTCGACGGCAGTTGCCGCGAATGTCGAGGACGAGTACGAGGCGGATGGAGTGGATGGCGGCGTTGAGGGGGGAGTCGAAGGAGGGGTAGAAGGCGGGGTGATCGGCGGTGTTTTGGGCGGAGTGGAAGGAGCGCCCCAGGCTGCTCCCGCTGCCCCTGGTCAGGAAGGATTTCAGCCGGCGATCGCCATCCAGGCCTGGGACCCGAAGACGCCCTATATCCAGGCCCTGAAGGACGCGGCGGCTGACGCCCAATATGCCGTCTACATGGAGCAAAGGGGCCGGTTCGGCGTTTCGCCGGGATTTTACCTCGATTGCGCCGATTTCTTCTTTTCGCAAAAAAAACCCGCTCTCGGCCTGCGCGTTCTTTCCAATATCGCCGAGCTCGAACTGGAGGAAGCCGCCCTGCTGCGTATTCTGGGTCATAGGCTGCAGCAGCTGGGATATCTCGAGCTGAGCGCTTGGGTCTTCGAGGAAATACTGCGGCTGCGGTCCGAGGAACCCCAGTCTTACCGGGACCTGGCGCTGGTGCTGGCGGCGCAGGAGAAATACGAACGGGCCGTCGAACTGCTCAACCACGTGGTGATGAACGAATGGGAACGCTTCGACGAGATCGAGCTGATCGTGCTGAACGAATTGAATCAAATCGTCGTCAAGGCCAGGGCGGCGGGCATCACGGAGTTCAAGGTCTCGCCCCGTCTGCTGCAGCCGATGGACCTCGACATCCGTATCGTCATGACCTGGGACGCCGACATGACCGATATCGACCTGTGGGTGACCGAACCGACCGAGGAAAAAGCTTTTTACAGCCACAATCGCACCTCGATCGGCGGGCTGGTCTCAAAGGATTTCACCGACGGCTACGGCCCGGAAGAATACCTCATTCACAAGGCCAAACATGGCGTTTACAAGATCGAAGCCGATTACTACGGGAGCCACTCGAACCGCATGATCGGGCCGGTCACCGTGCAGGTCGATGTTTTCACCGACTGGGGGCGCCCGAACGAGAAGAAAAAGTCCCTGACCCTGCGCCTGTCGGAGAGCAAGGAGGTCGTCACCATCGGCGAGATCGAGTTCTAAAAAGTTGAATTATTGCGCCAAATTTTGCATACTGAAAGGTAACCGGCAAGGAGGCCCTAATGAACGGGTTGAGCTATTCGATCGCCGGCGAGGTGTTCGCCAGGTTTTCCGATTACCGGCGCGGCGTGGTTCTGGCCTACGATGTCCGCAACGGCGATTCGCCTGCTGAGTTGATGCAACTGCTCCGCCAGGAGGAGTCGCGGGCGCGGGAGCGGCTGAAGCTGGAGACTCTGACCCTTGATCCGCGCCTGGCCTCGTGGCGCGAGGCTTTCCGTTTGTTGGGTTATAAGCCGGGCGACTTCCGGCCGTCGATCGAGGCGCTGCTGCGCCGGGTGCTGCGCGGCCAGGACCTGCCCTCCATCAATGCCCTGGTCGATATCGGCAACATCGTCTCCCTGCGCCACCTGCTGCCGGTCGGCGGCCACGCGATCGACGTGCTGACGCAAGATATCGCCCTGCGTCCGGCGACGGGAAGCGAGGAGTTCACCCCATTCGGTTCGCAAGAGGTCGAGCATCCGCTCCCCGGAGAATTCATCTTTGTGGAGGGGAACGTGGTCCTTACCCGGCGCTGGATCTGGCGCCAGGCCAACCATACCCTGACCCTGCCGGAAACGACGGCTATTGAGTTCAACCTCGACGCCTTGCCGCCGGTCACAGCGGCCGACATGGAAGAGGCCGGGAAAGACCTGATCAAACTGATCGACCGTTTCTGCCCGGGTCGCAGGCGCTTTGAAATTCTCAGCCGCGGGAATCCGCGGCTTTTATTGGGAGGTGGGTCATGAGCAGTCCATCGGTGAAACTATACCGCCTGCGCGGCTGGTTCGTCATTTACTTCGTGCTGAAGTCGGTCGTCGGGGCGGTGGTCGCCGCCGTCGTGTTGAAGCCGGCCCAGCTCAGCCGGTTGAGCCGTTTCAACGAAAGAAATTTTTCCACTACTTCGCTCCTTTTTTTCAGCCTGGTGGTCACGGCGGTGATCCTGGCCGTCGCCCTGCTCATCTTCGCCCGGCTGCTGGAGCGCAAAAACTGGGCGCGGTTGCTGCTGCTGGTCATCGGCTGGTTGACGGTGTTTGGGGCAATCCTCAGCCTGCTCGCCTCGACCCAGTTGGGCGACATGAGCTCATGGGTTTCCCATTGGCTACCGGAATGGGATTGGCAGAAGCTGGTGAACTTTGACCGTATTCAGAAGATCTTCGAACTGCTGTTCTGGGGTTACCTGATCGCCGTTTTGCAGTTCGATGAAGAGGTGAAAAAAGAATTTTTTAGTCGCCCACCTGCGGATCAGTCGTAGCTGTTAACCAGGCTTTCCGGGCGGGATTCAGCCGCCGGACGTCTGCGGGAAGGTGGTATTGGAGTACAGATATTCCACCTTTTCCTTGTGCTTCAGTTCCTGGTTGGCCATGTTCAGCAGCATGCTCTTGACCTCGCCGGCGGGCTGAGCCGCTGCCAGTCCCTTGTAGAATTTATACGAGTTCAACTCGCGGTGCGCGGCGACCAGATAGACTTCGCTGCTGCTCATGTTGGCTTTCGGATCGGGTTTGGCGGCGTACTGGGCGATATGGTAGTCGATGGGGATGTCCATGGCCAAGGCGGTGAATTTCTTTTCGCCTCTCAGGTAGGTCTGGAGGAATTCCTTGTGGCCCAGCTCCTCGGCGGCGAGGAACTTCAGGGTTTCCTTGGCCAGTGGATCTTCCACCAGGTTGAAGAGACCGAGGTAGAAGGTCCGGGCCTCTTCCTCGTTCTGGATCGCTTTCTCGATCAGGCTCTGCAGGCTTTTTGCTTCCATTTTAATGCCTCCCGAAATTCATGGTTTTACAGATTGAAAAACGCGCTGAAAATGAGCTGGTTGGTCTTGGTTTCATTGGACTGGAAATTCTGGCTCAGGAAATGGGCGAATTCGAGCCCAAAACTGACCCCGCTGCCTGCGGCATATTGAATGCCGGCCAACAGGCAGTTGGTTTTTTTCAGCTCATTGGCGGCCAATTGCGCTTCATCGTTCAGGTCCTCGAAGGCGTAGCCCAGCCAGCCGCTGAGTTTATTTTTGGCCAGCAACAGCTCCGACCAGAAGGCCGACACTTTTTTGGCCGCGAATTCCCCGTTTGCCATATCCGCGAACGTGGCCGAGCGGCTGGAGAGATAGGTCAGGTTGCCGCCCATGGCGTACTCGCCCTTCAGTGACAGTGTTTTGCAGAAGGCCAGGTTCCAATCCAGGCCAAGGCCGGAGATGTTGACCTTGTTCTTGAAAGCAGCGGCCGCGCTGCTGGCGCTTTCGCGTCCGTAGATGCCCGAAAGGCCGAGCTGGAACTTGTTCCCTGCGCCCAGCTTGAGCCCCAACCGCGCCTGCAGGACGGGCGTCATGGCCGCCCAGCCGCCAGTGGAGGCCGGATCGCTGACCGATACGCCGAAATCAAGGCGCGGAGCCGAATACGAGTAGCGCACCTGGGCATGGCGAAAGCCGAGGTTGCCGGTCTGCCAGAGGTAGCCGTTGGTCATCAATGTGGTCGGCCCCAGGGGCGAAAAAAGGTCCCAGGCCTGTCCGAACAGCAGGGCGTGGCCGTTTTTCTGCAAACTGAAAAAGCCCTGGCGGAAACGGGGCTTCATCTGGGTAGGGCTGGTCGTATCCAGGAAGTCCATCTCCAGGAGGGCCGAGACGGTCATGCCGTTGGCCAGCGGCGTCCCGATATACTTGAAGCCGATGCGGCTGTGGGTGGCGGAGAGGTAGGCGTTGCCATCCCCGGCCACGGCGTAGCGGGGAATGGTCAGCCCGTTGACGCCGGCGTCCTGATAGACGGCGTCGAGTTTGAAAAACCCGGTCAATTGCAGCTTGTTTTTTTCCGTGTCGAGCAGGGCGACATCAGCGAATGCTTGCAGGCAGGGCAGGAGAAGCAGCGCTATGGCTAAGGCGGAAAACGAAAATTTCTTCATGGTTGACCTCACTTTTTTTCTATTTTACCTTATTTTAAGCGCGGCATGCAAGTGAAAAAATTGTCTGTTTAACTAAAAATTCAGCAGGATCGGCCGCGGCTTGAGCACGTGGCCGACCAGGGTCAGGCCGCTGCGGCGCACGATCTCCAGCGCCTTCGTGGTCAAGGTGGTTTGGGAGATGAGGGTGGGAACGCCGGCGTGCAGGCACTTGAGCGCCATCTCGGCCGAGATGCGTCCGGTGGTCAGCAGGGCCGTCGCGTCGAAGTCGACGCTCCGGCACAGCCCCCAGCCGATCACCTTGTCGATGCTGTTGCTGCGGCCGATGTCCTCCCGGCTCGCCAGGATGCGTCGTTCCTGCATGCCGGCCAGCATGGAGCAATGGATGCCGCCGTGTTTGCCGAACATCCTGGCCCGGCCCGGCAGCTGTTCCATCAGGGCGACGGCTTGCGCCAGGGTGAATTCGTAGCTGCGGTTGATCATGGGTAGTGCATCGAAAAGCACCGGCCGCACGTCGCCGCCGGAGCAGGCGGTCACCTGGACCGGGTCCGAGCGCTCCGCATGGCGGGATGCTCCCGGCCGCAAATGGACAAGGGCCCGATCGCCCCGTATGCGCAGGCTAGCGACAGCGTCGGCGCCGTCGATGATGTCCTGGCTGAACAGCCAGCCCATGACCAGATCCCTTTGTCCGAACGGGGAGCAGCTCAGGCGGCTCAGGGGACGGCCTTCGACCGTGATGGTCAGCCACACCTCTTCCGGCAGCGATACCAGCCCGGTCTCCCGTTTTTTTTCAGGGAGCATGCCTTTTTTCCTTGCGCAGGTAGTCATGGTACTCCTCGAGGGTATTCAGGTTGCAAAACCATTTTTGCCCGTCCATGGCCACGAATTTCGTGCGGCAGCCGGAAAACAGGGAGGATATTTTAAGGTCGCCCCCGCGGATCTGTCTTTCGATGGCCGGGATGATGGCGCGCTGGTAGGCGGCGAACAGCGGTTCGAACTTGCCGTCGCGGTAGCGCGGCACCACGATCTCGTGGCGCGGCGCCAGGGAGATGATCTTTTTCAAGAACGGGAGATGGATGACGGGGATATCGCAGGCCATGATGAAATTCGCGTCGCAGGGAGAGGCCCGCAGCGCCGTCAGGATGGCCAGGAGCGGTCCCTGGCCCGGCGCCTCATCCTCGATGACCGGCAGGCCCAATGGAAGAAATTTTTTCCTGTCGCCAACGCTGATCAGGATGGTGCCAAAACAAGGGCGGATCTGGGCGATGACTGTTTCGATCAGGGTGCGGCCGTTGAGAGGGAGAAGCGGTTTTTCCCCGTTCATGCGCCGGCTTTTGCCGCCGGCCAGGATGATCGCCGCTATCGGCTCCGTTTTCATCGAACCCGGGCGCCTTAGGAGCCTGGCTTGATCTTTTTCGTGCCGATGAACCCCTCGTCGGTCCCGTTAACTCTCTTCTTCATGAAGGAGGCCAGGAACTCCTTTTGTTTTTCGCTGGGGTTCCTGAACTTGGCGCCGATGGAAAAAAGGAGGCCGGGCGGCAGGATGGCGTACTTCTTGCTGTCGAAGACGGCGACCTCGGCACGGTTGATCTCGATGTCGAATTCCTGCTGGCGGTTGTCGCGGCTGTGCAGCAGGTATATCTTGTAGACGGAGCCGATGACCGGCTGGAAATTGCTGACCAGGTTGATGCCTTCGCCGCTGATGTTGTTGGCCACGAAGCCGACCACGTTCAGCAGCTTGCCTTGCATATCCTGCGAAACGTCGAAGCGGGCGCTCTTTCTTTTTTCCATGATTGTCCTGTCTGATTTAAAAAACCATAGTAGCACAAAAAAAAATTATTTCAATTGTCAACCGCGTCGACTTTGCGGATAAATTCCTCGGAGTAGGGGTGCGTCTCGATCTTTTCATCGACAACGCCGAACCCGGCCTTGCGGTAAACGGCCAGGGCGCCAGGGTGGTCGAACTGGCAGGTGTGCAGCCAGACCCGCCGTGCATCCCCCTCCCAGGCCTTGCGCATGGTCCAGTCCAGGAAAAACCTGCCCAGGCCGCAACCGATAAAAGCGGGAATCAAGCCGAAATAAACGATCTCAACTTGGCCGGGAACGCTCCGGTCCAGTTCAGCGAAACCAGCCACTTGTTCGCTGCTGCGCAAGCGGTAGTTCTCGGTCGTCTTTGCCCATATGATTTTCTGTAATTTTTTTTCCCTTAGTATCAACCTCCCGCTCCAGCCCCATTCTCCGCCCACGGCCGAGAATATTTTTTTATATTCTTTGACCTCTGGTTTTTCCCAGCGCTCGACCTCACACCCCTCAGGCATGGCGATCGGTTCCGTCGACGGTTTGCTTTTCATGTCTAGGTAAGTGGTCTTCACCGGGATCAGCCTGTATCCGGAAGGGAGGGGATTCATGTGCGCCTCCTAAAATGACCCTTGAAACCAATTGGTGATCTCCACCTGGCTGATGGCATGGAACAGGAATATTACGATGGCGCCCAAGAGAAACAGCTCCAGCAGGCGGACGGTCCGCTCCAGACGGTGATCGACGCGGGTATGGGCGGGCCGCGCGATCTTCAACAAGAGCGCGGCCAAGAAGAAAATCGCCAGCAGCAAACTCGCCCCGCGCTGCCAGTTCAAGCCGAGGCGCAACCGGGCTTTGAAAACGGCAAGGTTGGTCTGGTCGTGTTCGCCCAAGGGCATGACGATGGCCATGAAATTGATGATCAGGATGTCAGTCACTATCAGGAGCAGGGCTGCCGCTGTCCCGGTACCAGGCAGAAGCAGGCCGGCCCATTTCTTCTTGTTCCCGGATTCGGCATTTATAGATGGTTCAACGCCCGGGCTATGGGAGGCGAATCCGAGCCGGCAGCGGTCGGCCAGGATGATTATTGCGACCAGGCAGCCCAGGAGCAGGGGCAAGCGGGAACCTATCACATAAACAAACGGGCTGATCGTACTGCCCGAATACGATCTGACGAAGAATACCAAGTAATAGAGGTGGGCGGACGCGCACAGGGATATCATGAAAGGGAGCAGCGCGTAGAAAAGGTAGAAGGGCTCCGGGCAGGGATACTGTCTTTTCTTTAAGTAATTCTTGCTCCAGAAATAACCCGCCAGGAATGCCAAGACCAGTATCGGATAGACTAGTTCATCCTGGCAGAACCACCAAAGCCACTGCAGCCATTCGAACACGCTATGCTCCATAGCTTCTCCTTCTTGCCGCACCCGGGCTGACTGAAGTAACTATAGCAATTGCCGTTCTTTCTTTCAATCCCGGGATAAAGCCGGTTCCGATTGCCCTTTCCTTGCCAGCGGCAAAGTCGTCGAGCTTGGCGCCACACCCGATTTCCCATTTTCACTGAATTTTCAATTAATTTGCGGCCGCTTATTGCAATTTCAATTTAGTCCCCATAAAATTCAACTATAGATAAATTCGATCTTCCTAATCACTCTCCTTGGTTATTCCGCCAATAAAGAAGTGAGAAGGAAAAAGACCGAACGAGGAGGGGGAAATGAAGAACATGAACAAATGGTTTGCAAACGGGTTGCGGACGAGCCTGCTGCCATCTGTCATCATTCTGCTGCTGATGACGGCTGGGCTCGGGTTTGCGGCTCAGGATCAAAAGATCGCGCAGAAGCTTCAAGGCTTTGACGCGTACATGAAAAAGGTCCTCAAGGACTGGAACGCGCCGGGTGTCGGCGTCGGCATCGTGGCCGACGGCAAGCTCGTTTTCAGCAAGGGATACGGTTACCGGGACTACGAGAAAAAGCTTCCCATCACTTCCCAAACGCTGTTTCAAATCGCATCCAACACGAAACTTTTCACGGCGGTCGCCGCCGGCATGCTGGTGAATGAAGGGAAGCTGACCTGGGACAAGCCTGTCCGCGACTCGGTCTCCGCCATCCGCTTCTACAATGATGAATTGAACAACACGGTGACGCTGCGCGACATGCTGGGCCACCGCACCGGCATCACGCGGCACGACATGATCTGGTACCAGGCGGATTTCTCCCGCCAGGAGCTTTTCGAGCGCTTGAAATATCTCGAGCCCAAAGAGCCCCTGCGCCAGACCTTCCTTTACAACAACATGATGTACGTCGGCGTCGGGCATCTTATCGATCTGCAATCCGGCATGACGTGGGAGGAATTCGTACGCGAAAGGATCTTCAACCCCCTGGGCATGAACTCCACGAGTTTCAGCATCGCGGAAATGCTCAAGCAGCCTGACTACGGAGTGCTCTTCACCGAAAAACGGGATACGAGCGAACTCTACATGATTCCCTACTATGAAAATGCTCCCAGCATCGCCCCGGCCGGAGCGATCATTTCCAATATCGACAACCTGTCACACTGGCTCATCGCCCTGATGAACGACGGGAAATATGGCGGCAAACAGGTCCTGCCCGCCGACGTGCTCAGGTCCACGCTTCAACCGGGCATCGCCCTCCCCAACACAGCCGCGGAAGTGAGGGGCTACTATGAAGTCCTGAACCAGGCCTATGGCATGGGCCGGGATACTGCTTCGTACCGCGGGCACCTCCTGACCTATCATGGCGGGGACATCAATGGCATCCATTCCCAGATCTCGTTCATGCCCAAGGAACGGATCGGGGTGATCGTCTTCGTGATCGGCGACCATTGCGCCAGCCTCTATAATACCGTCAGTTACAATATATACGAACGCCTCCTCGGCATGGATCAGACCCCCTGGAGCGGGCGCCTGCTGGATATCAGGAAGAAGGCCAAAAAGGCCGGCACGGAGGCCCGCGGTAAGGCCGGGGCGGAGCGCGTCACCGGCACGAAGCCTTCGCACGCCCTGGCTGATTATGTGGGTGAGTATGAGCACCCGGCCTATGGCATCTTGAAAATCGGGATGAAGGACAATCAACTTCAGTTCGACTTCCATCGGATGAGCTTCCCCCTGACCCATTTCCACTACGATCGCTTCGATACCCCCAACGACGAGCGCCTCGGCATATGGTCAGTCAATTTCGGCACCAACCCCCAGGGCGACGTTGACAAGATCGTCATGTCCCTGGACGAGGCCGAGGCCGTCTTCACCCGCAAGCCCGAATCGTTGGATCCGAAGCTTTTGCAACAGCTTGCCGGCCCCTACGAGACGCCAACGGGATTTAAGGTCCAGGTGGTGCTGAAGGAAGACGGAAACCTTTACCTTGTGACTCCCGGGCAGCCAGATGAGCTACTGATTCCCTATAAAGGTCTCCAATTCCGCCTCAAGGAATTCTCCGACCTGGTTTTGGAGTTCATTATGGAAAACGGCCGGGTCAAGGCCATCAAGCAGCGGGATCCTTCCGGGGAATACATCATCACGCGGAAATAGAACAGGCAAACCTTGGCCTGTTCTACACCCGGTTACGGAGTCAGCCTCGGAATGCGTGGGCCCGCCCTAACGACGGTTTGATGCAAATTCGAGCCTATTACTCCAGATCTTCTTATTTGAGAAGGACTCGATCGCCATGGCTAATGAGAGAGAATATGGTGGGAGAAGAGAGTCCCTAATTCTCCCGGGTTCGCATGCCCCGGCTGCCGAATTGTTTTTCCCCGCCGTTTTTGCTACTATTCTTTTTCCTGAAATCGCCGGAGGCGGCACATGAGCGAAGAGAAGAAACGCTATTTTTTCATCGACCAGTTCCGCGGCTGGGCGGTGGTGTTCATGATCGAAACGCACGTGGTCAACGCCTTCCTGCATTACGGCCTGCGCTCTTCCCTGACCTACAAAGCCCTCGACTTCTTCAACGGCCTGATCGCCCCCTCTTTCCTGTTCATCGCCGGATTCTCATTCGGGATCGTGGCCGAGCGTAAGTGGGACGACTTCCTGAAGCCGGGCAAGATTTCCTGGAAACAGTTCCAGCGCTGCCTGCAGATCCTCATGGTCGGCTACCTGTTGCACATGCCGCAATTCTCCCTGCGCCGCCTTTTTCATTCCCTGAAATGGGGTCACAATCACTCGTTCTGGGGCGTCGACGTCCTGCACGCCATCGCCGTCTCGCTGCTGCTGATGCTGCTCCTCATCCCCCTCTGGCGGCGCAAGAAATCTTATTTTAATTTCCTGGCCGCGGCGGCCGTCGTTGTTTCGCTGCTCACGCCGCTGCTGCGTTTGCTGCCGATAGAAAGAATCCTGCCCTGGGCCTTTTCCGGCTACCTGAAGCGGCTGCCCTATTCGCAGTTCCCCCTCTTCCCCTGGATGGGTTTCGCCTTCATGGGCGCCGCTGTCTCCAGTCTCTGGCAGAAAGCGCGCCAGGAAGGAGCCGAGCCGAACTTTTTCCGGAGGCTCTTCTTGGCCGGCCTTTTTCTGGTGGCTATATTTTTACTCATCGCGCTGCAGCCGTTTGTTCCGATCGCCATGGGTTCGTTCAACCCGGCCAAGCCGCCGTTCTTTTTCCTTAAGCTTGGGCTGGTAGTCATGCTACTTTCTTGCTTGTGGTGGGTCGAACAAAAAAAAGGGGAGCGGCCGGTGCTGGTGACCCGGGTCGGCCAGGAGTCGCTCACCGCTTATGCCTTCCACATTGTCGTCATTTTCGGTGGTTTTTTCGGCCCCCACGGTCACAACTTGGTCGACCTGATCCGCCAGACCCGTTCCTGGGCCTGGGTTCTGGCGATGGCTGCCGTGCTCATCCTGGTCACCGGCGCCCTGTCGCTCGCCTGGCATTGGCTGAAACAGAACCGGCCGGTCGTCGCCAAGCGGGTGTTTTGGGGAGGAGTGGTCTTATTGATCCTTTATATGTTTTTCAGGACATAAAACCGCTCGCTTCCGCCCAAAAATTTTGCTAGCCTACCTATGGATCCCCCCATGTCCCCCCTTGGGTAAGGGGGGAATTTCAGAAATGGTGTATATCCGGCAACTCACCCCCGACCCCCTCTCTTTCAAAAAAGAGGGGGAAATTGAAATTGTAATTCTTAGGCCCCTTCTCTTCGCAAGAGAAGGGGGTTGGGGATGAGTTATTTCTTTTTCTTACCGTCCACCGTCTGCCGTCAACCGTATACCGAGGTCGGTCAGTCCCTTGGCACCCAGAACAGCAGGATCATCGCCGGAACGGAGATCAGGAAGCTGACCAGGAACATGCCGCTATAGCCGAGCCACGAAGCGATGAAGCCGCTGCTGACGCCGGCTACAACCCCGCCCAGGCTCATTAGCCCCGAGCCGATGGCGAAGTGGGCGGCTTTGAACTCCATCTTGCAAATGCGCATCAGGTAGGTGGTCAGCACCGCCGTGCCCAGGCCGCTGGCGAACTGGTCGAACCCGTGCACCCCGGCCGCCAGGGCCAGGTTGCCCGCGCCGATGAAGGCCGGCTGCACCGCCCCGGTATTGGCCGCGAGGTAGTGGGCCAGCCCCTTGGCCAGCAGCATGTAGGCGACATTGGTCAGGTTTTGCGCCAGCAGGAAGGGCCAGATGACTCGCTTCAGGCCGAAGCGCGAGATCGCCCAGCCCCCGATCAGGGCGCCGGCGATGGAGGCCGGCAAGCCGATGCCGCCGGCGATCCAGCCGTAATGGTTCTTGATGCCCAGGTCTACGGCGAAGGCCGAGACCATCGAGCTGACCATGAACTCGCCGCTGCGCACCAGGATGATGAAGGCCAGGACAAGGCCGATTTTCTCCTGGTCCATGAAGGTAAGGAAGGCGCGGCCGTAGAACGACTCGGGGTCGCGGGTGAGGCGCGCGGCCAGCTGCTTGCGGAAGGCGGCCATGAGCGCCAGCCCCAGCAGCAGCCCCAGGCCGATGGCGCGCGGGAAGTTCAATTCCTTTAGGACGGGCGCCGCTTTTTCCCACCCCCGGTACAGGGCTGAGTTAAAGAAGAAATATATGACCGCGACCAGGGAGACGGCCAGGCCGATGTTCAGCAGGACGCGCGAGCGGGCGAAGAGGCCGAACATGTCCTTGAAGGAATGTTGCTCCGTTTCGCACTCGGGCAGGAAAAGGGAATGGGTTGCGGCGAGCAGCCCGAGCAGCAGGCCCGCGGCCAGGAAAGCTGCCGCCCAGGAGAAGGCGGTACCGATGGTCACGATCACCCCGGTGCCGGTCAGCATGGCCACGCGGTAGGCCATGACGCGGTAGCCGAGAAACTTCGTCTGCTCCGACTTGTCCAGTGCGGCCAGGTAGTAGCCGTCGATGGCGATGTCGTGGGTGGCGGCGACGAAAGCCCCAGCGAAGAAGAGGATGGCGACGAGGCGCGGGGCTGCCGGCAGCGGCACCAGGAAAGCCGCGGCGCCGAGCAGCACGGCCAGCGTCGTTTGCATGGCCAGCAGCCAGCGCCGCTTGCTGGCGAACTCGTCGACCAGCGGCCCCCAGAAGAACTTGAGGATCCAGGGCAGCCCGAAAAACGTGGTCAGACCGACCGCCTCGAGGCTCACGCCGCGGTCGCGGAAAAAAACGGTGGAGACGGAGCGGATGATGGAGAAGGGAAACCCCTCGGCGAAATAGGTGCTGAAGCACCAGATGTGCGGCTTCTTCAGGAGTGCTGGAGGCTGCGTTTCGGGCATGGGGTCCTTTATTTTTGCTCCTGGGTTACCGCGATGCGCACGAACGGCCCGCCGGCCTGGTCCTCCACGGCGAAGGCAGCGGCCAGCGGCGAGCCATAAACCCAGATGATCTGGCCGTCGCCGTTTTGAAGCAATGGGCAGAGGCCGCGCAAGGGTGCCGGCACCCCCGAGCTGCGGATCATTTCAAAGACATTCTGGTTGTAGGGCGAATTGATCTTGCGGTACTTGTCCGAACTCCGGGCCGGGCGGCAGCGCAGGGGGAAACGCAGGCTCTTCGTCTGGACCATGACCTCGGAATTGTCGGCCGGCACGCGGAAACGGCGGGTTTCCTTAAGCGCAATGGTGCGGCCGATGGCCTGGACGGCCCAGCGGCCGATGGCGGGGACCTCCTGATCGTAGCTAGCGATGCGAAACTTTTCCGGAAAGATCCAGCCCTTGGAAAACTTCAGGTTCAACCCGGGCAGGGACAAGCCGCGGCCCGTCTCCAGGCTCTGCAAAAAATCAGCGATATGCTCGAAACCGACACCGAGCAGGTTTCCCTTCAGCAGGCGCAGGTACTCGCGGGCCAAATGCCGGGCCAGAGCCGGGTGCAAGCCGGTAAAGGCGTGCGCCGGTAGGACCGCACCCAGGAACAGTTGCCTGCGTAGGATCTCGCCTGCCAAGACCTGGAAGTAGTCGAATTCGTCCTGAATGAGCAGCACGGTCCTGAAAATCCTTTCCTCGGCTTCGGGCTCGATCGCCTTGACCGCCGGCAGCAGCGCGTGGCGGATGCGGTTGCGCAGGAAATCGTCGCTTAGATTGCTGCTATCCTGGTAGAATCCCAGGCCATTGCGCTCGAGGAAGGCGCGGATCTCGTCCTCGGAAAAAATCAGCAGCGGCCGGATGATTTTCCTTTCCTTGCTGGCGAAAATGGCCGACAATCCCTGCAGGCCGCTACCGCGGAAAAGCTTGATAAAAAACGTCTCGCTCAGGTCGGAACGGCTGTGGGCCGTGGCCACCCGGGCGCCGGGGATGCGGCTAGCTAGCGCGGCAAAAAAATCGTAGCGCGAAAGCGAGGCGGCGTGTTCCAGGTTCAGGCGGTTCTCCCGGCTGAAGCGGCGCAGGTCGCGGCCGCCGGTCTCCAGCCCGATGCGGCGGGCAGCGCAG
>Ga0315293_10000480_pt1 | contig 37100 bp, 25 predicted proteins | sample YL17G13_20_MG_FD_203071 | JGI IMG/M metagenome (GOLD analysis project Ga0315293, IMG submission 203071) | Sediment microbial communities from Yellowstone Lake, YNP, Wyoming, USA - YL17G13_20 | ecosystem: Environmental > Aquatic > Freshwater > Lake > Sediment | place: USA: Wyoming | collected... | reverse complement strand
GAGGACGGGGTAGAGTATTATGTGGTAAAAGACCCTAACTCGGGCCGTTTTTTCCGTTTGAAAGAAAAAGAGCATTATATCGCCACCCTGTTTGACTCCACCCGCACCCTCGAGCAGGTCGCGCAGGCTTTCGCCGAAAAATATGGCATCAATGTAACCCCCGAATCGATCCAGGCGTTCTATGACAAGCTCGATGCTATCGGCCTGATTGAAAAGGACGGCCATCCCCAAAAACCTGCCGAGCCGACCCTTTACCAGCGTCGGGCGCTCCTGCAGAAGATACTTTTCGTCAAAATCAGGGCATTCGACCCCGACCGTTTCCTGGAGCAGACCCTTCCCTGCGTGCGCTGGCTCTATTCCCGGATCATGATGCCGTTCTATGTCGGCCTGGTATTCCTGGCATTTCTGATATTCCTGGCCAATCGCGCTGATCTCAACCGTCAAATAGCGGATATCCACACCGGTTCGATCCCGCTGATTTACGTTATCATTATAGCAGTCACCATCTTACACGAGTTGACGCACGGTTATGCCTGCAAGCTGTACGGCGGGAAGGTCAACGAGATGGGAATACTGTTGCAGTATTTCTTTGTCTTGTTCTATACCAATATATCGGATGCTTATCTGTTCCCCGACAAGAGGAAGCGGATGGCGGTGACGATGGTCGGCTTAATAAGCCAGGTAATCGTCTGGGCAATTGCGGTCCTAATTTGGCGCGTGATGGCTCCCGAGACGATATTCAGCCGCATATCGCTGATTATCGTGACATTGTCGGCTATCGGCATCTTTTTCAACTGCAACCCCCTGCTCAAGCTCGATGCCTATTACTATTTCGTTGACCGCTGGGGTATCCCCAATCTTCGGGCGCGGGCGTTCGGATATTGGAAACAGCGCCTTTTCCGGCTGATCTCAAAAGATCAAATATCGCCGCAATACCCCGGGCGGGAGATCAGGATATATGTCTGGTACGGCCTGGCGTCGATAATCTATTCGTCCGGTCTGTTCGGCTACCTGATTTATAAGCTGACAGGGTATTTATTCGACAAGGTCGGTGTGATCGCAGTGGCGTTATTGTACATTGTTATGTTATATATGATATTCGAGGCGGCCAAGAAGGCCGGATTCTGGAAGGTTATCATGAGCGAACGCGGTAGCATAATGAAGCCCAGAAACTGGTTGATCGTGTTGGTGACGGTGGCAGGGCTATTCCTGTTGTCGGCCATTGTCAAAATCGACCTGAAAATTTCCCAGGATTGCCTGATATACCCAATCGAGCAGCTGACCATCAGGTCCGGTGAATCCGGCGTGGTGGAACTGGTGCTCGATCGCGGCTCGGGCGAGAAAAGTGTCCAGCGGATAAACCTGACCAGCGATATGAATGTTTTCTCGATCGATCCGGTGGTCAATGAGGGCGAGATGATCAAGCAAGGCGACCTGGTAGCCAGGATAACATCATCGCAATCGGAATCACAACTGGCTGAATCGCGGGCCAACCTGGATCGAGCGAAATACCAGTTGGAGCTGCTTCGGAAAGGCCCCCGCCCGGAGGAGATCGATCAGACCGAGGATTTGATCCAGCAGGTCATGATGAAGCTCGATAAGTCCAATGCCGACCTGGCGCGCTCAATCGAGCTTGCGGCCAAGGGGATGATACCCAAAGAGAAACTCGAGGGCGACCGAACCGCCAACGAAGTGCTGAAGTCCGAGTTGAGCTTCTACCAGCGTCAGAAGCGCCTTCTCAAGCAGGGCGCTCGCCCGGAGGAGATCTCGATTGCCGAGGCCGATATCAGGGCGATTGAGGCAATCATCTCGCGGCTCGAAAACCAGTTAGAGGCCAACAGAATTCGCTCGCCTATAAATGGGGTTATCACGGCTGTCAAGACCGGCTCGGATATTATCACGGTCTCGCGGACAGACACGATGCGGGTGCGTATCCCCGTGCCGGAGAAGGAGATAGGGCCCGTGGCACCCGGGCAGGTGGTGAAGCTGAAGGTTCGAGGGTATCCTGGCGAGACATTCGACGGGCGGGTGACGAGGATATCGGGGCAAACGGAAACAGGCGCCGATATGAATGCGGGGGCAAGCCAGATTCAGCCGGTGTTTGTGATCACCGCCGAGGCCGCCAATATCGAGGGGCTGATGAAGTCGGGCATGACCGGCCGCGCCAAGATTTATTGCGGCAAGCAGCCGATATACAAAGTCCTCCTCTGGCGTGTGGTGCGTTGGTTCCGGGTTGAGTTTTGGAGCTGGTTTTAAATTTAAAAGGTGGATTTTCGGTCTTGCCAAATGTTAGCCTACGCCTTACATTTGTAAGGTAATAGCTTACATTTATGAAACTTGATGATCTAATTCAATCCAGGGCGAGAGCCGAGATTTTCCGTCTGCTGTTTGGTTTACGTGGCGGTGAAATTCATTTAAGAGCCCTTGAACGCGGTTCGGGATTGAGTGCACCATCAATTAGGCAGGAGCTCTTAAAATTGGTGAAGCTCGACTTAGTCAGGGTCCGGAAGGAAAGCAATCGGCATTATTACCGTGCGAATATCGAACATCCATTATATGATAATATCAAAAGCCTTGTCTTGAAAACCTCGGGATTGGTAGATATCTTGGCAAAAGCGCTCGATCACAAAGAAGTTAAGGTGGCGTTCATTTTCGGGTCAATGGCCGCTAATTGTGATACTGCTTCCAGCGATGTCGATTTGATGATAATCGGAAAGGTCGGACTGAGAAAGGTTGTCGGCTGGCTTTCGGGTGTTTCGGAGCAGATCGAACGCGAGGTTAATCCTCACACGATGTCAGTCGACGAATACCAAACGCGCCGCGCCAATGCCGAGCATTTCATTACGAGTGTCATAAATTCACCCAAACTATTTGTGGTCGGAAACGCAGATGAACTTGAAGGACTGGGAGAGTAGCGGCTGGCTGAAGCCGCATAAGACAAGTCCGAAGGAGATAAGCGGTCTTTTTAAGGTGGTTGATCGCGAACTGTCCGATGCCGGTCAATTGGTTATCTCAATCGATGGCCGATTTGCTCATGCCTATCAGGCGGCTCTTCAGTTATGTGCAGTGTTTCTATATTCGTCGGGATATAAGGCATCGAGGAATAGCAATCACTATCGAACAATCATGGCGATGCCGTTAATCCTGGGAGCTTCCCGCGATGCTGACGCCAAATATCTTGATACCTGCCGAAATAAGCGCAATGACGCCGAATATCGCATGGCCGGCGCCATATCAAAATCCGATGCAGAGGAACTGCTGGAATTTGCCATAGATTTTCGCAAAGATGTCATAAAATGGCTGACGGAGAATCATCCGGAATTGTCTCGGTAAGATGCGCGGCCCCCAGATCGTAACAGGAAGGGGCAGACGGGGCCATACGGCTTCAAGGAAAGGTCTGCCGCCCAAGTAACGATATTTCGTGCCTTTACAAAATCCGGCCTACAGAAAGAAAATATGCCCAAAGTCACAATCCGCAAGTTCAAGCGCTCAGAGTTGCTCGCGGCGCTTCAATTGGTATTTCATTCGGCCAGCCACCTTCGGGTGAGAAACGGCCGCAAGCCGTGGGAAACCATAATCACAGAGGTGCCCTCGTTCAACTACCACATTTTCGACACCGACCCCGATGGCACGTTCGGGGCCTACTCCGATGGAAGGCTTGTCGGCTACACAGCGGCCCTGATGCGCGGCCATCAATGGTACTTAGGGTATCTCTTTGTCGACCCCAATTTCCAAGTGCAGCGTGTTGGCCGAAAGCTCCTTAAGCGTGCCTGGGCTTACGGCGAGGGCCGTGCCGACTCGCATGCCCTGTTCACGTTCCCGTACAACGAGACGGCCCTGGCGCTTTACTCATCCTTTGGCATGATGCCAACGATGCCCTTCTTTGAGATGATTAATAATTTCGACAATCGCCCCGATCCATTTCCTATCCGGCTTACTTGCGAGGAGGACGACTCCAAGAAGGCGATCGCTCGGATAAGCCGTTTGGAGAAAGATACCCGGGGATACCCCCATCCGGTGGATTACGGATTTTTCGCATCCGACCCGAAACACAAAATTTATCAGTTTTACGATGGCGCCAAATGGGCCGGATATGCCGTGGTCGGCAACAATCGTCTCATCGCCCCCGCCGGCGCGGTGGAGCCAAAATATCTTCCTGACATAATTACCCACGCATTCACCGAGTGCCTGGAATCGGGCAGCGATTATTGTCGCATCTGGATCGGCGGGCCGAATGCCGCAGTCTACCAGCGCCTGATAAGGCTCGGATTCCGCATACAAGAGCTGACCATGTTCCTGTCCACCAGGCCGTACGGCGATTTTCATAGATACTGCCCGGCACACCTGGCGATGTTTTAGAAAAGACATTCTACCGTCAGGTAACAGCCATTTGGCCTACGACCTGACGGAATATAAGGAGCGGCCCGCGCGGTCAGCGGGGCGGGTCGATCCCGCCCCGATGGCCGAACGACACTGGCGCGAAAAATAAACATCGATGCCGAAACGCCGCCACCGCAAGATAAGCCATCGGCCATCGCCGCGACGCGGGCGTGCCAGCCCCGCGGGTTCGATATCCGAGGGGCTGGCAAAAAGGCTGTGACCAAAAATGCCGCTTTGCCAATAGCTGTCAATCTGCTATAATCCGCGGTGCCGATGGAAAAACTTGGAATATTATACGATCCCGCGTTTCTTCGTCATGAGACCGGACCGGTGCATCCCGAATCCCCCATGCGGTTACGGGCGGTCAAGCGCGCTTTGGATGAAATAGACTGGCAGACTGAAACGATCAAGGCACGTCCGGCCACGCGTGAAGAGCTTCAATTAATTCACACACCGAAGCATGTCGATTTCATCTTGGGTCTCAACATTACGGGCATAGTTCAACTGGATATGGACACCTCGGTTTCGGAACACTCCAAGGAGGCCGCGCTGAAGGCTGTTGGTGGCACGGTTGAAGCAATAAAGCGGGTGATTGAGGGAAAAATAACCAAAGCGTTCTGCGCCGTCAGGCCACCCGGCCACCATGCCGAAGCCGATCGCATAATGGGATTTTGCATTTTCAACAACATCGCGATCGGGGCGGCCAAGGCTCTCGAGATGGGGCTTGAGCGCGTGGCCATAGTCGACTGGGATCTTCACCACGGCAACGGCACACAGAATTCGTTTTACGACAGCGACCGCGTTCTTTATATATCTCTTCATCAGTCGCCTTTCTATCCTGGTTCCGGCGCCGAGGAGGAAAAGGGGATCGGCAGGGGATTGGGATATACCATAAATATCCCCATGGTGGCGGGCTCATCGGATGTCGATTTCCGAGCGGCGTTCAATGAAATCGTCATCCCGGCGCTCACAAACTACGGGCCGGAGCTTATTTTGATATCGGCCGGATTCGATGCGCATCAGGATGACCCGCTGGGGAGTCTGTATTTAACAACCGAGTATTTCGGAGAAATGACCCGGGCAGTGAGGAATATCGCAGATAAATTCTCAAGAGGCCGTATCATATCAGTCCTCGAAGGCGGATACAACTTCGCCGTATTAAAGGAATGCGTGACCGTACATTTGAAGGAGCTTTGCGCGTGACGAAATATGTCAGGGCAATTTATAAAGGCGCCCCGATATGGGGACGGGTCAAGGATGATACCGTTGTGCTTCTGCGGCGGGCGCCGTGGATTGACAGGTCGGAATCGGGACAGACCGTAAAGTTCAATCGCAGAGATCTTCTTGCCCCAGCCGAACCGAGCAAAGTCATTCTTGTGGGACTAAACTATCATGAGCACATAAAGGAGTCGCAATCGGCCACCAAGGCCCCCGATGAGCCGGTTATCTTTATCAAACCAAACACGGCAGTTATCGGGCCAAACGACGAAATCCCCCGATATGGTTTCCTGGAACGTCAGGACTACGAAGGCGAGCTGGCTGCCGTTTTGGGACGACCCATCTTTCACGCGAGTGAATGGGAGGTCAGGCAGGCGATTTTCGGATATACATGTCTCAATGATGTCACCGCGCGGACGCTTCAGAAAAAAGATGTGCAGTGGACGCGGGCCAAGGGATTCGACGGGTTCTGCCCGGTCGGCCCGTGGATCGTAACCGATATCGACCCCACCAACTTGAAAATCGAAACACGGCTCAACGGCGAGATCAGGCAATCGGGAAATACTGCCGACCAGATATGGAATATTTTTATTCTAACGAAGTTTATCTCCGATGTTATGACATTGCTTCCCGGCGACATAATCTCGACCGGGACCCCTCAGGGAGTGGGTAACATGGCGCCCGGCGATATCATCTCGATATCAATTGAGCATATTGGCACACTGGAAAACAGGGTGAAATCGGCATGATGCTCGGCGCGGTCATGGCCGTAACCATCATTTCCACGGCCCTCTCCCCTGAATTGCCGGCCTCGTATCAAATGGATGTCCGGCTGGACACCTCGGAGCACAAGATCCACGCATCCGAGCGGATCGTATTCCTCAATCCGACCGAGGATTCCCTGAACCAAGTCTGTTTCCATCTCTACCCAAACGCATTCAGGGACACATCATCGGTTTTGGCACGCCTGGATGCCCAGGCCGGAGAATATATTCTATCTGGTGATAAGGCGGAACTGACCGTATCGAATATAACTATCGATGGAGCCGGACTTGACCCGGGAGCGGTCACTGAATCGGGAACATTACTTTACCTTGCCATACCGTCACCCCTTGCGCCACGAGATACGGTTGTAATCAGTCTCGATTTTGAGCTTACAATCCCCAGAAAGGCGCTAAGGTTTGGGTATAACGGGCGAGGCAATTACATTCTCTCGCATTGGCATCCAATTCTCTGCGGCTATCAGGACGGACGGTTGGTCGACAATGAATATTACCCCCTGAGCGAATTTTTCTCTAATCTCTCCAATTACGATGTCAGCCTTGAGATACCGCCCGATTTCTCTGTCGGCTCTACTGGAGAGCTGACGTTAACGAATAAGGATTCAAGCCGGGCGGTCTGGCGGGCGGTCGCGGACACGGTAATCGATTTCGCATTCGCCTGCGGGCCGGCATTTCAGGTTTTCCAGTTGGATACGCTCGGAATTAAGTTTCGTTACATGCTCAACGGGGAAAATGAAAAATTCCTGCAGACAGTCGATAATGCCACGAAATATTCACTGGCGTATTGCTCGGAACGCCTATTCAAATACCCCTATCCGACATTCACGCTGGTCGACTCGGACATTGGCGCCCAGGGAATGGAGCTTCCCGGGATGAATATCATATCTTTTCCGGGGGGCAGGCTGAAGTCGGCTGCTGATCCGATCCTGTGGTTTATAATAGCACATGAGGTTGCTCATGAATGGTTTTATGGCGCGATAGCCAGCAATGAGGCCGAGGAGCCCTGGCTGGACGAAGGACTGTCGACTTATATGGCCGCGCGGATAATTGAGATGCAGCACGACAGCCTGCAGTCGATCACCATCCTGGGTTATACCATCCCAATCAACACGCTCGACAGGCTATTCGCGATAATGGGCAAAGCCGAATGGCCATTAAACTTGAAAAGTTGGGAATATCCCGACGATTTTGCCTACTCGGCGGCAGTCTATTTCAGGGCCTCATCGGTCCTGCAGACGTTGGAGCAAATGGTCGGCCGCGCCGCTTTCGACAGCGCCCTGGGAGGGTACGCTAATAAATACAGGTTCGGCCATCCAACAACGGCGGGTTTTCAGAGCTCTATGGAGACCGGCCTGGGAATCGACCTGGATTCATTTTTCGCGCAATTTATAGCCGGTACGGCACGGGTAGATTACGCGATAAGGAATCTGGAGTACAAGTCAATCGCGAAAGGCGATATGGTCTCGGACAGAGGGTATAAAATAACAGTAACTGTAGGACGGGAATTCGAGGGGATTCTACCGCAGAAAATCGAAATTGGACTTAATGATGGCGCTGTTATCGATACCATATGGGATGGCGCCGCCCGGACCGCCATTTTTGAATTCGATGCCAACTCAAGGCCGGATTATGCCAGAATCGGATACGGAGAAGGACCTTACGCGCTTGACGAAAACCTGGCAAATAATTCGATCTATTTGAAATCGTTCGGATCGAGGCTTTTGACATTCGAATGGGATGCGGTTTTCGCGCTGGAGTTGTTGCTTACCTTATTATTATGAGGAAATTCCTGCAAAATAAAATCATCGTGGGGTCGCTGATGATCCTTGTGCTCGACCTGGCAGGGGGATTCCTGATTCTGGTGCCATTTCTGATCTCAATCCGAAACATATACGAGCGCTCGGTCGCGACTTTCCAATTATGGCCGGCTCCCTCAACAACGATACTGATCGATATCCTGGTTAACCACCCCCAGTTGCTGGCCACATCGGCCATAGCAGCATTTACAATTTATCTGCTTTTTATGGTTCTGAGGACATATTTCTCGGGCGGAATCTATAGAATCATAATGGAAGGCCCCTGGTTTTTGCAGGACCATGATGTGCGCAGGAGCGGCTTTCAGGAATTCCTAAGCAGATCATCGCAAACGTGGCCGGGGTTCGTAAAAGTTTCGGTGGCCGCAGTAGCGATCTACACGGTCGCGGGTTTTCTGGGATTAACAATCGGCAGAGTGTTTGCCGGGTTGGGATTGTTCTGGATGGCGGTCTCTTTCCTGTTTTTTATGCTGATCGCATCAACATATTTACAGGCATTGAAAATTCAGGTGGTGGCATCCGACGACAACTCTGTAATCAACGCCATCAGGAGCACTCGCCAGACATTGGCGAAATCGGCCCCGCGATTGGTGCTGGGCAATCTATCGGTTGTCATAATCGGGATACTGATTTGCCTGGGCCTGTGGCTCACGGTCGCAGCTCTGCGCGCCAGTCAATGGAGCGCTGCCAGGGCAACAGTCACAATAATTCTCGAGCAATTGATCGTTCTGGTTGTCTGCTTGATGCAGGCGGTCAGGATAAATTTCAATCATTCAATTATAAGGAAAGGCGCGCAGGATGCTCTGGGAGGAACTGAACTGGGCGGAGTTTGAAAAAATAGTCCCCGAGAAGAGAGACACGGTAATCTTGCCGGTAGGCACTATCGAGGCGCACGGGGTGGCGCCGTTGGGGACCGACAACATGATCCCGTTCGAAATGGCCAGGCGCATGGCCGATGACCTTAAAGCCGTTGTGGCCCCACTGGTAAGTTATGGCATTACAAGGACGCTTCTGGCATACCCGGGATCGCTTTCTGTAACCGCTGACACATTCGAGAAATATGTGACCGAGATAATGCTCTCCATGGCCGATTGCAAATTCCGTAAAATGATCGTTCTGAATGGTCACGGCGGGCATATCGAGCAATTCGGGCGGGCGGCCCGCGAGGTCTGGCAGGCCAAGAAGATAAAGATCGCCGTTGTGCATTGGTGGATGTGCTGCGACGACATAGTCGAGCGCATTTACGGGCGAGCTGGCGGGCATGCCGCCACCGATGAGAACGCCGCCATACAGGCCATCCGCCCGGAATTGATCCGTCGGGATCTCTATTCCGATGACATGGTTTATAACCAGCCTCAGGGGTTCACGATTTATCCGAATCCGGGCACTATCCTCGCTTATAAGGAAAACGCTGGATATCTCGATTTTGACCAAAATAAGGCCGAGGCTTATTTCGCCGCCGTCATCGACCGGGTCAAGACACACATTCTCGACATATTCAAGCGATGGGAAAGACTACCTTGAAATTGTGCAATTGAACGTTGAGTAGCACAACTTTAGTGCATAATGCCTTACGGCATCAAGCTCCATTCTTTGCACAAGTCGAAATAAATCTGCTTCTTAAACGTATAATATTATATGGCATGGGGATTGCTCTAATCTTAATGTTTGCTCATTGAAAACAAAATCGAGCTTGACCCGCCTTCGGGCGGGTTAATTTGGTTGACAGCCAGAGCCATCTGTATTACAATCGGCCCATGATTCGCGTTTTTGCCTTTTGGCTGCTCCTGTTTTCGCCTGTCACGATCATGGCACAAAGACAAACGCCGGATGACAAGGCATACGAGGACATGCGTATCCCCCGGCCGCAACATCGGTGGGTAATCGATACCCCCACGGGCGGTATGCTTCCCCGGGGCTCCTTCGATCTGGATTTCAGGACATTTTCAGGAGGAGGTTTGCAGGCGGCATTGGGGGTCGGACTGATGGAGCGATTTTCAATAGGCCTGGCGTATGGGGCATCAGCGGTATTGACCGACACGATACCTGTCTACAATCCGGGGCTGGAATTTCAAATCAAATTTCGGCTGGTCGAGGAAACTCGCAACTTCCCCGATATCGCAGTCGGTTTCAGCTCTCAAGGATTTGGCTCATATGATAATAGTGAAAGAGCTGACGGCAGCAGAGTAGACAGGTTCCAGGTAAAATCACCCGGATTTTACATGGCGTTCACCAAGAGATTCCTGCTGTACAACAACCCCGCCGGATGGCACTGGGGCGCAAATTACAGCCTCGAGAATGAACGCGATAACGACCCATCGGCGTTTGTGGGATTCAATGCCGAGCTTGCGGCCGACATGATGTTCCTGGCCGAATACGATTTCGCGTTAAACGACAACAAGCCGGACGGTGTCTATGGAAGGGGTCGAGGTTTCTTGAATATGGCGCTGGCCTGGTATTTAACCGACGGATTATCTCTCGAGCTCGATTTCAAGAATTTGCTAAGGAACAGAAGGGGCGCACAAGCCATAGATCGCGAGGCGAGATTAGTATATGTGGAATATTTTTATTGACCCAAGGAGCGGTAAAATGAAAAGGGTAATATTGACCGCCCTGGTGGCGGTATTTTTGTCGCTAGCCATAAGCGGCTGCTACACGAAACTCAAGAAGCCCGAACCCTCCGCCGGTGACATCAACTACGGCGGCAGTTATTATTACAACGATGATTGGGACTTCTACGGCTACTGGAGCCCATATTTGTATCATTACGGCTGGTATTCGCCGTACTTTTACACCTACCCCAGCTATTACGGATATTTCTATCGGCCATGGTATTATGACCCGTGGTGGTGGTACAATAACGGTGGCGGCGATAATGGCCGTACCCCATCGGGCAAGCAGATCAGGCGCGGCCGGGGAACCGGGAATGATCCAATGCAGGTTCCGGGCGGTTCATACAATCCGCCATCGGCCCCATCAGGCGGTGACAGAGGATATCAGGCGCCACCGCCATCGACACCGCCATCCAGCGGCGGCGCCAAGCCGGATAACCGGGATTCCAATGATGATTCCAGCGGCAAGTCAACCAGACGCAAGAGATAAGGGGGATTCATGTCCAAGCCCACGTTAAGAACATGCGCCGTCGCGGCAATAATGCTGCTTACGTGTCTTTTGTCAACGTCCATGGCTCAGCAACTCTTGGACCCGCTCGATGTTTACGAGCCGGCGACGGAAAACCAGTTCCTGCCGGGGGGACGCGCCGCCGGAATGGGTGGGGCGCAGATCGCCGCCGGCGACGATGGCTCGGCGCTGTGGTATAATCCCGCCCTTTTGACGAGGATTAGAAATACCGAACTATCCGGCACATTAAGTCATCAACGGCTCTCCAATACCACTGCCATACTAAGACGAGAATCTCCTGAGGTTAAACTCAATAATACCAGCTTGGGAGGCCTGTGGGCCATTTTCCCGGTTCCTGCCGAGCAGGGGGGGTTAACGCTGGGATTTTCGGTCAACAGAGTGAGGAGTTTCGACCGCATATTTCGTTATGATACTGGCGGCGCATTTCCGACCAGAGCCGGCGAGGATGAAAACGGCAGCTTATGGGCCTGGTCATTTGGCGGGGGGGTCGAAGTATCGCCAAAGGCTTCGCTCGGCCTTTCAATAGATATCTTCGATGGCACCGATAACTACTCGTACTTCGAGGATTCCTATAGCCAGTTCAACCAGCCGATCAGCTATACGCACAACATTGTCGATGAATACACCGGAATATCCGGCAAAGTTGGCGCCTCATATCAAGCATCGAATGAACTCAACCTGGGGGTTGTCATTGGATTTCCATCGTCGATCACGATTGACCAGACCTCCGATGAATTCCAGGATGGGCCGGGAGCGTTCGAGGACCACAACGTCGCATCGTATAAATATACGCTGCCATTCTCATTCGGACTGGGTGCGATGCTGCATATCGAGGATCTGACATTCTCGGGCGATATCAGCTATTTCGATTACACGCAGTTAAAATACAAGTCGGGATTCCCCGATTTGACGCGCGCCAATATGACAGTCATGGAATATTACAATGACGTTCTAAACTACCATATCGGGGCCGAGTACCTGGTCCGCTCCGCCGATCTGCGGCTGCGGGCGGGTTATTTCAGCCAACCGATACCTTTTAACGGATTCCCGGTCGAGACTGAGCCGCATTATTTCACATTAGGCGCCGGAGTCCTGGTTGAAAAGACGTTCAATGTCGACCTGGCATTCATGACCGGCAGTTTCGAGCGCGAGGACCCCGCTATCAGAAGCACCGAGAAATACGATACGCAGAGGGTTCTGATGACGGTGTCGTATAGGATCAAATAGCAAAATTGTCGGGTTTCTCCCGCGCCTAGCGGCGCAGTCGGAACCCGACCTACTGCTGTCTACCAATAAAACGTCATCAAGATTGCCACGAAGGTGGAGTATTGGCTGAACTTAATTTCATGACCATAAGCTTTTGATTTAGCCCGGGCGTATCGAAGACCCGCTTCTCCCCCGAAACTGAATGCCGGCGCGAAATGATAGTCGGCCCCCAAGGATATCCAGCCACCGACATCGTTGGAGAGGTCTTTGTAATATTGCACCTCGGCCGATGACATTACCGTGGAATCGGCGCTCACCTTTGAAAAGCTCTTGAACAGGTGGAGCGCCACAAAGGGCATCATATCCATGGCTTCGGCCTTGTCGGTCGGCAGGAGGTGATAGCGGTAACCGACATTGACCACCAGGCGTCGGGCGTAGAGGAGCGAGTCGCCGCGCTCGAGCTTATAGCGGTCGTAGTCAGCTCCTAAAAGTATGAGGCTGTTCTGCTCTTTGAAACCAAGATAGGCCCCAAAACGCCCCTTTGAACCGGTATCGGTGATGCCGGGAAGCGGGTCCTGTATCAGGTTGGAATAGCGGACCCCGAAAATTATGGCATGTGCATTGGCGGCTAAAATTGTAACCAGAGCCGCGGCTAAAAGGATCGATTTGAAACGCAAATTAGTACCTCGCTTTTTGCTAAAATTCCATGACGCCTTCGCGGTCAGAGCAAGCTCTGACGCGCGTAGAAATTGCCAATTGGGTTGCTGGCTATCATTTGGTTCGCAACGACGTATCGGTTACAGAACCACATCCATACCGACAGGACAAATCCCTGTATTAGTGTCAAAATTCCGTTTTTCCAGAAAAATTGAAATCCTTGATCAGCATGGCTGGCGCCGAGATGCATCCGACGTCGCTCCACCAAGTATCGACAAGATCGGTTTCCTTCGCAATGGCCTGGATGTTGCCAAACGCGCGCACCATCGACTCGGTGAATCGCAGGTTCTTGACACCTGAAACCACCTTGCCGTCTTCGACCAGGAAGGTGCCATCGCGGGTCATGCCGGTCAAAAGCGCCCTGGGAGTATCGAGGAATCCGTTGATGTAGTGGAACCGAGTGACCAGAATGCCGCGTCGAACCGATGATATCATCTTTGCCAGCGGGACCTTGCCCGGCGCCAAGTGGACATTGAGCGGCATCGGGCCGCCCGACCAACCTGGCGGTGTCCCGTGGCCGGTTGTCCTGGTCTTATATTTTGCCGCTGTAATGAGGTTGTACACCGGCCCGCCTCCCATACCGTTCCTGATGAAGAAGACCCGCTTTTTGGGCACGCCCTCGAAATCGAACGGGAAGGCGATCCCCTTGGTGTCGAGGGCGTCATCATAGATCGACAAACCCGAAACTCCGATCCTCTTTCCTTTTTTGCCACTTAGAAAGCTTGTCTTTTCATGATATGGGTCGGCGGTAAAGGCGATGAAGGTCAGCCACTCCAGGAGGTTGGCAACCGCCACCGGCTCCAGGACGACATCGTACTTACCGGGTTCCAATTCGATGGGATTACGGGCCGCGAGGCATTTCTGCAAGGCCTTATCCGCTAGTGAACCAAAATCGATCTTATCGAACCGACGGCGCAGACCCTGAGCGTACCCCGAGGAATCCTCGGACGATATAATAATATTAATCGAGCACGAGGTATTCGGCTGGTAGTCAACCACGCCATTTGAATTAACCACAGCGATTTCAGAGGCCGAGGTCGACAACGCTCCGGAGGCGATCAGCCCTTTCCGTTCGGCCTTGTCGCAGATTCGCTTAACCACCGCGGCACGCCTGGCCGGGGTGACGTTGGCGGTGATGTCGAAATATGTTTTGAATCGTTTATATTTGGCCGGCCGCGCGAATCCACTGAAGTACGATAGCGGCAGGGCGCGTTCGGCAATCTCGATGGCATCGTTGCAGGTCCGTTCCAAGGCCTCCTTCTCGAAAATGTTGGTTCCGGCCACGCCGATCTTCTTGCCGATCGCCACCTTAAAAGCGACGTTGCTGTTCTGATCGGCCACATTTTGGTGGATGTAGGAATTTGCGTAACGAGTCAGCCCGTAATCGGTCCCGGTGAAGACGGCCTCGGTCAAATCGGCCCGCGAATGCGAGACAACTTCCTTTAGCAATCCAACGATCTTATCCCTGCCTATCATCTGCTCACCCCCACCTGGACGTTTCTAAACCTCGCCGGCGACGTGCCATGGGCAACATGCGCCGTCTGCATCGGCTCCCCCTTGCCGCAGGAGGGCAGGCCCCAGATGCGCCAGTGGTCGCGATTGCAAATGGCATCGCACGAATTCCAGAATTCCGGCGTGATCCCGGTATAGACCGGGTTTTTATACATTGTCGTAATCTTGCCGTCTTTAATTTGCCAGGCGATCTCGACCCCGAACTGGAAATTTAGCCGCTTATCATCGATTGACCAGCTCTTGTTGGTGGAAAACAGGATGCCGTCCTTTGTATCGGCGATCAGTTCATCGAGGCTGGCATTGCCCGGCTCGAGATTGATATTGGTCATGCGGATCAGCGGGATACTATGCCAGCCATCAGCCCGCATGGCCCCATTGGGTGATGCTTTGACGATCTGCGCCGTTTCGCGCGAGGTCAAATAGCCAACAAATAGGCCATTTCGGATGATATCAGTGCGGCTGGCCCTGACACCCTCATCGTCGTAGCCGAAACTTCCCAGGGCATGAGGAATGGTAGCGTCCTGAACGATGTTGACGATATCCGAGCCGTATTTAAGTCTGCCCAGCTTATCGGTAGTCATGAACGAGCCCCCGGCAAGTGAGATTTCGGTTCCCAGGACGCGGTCGAGCTCAATCGGATGGCCGCACGACTCGTGCACCTGAAGCGCCATTTGGTCGCCGGTAATGATAACATCCGACTTTTTTGCCGGACAGGGCGGAGCCGAAAGGAGCGCCGCGGCCTCCTCGGCTACGCGCTCGGCGTTGCCTAACAAGTCCAACTCCTTGATGAATTCATACCCGGCACACCTGAAATCGCCGCGGTGCGAGTTCGGATAAGTTCGCTTTTGCGCTTCTCCATTCTCGACCGCGGTGGCCTCGTACCCGGCCCCAGATTCCAAAATTGCCTGCTCGATCAAGGCGCCTTCGGTCGAGCAGAAGACTTTTTCGGTGCGATAGAAGTCCATGCTGGATTCGGTGATTTTTACTTTCGGCTGTCGATGCAGGGCCTGATCCACGCGCATGAGGAGATCGATTTTCTCATCGAGAGGAACCGTGAATGGATTGATTTCAGCCGGTGAGATGTAGCTATCCCGGAAGGGTTCTACAGGGGCCAGGCTGGCCGGCTTTTTCCGCGTCACCGCCGATGCCCTGGCGATTCCAACCGCCTTATCGGCAAGCCTTTTCAGATCGCGGGAACTGACTAATGAGCCGGAGGCAAAACCCCAACAGCCATTATGGAGGACCCTGATACCTACACCGCGCCCCTCATTGCGCGCCAGGTTCTCAAGCCGCCCGTCCTTGACGGTTATCGATTCGGTCCTGGATTGGACATAACGGGCGTCGGCATAATCGATCCCTTTTTTCTTTATATACTCGATTATCTCTCTTAACTGCTCTTTCACGTCTCCCTCCTTCCACAATATGGAAGCATGATAATTGCAGGATGCATGGATGATTCTATTTTTCTACCGGCGCGTTGTCAAGGCCCTAACATAGAAAATATCTCAGGATCAGGATCTATCGAGATTTTTCAAAGCAATTGCCCCGACAAGGGGGCCAATATGCCTGATGATATCGCCCAGCCTGGCAAAACCCTCGAGTCCCGAGAATGTGGCTTTGGCGGCGGCATACTGATTGGCGATTTCAAGCGACCCGATGAGGTCGCCTGTTCTCAGGTAGTTGTATAGGAATGCCGCGCCCAGGGTATCGCCGCAACCGGTTGGATCGACCTGGCGCCGGATACGGACGGCTGGAATGTGATAGAAATCCCCTGTTTTCGATTCGGATAACATGACACCATCGGGTCCGGCGGTGATTATGGCAACCCTGACCCCGATCTCGTGCAAGCGACGGCAGGCTCGAGCAACGGCCGACATGCCGGTTGAAGGCATCCTGTATATGGAGGCCAACTCGGCCAAATTCATCTGCACGATATCCGCGGCCCCGATATACTCCTTGTAGCGTGGGTGAAGCCGGTAATACCTGCGCAGGTTCTTGTCGTGACCGAGAGACAGGCTGTGGTAATCGCAATAGATGAGTCCTCGATACCTGGCCCGAAACGCCCTGAGATCGTGCAGTTTGACATCCCTGCCGGAGATGAAATTCAGGAGGACCGCGTCGACCCGGCGGTCGATGCCAGTGAGTTTTAGCGGAGAAGCGATCGCGGAATTTTGCTCCATCCGCGCGCCATGGTTGCCGTAAACCAGGCGGTTTACGACATTGGGCTTGTTTGTGAATTTCATACCTGCGAAATCGAGATTTCGATTATGACCAAACGCGGCCCGGACCATTGGCTCGATATCGCGGCCGATCCTGCAAATGGGCAATATCCTACCCATCCCGACAATCGCCCCCAGGGCGGCGAGTGAATAGGCGGTCCCACCCAGGGACACTTTCATATCGTGGTCAGGCGATACGATCTCGTCTTTGACAAGGTGACCAACGACAGCGATAACCGGCTCGCCCGACCTGTGTCTTAACATGACCCTAATTATATAAGATAACATTACAGTTACATAATGGAAAAGGCGGTATCTCCGGCTTGTCGAGCCTCTTCAATCGATGGTCAATCAGGCGGCATTTGCCAAGATCTGACGCGAAGACTAGAGGACGAAGAAAAGGGCGTCCGGTGTGGACGCCCTTTTTATCTTCAGAGGTCGATCTTGATTATTAGTCCTCGAAGAACCATGCCAGCATATTCCGCGTAACCGCTACCGCCTGGTCGGTCTTGATAAAGTAGAGAGGGAAGCAGAAGTAAGAGGTCTTGTATGAACCCGCGACCTCCTTGCGGATGGCGACCGGGAAATAATGATAACGGGAGGTGTCGGCGTAAAGGGAATTGAATTTGTAAATGGTCTCGGAATCGCTAAGCCTTGTCAAGTAATCGATTCCTCCCAAGGCACGGGAAAAGGTATGATACCGATAATTGGTGAATACCGTATCCCATGGAGTGTGCGATGAATCCAGGCTGACGTACTGACGGGTCTGCCAATTCAATTGAGCCACACGGGTCGTGTCAAGCTGGAGATTTGGAAAATCGGGATTTGCCGATATGGCTCCGACAAACTCGGCGTAATCGACGAGGCTCGGCCTTGGCGAATAGATGGAGGACAGGTCGAAATGGGTGAAGCCGATGCTATGCTTACCTGTGGTAGGCATATCCTGCCGGCCGCCCTGAAGATTATCGAAAGTCCGTCTGCCGATTATCCAGACCTTTCCGCCTACGTCAAGATATTTTTTGTAGGATGTTTCCTGGTACTTACCGACATCTTCTTCCAGCGCCTTGGAATAATCGGTGTCGAGAATAATGATCAGCCTGTGATTGTACAGATCGGACATCGGAACCGGCAATTCGGCATTACCCATGGTGTAATCGGCCCAATCGTAATCAGCCGGACCGTAACCGGCAGAATCTGCCAATTGAGCATAAAAGGCCCTGACATCATCGGAATAGTAATTCCTCAGCTCCGATTGGGTTATGCCCCAAATTGAGTCTATGTATGGACCGGCCGGGGCGGCATAGTAATTATGGTTTGCAAAGAGGATACTTTTTGTCAATTCCGGATGGCGAACCCAGGTTGGCTCAAAAACATTTAAATACCCCAAAGCCGGAACGGACGGCACATAGGCGTCATCGCGGCAGCGCGCGTAAACCACATGCCAACCGGTTTCCAAATTCCTGAACTTGAATTCCTTGGCCGTAATCCAAGCGTCCGGGCTACCCGTGCTGTCGGATAAATACATAAAGGGTCCGACCGTATCACAGGAAACAGAATCCGGGAACGGTCCATAGACGCGGATTTGCCATTCGAAATCGGGTTGAAGGCCGGTTATGTCGATCGAATCTTTGCCGACCCAGGCTACGCGGATACCTTTCCATGTAGCGGTGGTTTCGTCCAGGCACCACTGCGGGTCGGGCCAACGCCTGGTACCATCGATGACTGTAGGTACATCGACGTAACAGGTGGGAGGATGGTTAATCCTCGAAAGGAATTTATAGATGATGTTGGAATACAAGCTGTCATCATCCATGGCCTGCAGGAATACGTATTGAGGCAGATAAACCGAAGTATCCGAGCTCGCGTAGAGCGGAACGGTGGATGAATCCTCGTGGACAATTGTCCATTGATAGCCGCTCGGGAAATTGGCGGCTACGGCGGCGGGCCCGCCCAGCCGCGTGACAACGGAATCGATGATAACCACGAATTGGTAATCGAGCACCAGGCCATCTGGGTCGGTGCTGTACCAGCTTAAGACCGGATTCCGGGAATTCCTCGAATCCCTCTGGATATCGGACCAGAATATGGATGGCGGCGTCTTGATATTTTCCTTACCCTTGTATGGCAGCTCATTGCAGCTTGTGAGTATCATCAGATTAAGAAGCATGGCGGCCGCCAGCGCAATCAAAACCAGTTTATTTCTATTCATTTTTCAGCCATCCTCCCTTAGAACCTGATCCCGAAGGTGAAACGGTTGACGCTATCAAGATACCCCAGGTCTTGATAGGCGTAGTCGACACTCAGACGGTAGGATGAAAAATTAAGCTTGGCTCCGGCCCCGAAAGTCAACCCATCGCCGATTTGACCCTTATCATAGTAGTCATAATTGAACTTCTTGCCGAAGCGCAGGGCGAACATATCGTTGAACCAATATTCCAGCCCGGCATTATATTTTTCGAGATTGTCATTGGGGTGCGAGCCCTGGACAGCGGCTGTCAGGCGCGAGCTTTCAGTCTGGATGACGTCGATAGCCGTGCCGAAACGGAAATCGATCGGCAGCGGGTACTCCTCGCTGACGAACGCCATGTCGGGGCCGAAATTCGAGATGGCCATGCAGATTTTGAAATTGCGGAAGCCGGTATCGTAGTAGGTGCCCAGGTCCATGGCCCATCCGGTGGCCCTGTAGGCAGCCAAAAGCTGGGTAATGTACTTGACCGTAATGCCGAATGAGAACCTATCGGTCAGACCGGCGCTGTAGGAGAGCCCCATGGCGTAATCGCGCGAGGTCCAGGTCTGACCATTGCCCCTGGGGAACTTATAATTTGTAACCGGCATGTTGTCGGTATGCAGCGCATAAAACGCCGCTCCGAACGATCCCGCCAATCTGGGCATCGGCATTACAAACCCGACAAATTCATATTGAATATCGGCGGGGTATTGCACGTGGGTGAAAACCACTTCCTTTTGGGTCAGCAGAGACAGGGCGCCCGGGTTATAGTATAGCGCCGAGGCATCGTCAGCCACGCCCAGGAAGGCCTCTCCCATGCCGATGGCTCGAGCCGAGACCCCGATTTCGAGGAACTGAGCCCCCGCGGTGCCGACCTTCGCCTGCCCAAAAACCATACCGGGCAGTAGAAGGAAGATCGCCAAAGGCAACAACAAAATTATTTTCTTCATCTAAAGCCTCCTGGTCTATTTGACAATCGCAATTTTGCCAATTTCATGATAACCGTCGGCGCCATCTATCACGTAAATGTAGAGGCCCGAGACCACCGCTTGCGTGTTACGGCTGATAAGATCCCAGTAACAAACCCCGGGAGCCAATTGATAAAAGGCTTCGCCTTCCTGAAGCTGCTTCACGAGATCGCCGTCGAGTGTGAATATTCTCAAGACCCATTCGTCAGGCAATCCCGAGAAAATTATCCTGCGATCGAATTGGGTATTTCCGGACCGATCGGAATCCTCGTAGCCAAGGTCGAGATAGCCACCCGGCTTGAGCGCGTCGCTGAGAACATAAGGATTGGGATAAACCATCACCTTGTTGCTGGCGCCCCTGTCGATCGGATAGACCAGCTTGGCGTTGATCGATGGCGCGGATTCGAGCGGCGACAGCTTCGTAACGGGATTTCCGAAATCATAGGCCGTGACGGCGAAGTAGAGTCCCTGCGATTCGGAGATGCCCGAGAGAGTATAAGTATATAGCGTATCATTTGAATCAAGATCAAGAATGATCGAATCGAGGCCGGTGTTGGGCCCGTATGGCACGAATTGGCCAAGATTTCTCGGGATGGTCATCGAATCCGAATATGGCTCGGGCCACAGGTCAATCGTCCTCGGGTGAGCGGGGTCGAAACCGGCCTGGAAAGCGACTTGTTTCTTGGGCGGATATTTCCATTTCGACCATTGCGGCGGCGAGAGAGTCGTATCCCACCACATGTAATCGTAATCGACAACATCGAAATCGCCGAGGATGCTGAAATCGTCGAGGCGACCGGTGGTGGATTTATAAACGCGGTAACCCTCAAAATCGCGGACGCCGGAGAACAAATCCTCCTTGCTTTCGGTTTCCTTGCCATCCCATACAAGCCTGACCTTATTTTTGGACGTCTCAAATGTGAGTTTCGGCGAGGGAGGCGGCGGCGGGCCGGCGAAATCGGGAACGCCATCGCCGCGGAACCAGAAGGTATCGCCGGAAGCAGTGATGCGGTATTCTCCGCGGTAACCATCTGGGAGCAAGGGGCCGCTGGGGCCATCGGGGTCGGTATCGACGCCGGGGTTATCGTAGACCCAATCAGCCCATTGGGAGTTGGTGGCGAAATCGGTGAAACTTAGGTTATCATAATAGGCCTGGATCGAGGCCTCAATTCTTTCATTACCGAGGAGGTTAGTCGAGAAATTCTGCGGATTGGTATGGAAGCCCTCGCCGCAAATATAGGCGGTGGTCAGGCGCAGCGTATCATTGGCGCGGATAGTGTCGAATGGTCCGAATGCGAAGAGATATCTGGTATCGTATCCGTTGGCCAGGTTAGCGGCAGTGGCCGGAGGCGCTATCCATCCGTCACGCGACAGGGCGCACCAAATTTGATCGTAATCGAACTCGCCGTTCGACATGACCTTGTACTTGGCCTTGTCGCCGCCGGGAGTGCCGATTCCACCGCCGGGGAACGGCTCGGAGCCAAATTCCAATCTTCTCGGACCCCAGTCCTTGGTGGCATCGATATTTGAAATCCACCAATTGAAGCTATAGGACAGCGACTCTGCGGGTAGCGGAGTTCTTACGACCCTGACGCCGGATACTCCGGTCGGAGAGCGGGGCTCATAGGCTCCGGAATAAGGCTGGCCGTCGTTATCGGCGATCCAGGCGGTATTGATACGGTTGATCGATGTGTCAGCGCCATCGATGAGGATATATACGGTATCGAAACCGCAAATATCATCCTGGGCGCCCCACTCGTCGGTGTACACCGGCTCTGACGTGTGTCCCACGTCGGCATCAATATACATCCCTACCCAGAGATCTTTTAGAGTCCTGTGGCCGAGATTGGCGATGTCGAAGTCGAAAAGGATGAAATCCTCGGCATATTCGTAACTCCAGGCATAACTCTTCTGAGTTATCTCGATTCCGAGGGGAATATGCGGTCTGGCGTCGTTGGGGTCCTGAGTGACAATTACGCTTGTCGTAACGGTATCGGTGTAAACAGCGATATAGTCCTGTTCAGACCTGGCCCCAACGTTACTCCCAAATGGATATACATCCGAAGGCCTTGTAGAGCGGACCTGGATAACGCCGCCCGGCGGCAGGTCGGGGAACATCTCAAAAATCTGGCCCCACCAACCGTCATTACCGATGGAAACGAGCGTATCCAGGATAGGCGTCCCCTGGGCGTTGACGGTATCGACAGCCGCGCCGATCCACAAAGCGCCCTGGAAGAGGTAATCGATGTTGGAGCCGGCGGGGAACTGGCAATCAGGCGCCACCAGGTATTTTCCCCCGCAATCCTCGTATTCACCGTCCTGGCTGCCGAAAAAGCCGAAGTTTGTGATCGAGAACCAGACGTTACCGACGTCGTGCACCCTCAGACAGGAATTGGGCAACACGGCCGGTTTGGCCACCGGCCCGCCTCCGGTGTCTCGGTCCCTGGGCATCGTGGCATTAAGGTTGGCCGCAGTGCCGACAAGAAGCAATAGGAGAATTATTTTCTTCATCAAATCCCTACCTCACTTTCTCACTGGCCCCGGAGCCCGGAACGCGTGAAAAGCCGTGCCCGATTTGGCATCGAACACCGTGTTTATCTCAATGTTTATTTCATCAATCATGCGCATCCTGCGATCCCCCTTAGAAATTCATGCTCAGGCCGACTCTGATCTGCCGCCCAGGATCATAATTGGCAGGGTTGGCGTTCCTTGGCAGGCCGGTGATTATCTGGCCGTTTTCATTTATGTTGGTATATGCCAGGCCGGTGCTCTCATACACGGAGTTGATGTTCCTGGTATCTAACAGGTTATCAACTCTCAGGGAGGCGGTATAATTCATCTTCCACACCTGGAAGTTCTTATCGAACCGGACGTCAACATTGGAATAGAAACCCATCCTCTTGGAGTTGGGCAGAGGCTGTTCGCGTCCTACCAGCACCTGGCCGGGGTAGCTGGCGGTAGGCGTAAATGGCTTGCCAGTCTTAAACTGCCAGATAAAATTGAACGACCAGTCATCCGGGAATTTGAAGATGCCGAACTGGGGATGATGATCCTTGGCAGCCCTGATGTCGCCATTAAGAGTGATCTGATGCCTGATGTCCCAGTCAAGCGGACGCTCCTGGATCGGAATCTCCTGGCGGTAGAATCTGGCGAAATAGTCGGCAGTCGCATCTGAGTTCTTGCCGAATGCCCAGGAGTACTGATATTCAACAGAGCCGGCGAAGAAGCTACCATATCTTTTTTCGAGCTGCATCTCGATGCCGCGGGTCCGAGCGTAATCGACATTGCCATAGACATCGGTTGTAATCGGCCCGTATACCTCGCGGACGGAATTCAGCAAGCCGTAGTAGTCTTTATAGAAGCCGGAGAGATCCAGCACGTAGCCCTTGGCAACCGAATACTGCACACCGATCTCGTAAGAGATGGTCTTCTCGAAATCGAGATTCGGGTTTCCGATGATGCCGGCCGCGTTGGAGGCCTGTGTCGGTCGCTGATAGAAACGATTCCTATCGGGCAACTGATAGAAGTGCCCATAATTGAAATAGAGCTTAGCTTTGTCTGAAACCGGGAATGAGAAGGAGACCCTGGGCGAGAATTTATTTCTGGAATCGAAGATGTTCTGGCCCTGGAGGCTCTGCTGGGAGTAATCGACACCCTTGACCTCGTTGGCCTGCAGATAGAATTCATACCTGAAACCGAGGTCGGCGATCATTTCGCCATACTCCATCTTATCCCTGATATAGAAGGCGCCCTCTTTCGGCGTGCGTGTGTAGAAATCGCGGAATATTCCCCTGTCGGGCCAGCTACCGCCATCGCTTTGGCCGTCGTAAGTCTGGTCGGGGTATTGGAGGTCGTTCATCTCCATGGTCAGGTCTTTAAATTCCAGACCGGATTTGATCTCGTGCTGCTTGGCCACCTGGCTGGTGAGATTCAGGGCGAAAGTATTGGTTACGCTCCTGGTCCTATCGTAAAGCGCCCACTGGTCGTAGCCATAATCCCAGAATCCATCGGGGCCGTCCCATATGCCGTTGCCATTGGCATCGACAAACGGTTCGCCGTAATCGTAATACCCGTTGGGGGCATCATAACGGCCATTATTGTTCAGGTCGCGGAAAGGGATGCCGGGGGCCCAGTCGTCCTCGGGGCTGTCATGCCGGCCGTTGCCGTTCAAATCCCATGAGCCTTTGAAAATGTCCGGTGGATTATTGTAAAAACCATTCAGGTCAACATCGACGAAAGGTTCACCGAGATTGACATCGCCATCGGTGTATGGCTCGGCCCGGTCGCGGTTGATGACGTTGCGAAGCTGCGGGTCGTAAATGCCATTGCCGCGATCGTTGACGAGGTAGGCGAAATCGCCAATGTCGTATTGGTGGTTATCGTTGATGTCCTCGTACGTCTCATTATCGTCCCGGCGGCCGTTGCCGTTGGAATCAACGAAGGGATCGCCGGCGTTGTCGAATATGCCGTTGGCGTTGGAATCAAAGAAGTAATAGTCATTGGAAATCGGCTCGGAGGGGTCCCATCGGCCATTATTGTTAAGATCGGAATATGGCTCGCCGATATCGGCGTCGTGCTGGCGGTTGCCATTGAGATCGAAGACACGCACAGTATCGGAACCGATCACAATGACGGAATCGGGGAAGAAGTAATCGTAATTGCTGTCGTAGACGCCGTTGTTATTGTTGTCAACGAACGGTTCCCCGAAGAAGCCGTCGTTGTTGATGTCGACGTAAGGCTCGGCCCGATCCCACTGACCGTTATGGTTGGCATCGCTGTAAGACTCATAAAAATCGGAATTGAGGAAATCACCCGGGTCGCGATCACCAGGCGTCTGCGTGTAAGTCTGAATGTAGCGGTTCAGCTTGAGCTCGCCGATGGTATTCTTCAAGAAGGGCGGCGAGAATGTAAAGGTTACGCCATAGATCTCTTTCGACTCCTTTATCCGCGGCGCCGTTTCGGGAGTGAACAGAAAAGCCCAACTGAAGCCGGTTAGATTCTGCCACTGCTTCCAATAATTGAGCGATAATCGGTACCTGGCGTTGGTATCCATCTTCCAGGTCAACTTGCCCGATCCCGCATATTCATTGATCCGTCGATTGGGTATTTTGATGCCGAGGAATTCCTCTTTGCCATAATCGATTTTCGAATTTTCCGAGGAGTAATTATTGTAATCGACGTAGTTGTTCGACTTGTTGGTCGAGAAACTGACGAAATATGCCATATTCTCGCCCGGCCATTTTAAGCCCAGGGCCGGAAAAATCTGGTCGGCCAGGCCCGGCACGGGACCGGAGAGGTTCCATTCCAGACGGTCGGTATTGAAGGAGTATTTGTTAAGAGCATCAAAGCCGAAATCGTCAGTCAGGTATTCGATGCGGCCGGTAGTGGTGCGGATGCTTCCTTCCTTCCTGACCACGTTGACGATGGCGGATGCAACGCCGCCATATTCAGCATCGAAGTTGCCTTTCAGAAGCGAAAGCTCTTCGATGTCGGTGGCCGCGATATCGACCTCCCCCTTAAACGACTGCCCGTAGCCGCCGAGCGGGTCTTTGATCACGATACCGTCGACAATGAAGGCGATCTCGCCGCCTCGGCCACCGCGGGCGTGAAATACACCGCCCTCGCGGACGAAGCCGGCGGCATGACGAAGCACGTCGCCGACATTGGAGACCGGCATGGTTCTAATCTTATCTGCCGAGAATTTATCCTCGGTTTGAGTTATGTACTTGTCGATGTCTTTTTTCTCACCTCTTACGATGATATCCTTGACCTGTATGGCCGTAGATGTCAGCCTGAAATTGGCTTCAGTGGTGACATCCACCTGAATGGTGACATCCTCGATAGTCATTTTATTATAGCTCATCAATTGCGCCGTCAGGTTATAGGTCCCCGGCGGAACATTGAGGATGACATAAGAACCGTCGTAGCTGGCGGCGGCGCCCATCGAGGTTCCCTCAATCATGATGGTGACACCGGGCAGCGGCTCGCCCTTGTCATCGGTGACAACGCCGGAGATTTTTCCGACGGTACCGGCGAAAATGTTCACCGCGGTCAGCATCAAGATGAGAAAAACCGTTAAGAGCAATGACAACCCTAACTTTCCAAGTTTCATTCCGTAACCTCCTTTTTGGTCCTTGCCCTCTGGGGTAAGATAATATCTTTAGAATTTTCTTTATGTTCGGAGTTTAATAAAAGCATAAAATCAAGCAGACAATAAGCAGTTCGGTCTATCCCATTAACCACATTGTGAATCTCGCGCCCCCACCACCTGAAATACAAGCGGCCCATATTTTTATTCCTCTGAATTTGCTCTTTATTTCACCTAAAGTCAAGCCATTTTTAGAGAATAAGATCTCGCAAACCGCCACAATTTGGAGAGTCATTTCAGGGGCCATGCTCAGTACGCGAAAGCGCATGGCCCAAATCCCTCGAACGCGCAAGATAAGGCCCATCAGTCCGTGAAATGATACAATCAGGCAGGGTGCTTTATTCCATAAGAAAACAAAGGAAGTCACCGATCCGCTGGCCGAACCTGGAGCTCCCTTGTGTTGGATTTGGTGCCTTCGGATTTTTATTTCAGGAGGATAAGCTTTACAGAACGAAAAAGCCCCTCACATTCCAGGCGCGCGAAATATATACCCGAGGTCTGCCCGCTGGCATCCCATATAACCTCATAATGGCCGGCCGTCTTGCGCTCATCCAGCAACGTGGCAACCTTAGCCCCGGTGATGTCGAAAACCTCCAGCCTCACTTGCCCCGCGCGGGTCAGGTCAAATCCAATAGTGGTGGCCGCGTTGAAGGGGTTGGGGTAGTTCTGATAAAGCGTGAAATTGCGGGGCACTTCTGCAGGCTCGGTCGCGCCAAGCAGGGCTGTTGGGAAGGCGTAGTAGAGCATAAGGTGTTGGGGGGCGCCATAGCCACGATAGCCGACATAAAATATATGCAAGTAATCATCGGCCTTTTCCGCCATCGAGGGATATATCTCCGAGCGGCAGTCCGGCTGCACACATCCTGGGGAGGGGGTATTGGTGATATTGGTCGGCAAACCCCATGTCAGGCCGCCGTCGAAGGAGGCCTGGGCGTAAAGTTCGCCGTTGGCCTCGCCGCTGGCCGAGGTGTCGGCGCAATCGAGACGGGTATACACCGTATAGATGCCCCCGGATGGCGACGCCGCCAGCGACTTTTTGTTGATAACGTAATTCCATGGCCCGGCATCGCAGGTGTCATCCTGGTTGTAATGGGTGACCTCGACGATGGTTCCGGGATCGTCAACGTAATGATACAAATAGACCGGCCCAATTGGGGTGTTGTCGCCGACAATCCTGCTGCTAACCCAGATAATATGCAGGCGGTCGTCATAATCAAAGACGGCGTCGAGGTCGGCGAAGGCGAAGAGCGAATCGCCTTGACCGTAACCGGAAACATTGATTTTGCCATTCACAAAATCCCACGTGGTGCCATCGTTTGACATGACGTAATAGATGTCATTTTTCATTTGAGAAGTAATGTCTACCGGATGAGAATAGACGATGGCAACCTTGTCGGAAACCGGACTGGCCACGGCAATTGGTGACATGGTCTTTAGCGTATCTACGACTTGTATGGATGTCCAGGTCGTGCCGCCATTATTGGAACGCGCATACATGAAATCCCGCCACCCTCCCGAATTCGGGTTGTTCCAAGTGGCCACGAGATGCATCCTGCTGGAGTTATCGATCGCGGCATTTGGCCATATATATCTGTGGGTTGAGGTCAGGCGATTGGGCGGGACGTAGTAATCGAAGAAACCTTGACAACTGGCGGCGTCGACTGCCACGAAGAGGCTCTCGTTATTAGTGGGAGCCCGATGGTAAAAGATGGCAGCCCGGTTGTCGGGAAGAATGTCCAGACAGGGGTAGCCGGCGCCGGTGGCCTCTGAGACCTGCATGCCAGTGCCAATGACAAGCCAGCCAATCGAAGTCTTGCAGTTGAAATAGACGTGCCTCTGGGTGTTATTATTCGTGCCCTTCATCCAGGTGACATGGATCGTGCCTGCGCCATCGACCGCAATCCTATTGCCGCAGGCGCTGTTGCTTTGATATTCGTACTGGGTCCACCCCACCGTATCGCCCGGCATCTGGGCACGCGGGTGCTCCAGTAGAAACAGTATGAATGCTGATATCGTGAGAAACCACAGACAGGATAGAACTCTCATGGTTCCACCTCTCCGCAGAGGTCGAGGTCTCTCGAGACCTCCGCCGTTAATGGAATGAGGATTGTCGCCGTCTCGCCCGGGCGCGGCCTTAATCTGATATCAATTTAGCGGGCGTGGATATACCTGTCAACATAATTTTTGAAAATCATAACGCCAAAAAAATAGGCCCCGAAAGAGCATTCGGGGCCTGAAATCGGAAATTCGAGAGTTGCCTACTTCAGCAATGTCATCTTCTTGGTAACCTCGGAGCCATTGGCCCTGAGCGTGTAGTAGTAGATGCCGCTTGAAATAGCGCTGGCATCCCAATTGACCTGGTGCCTGCCGGCGGGGCGGTCGCCCTTAAGCAGGGTCGCAACCCTGGCGCCGGTGATGTCATAAACAGACAGGTCGACTCCAGAGGCCTTGGTCAGCTCAAACTCGATATTGGTGTTGGTGTTGAACGGATTGGGATAGTTCTGTTCCAGGGTGAAATTCCTGGGAACTGCGCCATCATCATTGACACCCAATAGCGGCGGTGGCACGTATGTGAGATACAGCATCGGGTTATTAGTAATCACGCCCTCGGTCTGAGGATATCCACCAGCGTCCTTATCGTTGACATAAAACAGGTGAATGGATGTATCGACCTTCTCAGCCAGGGAGGACCAGTGATCCGATTCGCAGTCGCCCGCGTCGCACAACGGAGTTTGAGTGTTTGTCAGGTTCACGCGGGTGCTCCAGGTGGCGCCATTATCGGTCGACCAATGCAGGTAGATATCGCCATTGGCAAAGCCGGTGCGGGCACCTTCGGGTCCGACGGATGAGCAGTCAGTCGAATCCCAGCTTGTATATGTTACATACAGGTTGCTGTTCAGGTCGCAGCCAATCGACATCTTGGCATGGGTGAAGTTCCAGCCGCCCATGTCACAGACATTGTAGAATGACGTATCTGGCCAGAGATGTATCTGGCTCATCATCCCGGAGCTCAGGTCATAATGCATCAAACGGCTGTTCAGGTAGTAGAGGCTGTTAGCCGGCGTAGGCGGGGTATATTGAGCGTTCCAGACTATATGCAGGTTGTCGTTGTAGTCAAACACGGCATCAAGGTCTGTATAAGCAAACAGCGTGTCGCCGCCCTGGCCATATTCGGTGAAATTAACCTTGCCGTTGCGAAAATCCCAGGTAGTCCCGTCGTTGGACAATATGTAGTAAACGTCATTTCTTACCTGGACGGTTGTATTCTCCGGATGAGTGTAAACTATGGCTACCTTATCGGAGACTTTGCTGGCGGTAACAATCGATGAAATGGTCGTCAGGGTATCGACCACCTGCACCGGTGTCCAGGTGGCGCCGCCGTCGGTAGAACGGATATACATGAAATTGTGGGTTATGGTTCCTGCGGGAGCAGGATAATTAGCCACTACGTGAATGTTGCTGTTTCTATCGATTGCTCCATAGGGCCAAATATATTTGTGGCCGGTCACCCCATTGGGCGGGAAATAGATATCGAAGAAGCCCTGGCAATTGGCTGCGTCAACAGCGACATATAAGCTCTCGTAGTTTGTCACCGACGCCCGGTGGTAAAAGATGGTGGCCTGGTCGTTAGGCCCGGCATCGATCGTAGTATAGCCGGCGCCTGTGTATACTGAAACCTGCTGGCCGGTCCCGGGGGCAAGCCAGCCGGTCGGGGTCTTGCAATTGAAATAGACGTGTCTTTGCGTGTTGTTATTGCTGCCCTTCATCCAGGATACATGGATATTCGCCTGGTTATCTACGACAATTCTGTTGCCGGTTGAGCCGTTGGTCTGATAATCGTACTGGGTGATACCCACGGTATCGCCGGGGGAAAGGAGCATGCCCGGCATCGAGGGATAATACTCGGCGTCCGGGATAATCTCCTCGCCGGTGATCAAGGGGAGATTCGCCGGCATTTCCTTGACCCTTGAAAGGTCGGAGGAAATCGCCGCCGAGAAAAACACAAGCAAAAACGCGGCCGCAAGCAAAACCGTAATCCTTTTAGTCATTTGATTTTCTCCTTAAACTGGTTAATGGTTCAGAATGCCTTTAGCGATGATTAAAAAAATACCACCTCCCTCTCCAGACTAAGCTGTTAATTATATTACCTCTATGCCCTAAAATTATTCCTTTGAAATTCCTCAATTATGTTCTCGGCGGGTCCGGCGGGCCCACGATAGTAGTTCTCGAAGGCTTGCTGGAAGATTGCTATAAGGTCAGGAATCGCCATCGATTCCGGCGATACCTCGAAGAGATAAGCCGCCACCTCATCTATCCGCCGCCTGATATCATCGCGGCCGGCGCTATTTAGGTACCTAGCCAAATCGACATTCGGCCTGAACAGCGGCATCGAACCCTCCTGAATCAGGCATCGTTCGTACACCCTCTGAGCCGAAGCCATGAGTTTTCGATGCGAAACTGTAATTTCACCGGAATTGGCCTGGACAAAACAAGGCCCGTTAGCCAGCCTGGGCCTGCCGGAGAAGGCTGACCATTGCGCCTTAACCCCCATCGCCTGCAGGCCAGCGACCAGTACGTTGTTGATTTCAGCAAAGAAGCCGCGGGCCTCAATACTGCCCAGCGGATTTTTCAAAGGGATGGCCGCAGTGTAACAGAGGTCATGTCCATGCAATAACTCGCGTCCACCGGTCGGCCTTTTTACAACCGGGATATTATCCTGCCGACAGAGTTCCGGGTTGATCCTCTTGGCCGCATTCTGATTGCACCCGAAGCTGATGGTGGGGGTATCCCACGTATAAAATCGCAGAAAAGGCAGGTCAGGGGGGAATTTCTCCCCCAGAACCCGGTCGATTTCCATATTATCGGCGCCGGGCCAATCGGGGGTGTAGGCGAACCTAAATTTATATTCGATTGTCAAAGCGCAATACAACCTGCCATTGGCATAAGACCTATGTGGTACTCAGCAATGGCTTTTTCGAAAAATATCCATCCTCATGGTAATTGAATAAAACCTTATCCCGCACAAGAAAAAGGCTGAGATCAGCCCGAAATACAAAGACGATGCACAATCAACCTTTTTCCAACCCTCATCTTTTCAGAAGATTATGTCGGCTATGAACACCTGTCAAGGCATTTTTAATCGATTTTACTTCAGAAGAATCATGCGGCCGACACTGCTGGCGCCTTCGACCTTGTAGCAATAAACCCCGGAGGAAGCCGGCGCACCAAAATCCGACATATCCCAGATAGCCCTGTTGGCGCCGGGAGCAATGATGATTTCTTTATGGCCGACCATTTGGCCCAGCAGGTTATAGACAGAAATGGCCCCGCTGTAAGCCTGGTCGCGGCCCGAATAAAAGCTTATTACAGTCCGTGAGTTAAATGGGTTGGGGTAATTGCCTGCCAGTTCTATCTTCGCCTGGGGTAGCACATCATCGGCCACGGAGGTTAGTACTGGAATCAGCTCGAAATTGATATCATCAGCCACGGGATCCGTTATCAGGTCAACCTGGACCAGCATCGGATATATCTCTTTATCATAACCGTACATGTCGCACACGATAGTATATAGCCCCGGCGCCAAGCCGCCTATTATGGAATATTCTCCGTAAGCATCGCTGATAGCATAGGCTATGGGATCGTTTTGGCCGAAAGGATATGCGTAGATTCTGGCGCTTTCAACCGGCAATCCCTGGGCGTTCACTCGTCCAATTATTGCCAGCCCGTTATCACCATAATCCTGCGTGATGGCCTCGGTTCTGACACCACTAAAATCTCGGTCGAGCGTGATAACGTCGGCATCCTGCCAGCTTTGAGCCCTGGAGAAGAAGAAAGGAATGATATATGTGCTCGAAAACATGAGCAAATAACGGCGCGGACAAAGCCCCCCAATGACAAATTCGCCATCGTTATAGCTATATGCCGAACCCATAATCTCTCCGGTATCATAATCGATAGCGGTCACGGTTATGTCATTCAATCCTGCGCCGGACAATGCGCCGGATACGACGCCGGATATGATTAGATTATGTGGAATCGAATAATCGATCGGAAAATTGATGCCGGTGACCTGCTGGCCCTCGGCGATATTGACAATCTCGGCCTGACTCTGGTCGTAATGGCCGAAATAATAAATCGCTATCGGGTCGCCGCTGCCAATATGCTGGGAGTAAAGAACCATGACATAATAGCCGCCGGCCGGAAGGTCTATAAAGAAGGTCCCATCCGCGCCGCTCATGACGCTGTCAAGAGCGGGGTCCTCGCGATAATTCTGCCATTGGTAAAAAAGCGCTTTTGCACCGAAGATTCCCTCGCCGGTGGCGACATTGTAAACCCGGCCCTGCATTGAACCCCTGCCCACCTGATCGAGCATGAATGAGATATTTGCAACGCCGACCGCCTCGGCGACTGCTATCGGGGCAGCATCCTCAATTTGCATGACTCCCGGATAGAATTCTGTGTTCTTGCCCTTGCCCCGCGCGAGTATCTTGTAGGTGCCGGGTATGAGCCCGGTCACAGCGTACGCACTTGGAAAGGGGCCGCTGAGGCCCTGGCTCTTGTACCAGCCGGCGTATGGCTCATCGATCTTAATCGCCGTCAGGAGCGCATAATTGATGTCTTCCCCAAAATATGAAAAATTGCCGGAGATCCAGCCGCCAAGATCGAGCGCAATAACAACATGCCGCACTTCCCCGCCGAAAACATCGATTGGATCAGCTTCCTTGAAAAAGTACTCGTCGGGGTAATATTCCTTAATGAGATTCTGCTTCTCTGCGGAAATTATGTATCGACCGGCAGGCATCTCGATGCGGAAAAGCCCTTGTTCGTCGGTATTGGCGGCAGAAATGATACGTTCGGCGGGGTTCTGGATACAAATCCAAGCATCGGCAATTCCCATGCCATCGTCCTGCCAGATGACGCGGCCGGCGATAATGCCTTTATCGGCGGCCCTGGCCGGGGCGATGAATAGGCCAGAAATGGCAAAGCATGCCAGTATTAGTCGATACCTGCACATCCAGCAAAAATATAGTTAAAGGGCCTTTTAATTGCAAGAATTATTTTGACCATATCAACGCCATAGTGCTTCATGCAATTGCTCATGTTGAAAAGATCGTGTCTCAGCAAGAATGCGAATGAATCGTCCAATAGATATACAATAAATTACATCTGTTGTTCCTCCAGCTTCATACAACCTTAACACAATAAGGAACGCTTCATCATTCAATCGCCCTTTTTGTAATCGGAACCGCTCAAGCCAAAGCGGCTCATAAGATGATGGATCTGTGAGCGGTCCATTCCGGAGATACGTGAGGCCTCCATGACGTTGCCGCCGGAGGAGTCGAGGAGATTGGTGAGGAACAATTTCTCAATCCGCAGCTTCTCGGCCTTGAGCTCGGCCTTGGTTCTTGGGGCGGTTGCAGTATCCTCACCCCTGACAGCCGGACCTTTGAGCGACCTGATCTCAATCGGGAGATCGTCTATTTCGATGGTGCCACCTTTTAGAAAGATTACGGCTCGCGCGCAGACATTTTCAAGCTGACGAACATTGCCGGGCCAGCCATACATCATAAGGAGGTCGAGGGAGGCCTGCGAGAATGTCTTAGGAGGCAGCTTCATTTTGCCGCAGATCCTCTCAAGGAAATAATTGGCCAGAAGCGGGATGTCCTCGAGCCTTTCTCGGAGCGGCGGCAGGGGGATGTTCACGACATTGAGCCGATAATAAAGATCCTCGCGAAAGTTACCGGCCAAGACCTCCGCCTCAAGATTTTGGTTGGTCGCCGAGATGATCCTGACATCGACCTTTCTGATCCTGTTATCGCCCACCCTGCGGATTTCGCTTTCCTGCAAGACGCGCAACAGCTTGGCCTGGAACGACTTGCTGGTATTGATGATTTCATCAAGAAATACTGTGCCACCCTCAGCCACCTCAAATAGCCCTTCTCGATCCGAGGCCGCCCCGGTGAAGGCCCCTTTGACATAGCCGAACAGCTCCGATTCCAGAAGAGTCTCGGCCAGCGCCCCGCAATCTACCGGCATAAAGTTATGTTTCCTGCGGCGCCCGGCGAAATGAATGGCCCGGGCAAGAATCTCCTTGCCGGTACCCGATTCGCCCGTTATGACGACGGTGACATCGGTCTCCGAGACCGATTCGGCCATCCTGAATACGCGCTGCATGGCAGCCGATCGTCCCACGATGTTGCCAAATCCCCAAATCGATTCCACCTGCTTCTGCAAATAGATATTTTTCTTTGACAGGTGTTCCGCTAGCCGGGCATTCATTATCGCTATCGCGGCCAGGTCTGCGAAATTGTTCAAAAATTCAAGATCGTCGGCAGTGAATGTCTTGCCGGAGCGGCTGTCGACATAAACGATCCCCAGGATCTCGCCTTTCACGGTAAGCGGCGCGCAGAGCACCGATGAGATTCTAAAATCGAGCACAGACTGCCTGGCCTCGACACCGCTTTCGGTCCTGGCCAAGAGAAGCGGCTTGCCGGTGCGGGCGACATCCATGGCGCTCGAGTATGAGATGGTCGTTTCGCTCAATATGTCCTCGTGCGCAAGGTTCCGGGCCACTTTCGGCTCCAGCGCCCGCTCGGATGATTCGGACCCATCCGCAAATAACATTATAAATCCGCGCTCGCCGCCCAGAGTCTCAAGCGCCAGATCCATGATCTTGTTCAGGAGCGGATCGAGCTCCCTTATGGTGTTTATAGTGCGCGTAACTCTGATTAAGACCTCGAGCCTCTCCTCGCGGGAAACCTGAATCATTTTCACATCACCTTTCTCTTTCCGAGGTTCAATCCTCAATACCGAAAGAAGATTCTCCTGCTGTTTCCGATCCAGACCCGCCATGGCTGCCGTTATTTCGCTCTTGAGCCTGTCCTCTTCTCTCGCCTTTTCAAATTTCTCACCGCCCAGATCCAGATATGCGATTTTCAGCGCTCTCAACCTCCAGATTTCGGCGTGCTGATGGAGCAATGCTGCTTTTCTGATGGCGTCATCAATCCTTGCCAGCCAAAGCTCGGGCGTTTTCCCGCGGCCAAGCTCTGCAATTGCGTTCAGCCTGACCTTCATCGGCTCGCACCTGTCACCCGCTGAAAACTCAAGGTCGGCCTTTCGTATCTCGGGTAGTCGCAGGGCGTCGCCAATCAGAAGAGTTCGGCGGCGCCAGGCGGGGTCACCTGCTTTATCGGGAAGCGAGAGATGCTCGCGGACAAAGGAAGCGGTCTCATCGACCCTGCCGGTTTCATAGAGTACCTCACAGGTCAACGACAAGACAGCCGCCAGTTGCTCCATGTCGTTAATCTTGCGGGCAATCTCAATCGATTGGCGGGCTTCCCTCTCAGCGCTATCATAATCGGCGATTGCCAGATAGGCTTCGACCAGGCCGATGCGATTGGCCAGTTCGGAACGAGGCTGACCGATAGCAAGAGATAGTTCGAGGCCATCGCGGTATCTATCGAGCGAATTTTTCATCTCGCCTCTGCGAAAATAGAGCAGCCCGAGATTGTTCAGGGTGATAGCCTCCGACCCCTGGTCGCCGATTTCCCTGAACTTGACAATCGCCTCAAAGAAGAATTTTTCGGCTTGCTCGAGGCGTCCGCTTTCGTTGTTGGCGTGGCCGATGTTGAGGAGATTGATGCTCTCGATGCGGCGATCCGAGATTTCGCGAGATATTTCAAGCGATCTGGTGTAATATTCGAGCCCCTTATCGAATTCATTTCGCGATAGGTGGAGGTTGCCCAGGTTGCCGTAGAGATTCATGGATAGCCAGAGGAATTTGCGCTCCAGGGAAATCTCCAGGGCGCGGCGATAGAAGTCGTGGGCGCCGTTGAGATCCCCCTGCCTCTTGCGGATAATACCCAGGTAGTTTAGCGCGCGGCACGAACCCTCGGCATAATCAACGAATGAGAATAGCTCAAGCGCCTGCAAATAAGAGCGCTCGGCCTCGCCCAAGCGCCCCATCTTGTCATAGGCGAACCCAAGGCCGATGCGAGATTCGCCCCCGAGTCTTCTCTCTTCCATCTTATCAGCTATTTCCCCCGTTCTCAGGAGGTATTCCAGAGCCCTTTCGTTGGCGCCTGTGTGGATAAGGTTATTCCCCAGCGCCAGCGCGGCCTCGGCCAGCTCCAGCGGCGGCCCATTTTCGAGGCTGGCGATTGTAAGGGCCTTTTCGAGTGACGCGGTAGCCTCGGCCGGGGATATAAAATCGAGCGCCTGTCCCAATCCGAGGTGGGCCCTGCAGAGATCGATTCCGCTATCGCGGGCGATGCCCTTCTCCTCCAGGCAACTGATCGCCGACCTATAAAATTGGGCGGCTTTCCGATAAGCGAACACCGTTTTCGCATTCCGGGCAGATTCAAACAAACATTCAAGCGCCGGCCTGCAATCGTCGGCCATGAGATAGTGATGACCTCTGACTTCAGGCCCTGCCCCCCGCCTCTCATAATATTCGGCGATACGCCCATGATAAGCCCGACGGGTGGAATCGGGTATTCTTTCATATGCCGCCCGACGAAATTGGCCATGCGAAAAATCGAGCCGTCGCTCGCTGCCAAACGAAACCCAACTCAATACACCGGAATTGATCAACTCATCAATATGGCGGCCACCAGAGAGGTTTTTCCCTCCTATGGCAGTGATGTCGTCGGGCAAGAAAGAGGTCCCGATAGCCGCTCCAATTTCGACTATCGATCTCGGCTCTTGGTCAAGCCGTTCGAGCCTGCGGGTCAAGATTGAGAGCACACCCTGCGGCACGTTCAGCTTT
>Ga0315293_10000479_pt1 | contig 37156 bp, 59 predicted proteins | sample YL17G13_20_MG_FD_203071 | JGI IMG/M metagenome (GOLD analysis project Ga0315293, IMG submission 203071) | Sediment microbial communities from Yellowstone Lake, YNP, Wyoming, USA - YL17G13_20 | ecosystem: Environmental > Aquatic > Freshwater > Lake > Sediment | place: USA: Wyoming | collected... | reverse complement strand
TAAGACGTCGAAGTCAGTTCCGGCGCTGTCTGTGAAGAACAACTTTGTGGGAGCAGTGTTCTTGACCCAGACTGTCCCCTTGCTTGCACCCGAGAACGGAGTGCTGGCTTGCTCATCTAAGACGAGGCCAGTGGGGTCAATTAGGCCATCGACAGTGAGCTTACCAACGACGTGGACTTCGCCAACAGTACCGGATCCTGTCTTGGCTCCGGGGGTCAGAACGATGTCCCCGCCGTCCCCGTCGGTGCTGGTTGCACTCCCGCCAGTGATGTTTACAGGTCCACCGTTGCCAGTAAGACCAGTTCCGGAATTCCCCGCTTTAACGTCTACCTTGGCACCCGTGCCTGTGCCAGCGGAATCTCCACACAAGAGAATAATATCACCCCCTTGGCGAATACCGCCACCAACAGCACCACCACTGAAAAGGCCGATTTGCCCACCATTACCCACTGCAAGAGAACCCCCAGCCGAAATGGTGACCGGACCCCCATTTCCATTGATTCCGCCGCCTGAGACCAACTGTAAAGTGCCACCATCGCCACCTGCTGCTGCACCTTGACCGGCTGCGATAAATGTAAGGCCGCCGTTACCAATTCCAGTTCCTTGGCCTCCCGTGAAGAATGAGTTCCCACCAGTTCCGTTAACTGCTCCGCCGTCGCCAGCACTCACTATAAGATCGACTCCAGGATCCCCAGGGTTCAGACCGTCCGCTGTACGGAGGCTGTTCCCAGCGGAGAGCCTGATGTCATTGCCTGCTGTGTAGGCGTCGATGCCCGTGGTGTTCCCGATGGCTAAGGTGGCATCCAGGCTGCCACCTCCACCTCCTCCAATCGCCATGATGGCCTGGTTTAAGAGACCGTCCGTGAGACCATCACCGGCCCAGCCAAGCTCGGTCCCGTTGATGTTCATCTCGTTCGGCTTGGCACCCGGGTCGCCAGAAGCGAGAGTGGGGAGCTTGTCTGGATCCTTTTGGTACGGGGGGACGACCAGACCGTTGGCCCCTGGAACAACGAAGTTCCGGATGTCTACGTCGTAGTTGGTCCCCGTGCGATTGATGACCGCCCAGACTGTCAGGACGATTCGGTATGATCCCGGAACGTCAGGTGTGAACGTAGCAGCCGGGGTAGGGCTGTTATTGTTGAACGACAGAGTGGCGACCGGGACCGCACTCCCCGGAGGGGTGTAGACCAGGTCGATCTGCCAGGAGTTGACGTTCGTGTTGACGTTGTTGGCAATACTGACCAGTGGTCCTGGTGCGGTACCGACAAAAACCTGGCCAGGAATCCCGGCCACTCCCTGGGTGAACTTGATGAGTGCTACGACGGATGACATGGTCTCTCATAGAGAGACCATAAAAAGAACGGGCCTTAGCCGCTTAGCTGGTTTCTTTCGCCCTGGAAGGGGTCAACAACCTTGGAAAATCCAGCGTCCGTCCACGAGGTTCGGTCGGATGTTCTCGGGGAATTCGACCCAATCCATGCCCTTGGGTGTCAGGTGCCAGGAGCCCGTGTAGTTGTGCCCCTGGAAAGCCCTGGCCAGGGCCGTACCGTTGCAGATGACCTCGGCACCAGGATTGGCTGGATGCCTCAGAGCCTTGGCCAAGGTCGTGTACGAACCAGCCACCTCGCTCGTCTCGGGGTTCTCGTAGACACACACGAATCGGAAGGTTGCCATAAAAGCAGTACGTTCTAGAGATTCTAGGATCAACCTTGCCTCGGGGTTGATCCTCGCCAGGTGTAGAGCGTATCCGTCCCATGAGTGACCGTATCCGAACCTACGTGGGTCCCAAGGTCCAGGTGACCCCTGACGAGATCGACTTCTACGAGAAGTCTGGCCTCTGGGCCGCTGAGGAGAAGCGGGATGGGGCCTGGGCCGAAATCAAGATCGGGGAGGACGGGAAGATCCGTTCCCTCACGAGCAGGGTCGGGAAAGCCTTCGGAGGAGACGCTACGGCGGGCCTGGTTGGCCTTCAGACGCATCTTCCGAACTCCATCCTGGTCGGGGAGCTTGAGACAGCCTCGGAGGCCGCTACGGACCGCTACCGTGCCCTGGGGTACCGTCGGGTCCACATCTTCGATGCCCCGGTCATTGCCGGGATGGCCATCACCGAGAAAGACTACGAAACCCGTCGTGGGGTCGTGGAGCAGTTCGTCCCAAGCTCAAACCCTGAGATGGCCAAGCGGGTGCTTGTGGTCAAGCGGGTGACGAAGGGCTTCGGGAGCTTCTACCGTGACGTCATGGCCGATGGGGGTGAGGGCCTGGTCTTCAAGAAGAAGGATTCGGTCTACCGCTCATACTCCAGCGATGGCAAGGTAGACGCATGGGTCAGATGCAAACCCGTGAATACTGTGGACTATATCGTCATGGCCGTGGGCAAGTCTGCCAGTGGAGCCTCAGACAATCTCAAGGTCGGGCTCTACATCAACGGTGTACTGACGGAGTGCTGCACGATCAAGAACACCCCAGTAAAGCTGAACCTCCATGCCTTGGTGGGCAAGGTCATCGAGTGCAAGGGTGCCGAGCTTCTCAAGAGCGGGGCTCTCAGGCACGGACATTATCACCGTACAAGGGACGATAAACCGATGGAGGCTTGCAAGCTGTGAAAGTAGTCATTCTCAAAATCAACGCTGACGGTTCAAGGATCCCCCTCGCCTACTTCGAGGAGGGGGATCTGGAGTCTGCTCAAGCCCGCCTCACGAACTACGGTGACCCTGGCACAGTCGAGGCCAAGGAAGTCTCCGAAGAGGAGAGACGAGAGATGAAGAAGAACCGTGAACGCCGGGATACCTGGCTCAAAGAGGGCCGCTGACCCTAGCTAGTCTACTTCCGCCTCAGGGTCCAACTGAGAGGCATAGCAGAGCCTTCTCTGTCGGAAACTCCATACCTTGAATGAACCGGGCTGCTACTCGTAAGGCCAGCTTGGACGCCATGCCAGGGCATGTCTACAAATGGTGTATCACTAGGTCATGCCCGACGAAGAGAACCTGTCCGCCGACTGGAAAGAACTTCGGCCGTATGTGAAGGACAAGTGCCTCTTTGACCTCCCAGTGCTACCGGAGCATCGGGACGAGGCTGCCAGCACGGATATCGTCCAGGAAGCCTACCTCGCTGAGCTGGGCGCTCTCAAGTCCCCAGCGGACCTGAAGCCGTTCGTTCAGAGGTGGAAGAATCTCTGGCTCCTGTGGAATCCACGGGAGAAGGACCGGGAGGTACTTCCCGAAGTCCAGTCATTGCTGTACTTGGACTTCGATGAGGAGGCTGTCTTCAAGTACCTCCAGATCAAGACTCAAGAGGAACCCCCACTGCCCTACGAGACGGATGTAAACGTCCGCATCATGGCTCACTTAGCTCTACCACTCGGGCTCCTGGATGCTTTTCAAGTGGCCAAGCACTACGGGGTGGGGACAGACCTCGCATTGGTACGCCTCTTCTTGGACCCCTTCCCCGAGCATGCTAACAAGCTCCGGCGGTAGTTCTTCTGCCACGCCTTCATGTGTAGGCCAGATGGGTCGTGGTGTAGAGTGTCCGGATGGATGAGTTTGACAAACGAGTTGCAATGCTGGCAGCCCTCGGGGCCGAGGTTACCTTCGTTGAAGAGTGGCGTCCTGAGGAACCCCCTCGGAGTCCGCACCCCCTCAAGCTGTTCCAGTCTGTGAAGCTCCCGCTGACCGGCCGGGAGTGGTGCGAACTCTACATGAGTGATGGGGCGTTCTACATGGGGGGTTGCTGTGGCACGATGAGCGCACTCCAAGATACCCTCTGTCACATGATCCGGAAGGACTCCGGGTGGTTCAGCATCGAGAAACTCTCCGAGATCGCTGAGACGATGATCCAGCACGACTGCGAGGGGGGGGAGGACGACGACGTTGAGGTGAGGTTCGCCAAGATCCCCAAGAGCAAGTCCCTGGGGGATCTTGTGGCCACCTTCAAAGCTGCACTTGAAGGCCGGAGCAAGGACCAGATGATCAATGCCTGGCAGATCATGGCCTTGGTCTGGCACATCACCAAGGACTTCTACGCACCCAAGGTTCCCGAGACTCTGGGCCATCTCCCTGAGCCGGAAAGGTCTATCCGCATCCTCTCTGACTCTTTCCAGAGGCTCTCCTGGGAGCACCTGTTTCAGGCCGTGGGGACTCCGGACACCACACCTCCGTCACAGACCAAGACCAACCGGGCCATGGCTCTCTACAAGATGCTCCCCGCCTGGAAGACCGTGGCCGAGAAGATGGGGGGACTGGACCTCGGGCCTGTCGAGGGCGTTGCCCTCATCGACAAGGAAGCCGGACCAGATGAGGTCTGCTCCAACGGCCGAGGGTACTGCATCTTCGAGACCCAAGCCGAAGTAGATGACCTCTTGAACCTCTGGCGTCAGCAGGACAAGGAGTACGAGGTCGAGAAACGGAAGCCCATCGACGAGCGCATTGGAGTCCGACGGGTCAGGGTGTCGGCCGAGAAGGGGATTGAGTTCCTTACTTAGACTTCTTCCACTTCTGCTTGTCCCACTTGATCCCCTTCGCGGGAGGAGTCTTGTCCGTCTTCTCCCGCTCCATGTACCAATACTTGCTGGGGTTCTTGGAAACTTCTTCCAGACCCTCTTGGAGGAGCTTAGCGAGATCCTTCTTGGTAGCCATTAGTCCTCCTTCCACGCTCTGCGGCCGATGGTTCCCCCGTCATAGACGTAGTCGGGGATGTCCTTCTTGTGGTCATCAATGTACTTGGAAGCGTACTCGTAAATGTCCTGGGCGTCCAGCTTCAGTGCCGACTCCGGCATGGAGTCACCGATGATGACCTCCACGGGATCTTTCCCAGCGGCCACATCTTCCTTGGATCGGTTCCGTCTCTCCCCGAAAATGAAATCGGCGTCATCCTTGTGCTTGTCGTGGAACTCACTGAAGTTCTTCGCTCCGATGGCGTAGCTGTCAGCAAAGAGCTGGGCATCCACCATGCGGCCGATCTTCAAGGCTCGGTCGATCACCCCCGGCCAGCTCACCTTAGGATCCGCAGCCACGAATACGAAGGTGGGCTTGATCCCCCGCTTCTTGCACTCTTGCATCACCCACTCGTTTTCCGTACCGTTCTGCTCGCCAGCGGCATCCCAGGTAGCGGCAACCGACTGCTTCAGCTCAGGCTTGGCGGCCAAGATTGAACCCTTGCCCGCTGCCACGCCCCCAGAAGTAACAAGCACCTTTCTCTCACCCTCAGGCATCTTGGCAATCTCGTCCAGGCGAGACAAGAAAGCCTTCTTGACGATAGCGTTCGCCGCCTGGTGAAGCACCGCATTGTACTTGCCTCGGAACTCAGCTCTCTCCGGATGTACCGGCTTTCCTCTCTCATCAGGGGCAAGGTCTGGACGAGTCCACTGGGGCATCAAACTCTTGCCTGCGTCCGTCTCGAAAACCCAGTTGTCAGCCTTAGCAATCGCGGAGAACTCCCTGGCTGACTCGGCGGTGTGGCCCTCCACGAGGTCGTTGATGAGGCTCTCGACGTGTTTCTCATCATCCCTGAGGTTCTTGAGCCTCGGCAGCTTCGGGGGTGGAAGAACCTCCTCCCCTGGGATACCCACCCGAGCTGCCTTGGAGGGTTCAGCCAGTGGCTTGGACTTGTACTGTGACTTGGGCTCTTCCTTGGTCTTGGCCTCGCCCTTGTCAGCCACCCAGTGCTTCGACTTGTCCGCTCGGGGGTGCTCACCAAGGTAGGTCTTCAGGGCCTCCGGAGTAGCAAACTCCATGGCCACCCGACGACGGGAGTACCGGGCTGCTACTCGTAAGGCCAGTCTCAGGCGGGGAGAGTTCATCCTACAGGGGATGCCCTAAAAGAGGATTCTTCAGCCGTCTCAGCTTGCCAGGCGCCCGTACCAAGTGGGTGCCAAGAGGGAGGTCCCGTCCTGGATGCCCGAGTGCATCACCTGGACCTTCTCCCCCTCCTGACGGTTGTTGTTCACGAAGGCAACCGCCTCCTCGACCGTGAAGAACTGTCCCGTGGTGCGGATGTAGAGGATCCCGTTCCGCATTGCCCCGATGGTCACGTCGTAGGCGTCCTTGGCCAGCGTCCAGCCCTTACCGGACCGCTTGAGGAAGCCCAGGGTGCCCTTGGCCCCCTCGAAGGACGGGGTGTCATCACAGGTCGCCCGACCGTCCCAGAGCATCACGGACTGGAACTCCTCGAAAGTACTCCCCGTGATCAGGGCCACATGGTGAGGCTTCTCCTTGTCGGCCCAGTAAGACTCAGCCTTACCTGCCAGCATGGCCGAGGCACGGTCCATGCGGCCCACGTAATCGTAGTAGGGCTTCGTGAGGAAGGCCAGGGCGTGGACCGTGAGGCCATGTACCCGGATGTTCTTGGCTCGGACGCTGTAGAGGTAGTTTCCCATGTCAGGGGTACGTTGGAGGGGGTCAGGGATCAACCCGCGAAACTGGCCGATGTCGTTTATCGATTTGTGGGACTTCACAGCACATGCGGTACATTGCTGTCCTGAACCGGTCCAAGAGGGTCACCAACGCGGATGTCCAGGTCATGACCCAAGCCTGCTACCAGCAGCTTGAGCGGCATGCCGCTGTGGCCTGGGGTCGGGTGCCCTGCCCGGTCATCTTCCATGCGGACCCCGCCACGGTCCCGGACAATGCTGAGCAGATCATTCTGTTCGACTCCCCTACCGAGGCTGGAGCCCTGGGGTATCACACCGAGACTCCGGATGGTCGAATCTACGGCAGGGTGTTCGTAAACCCCGTACTCAATGCCAAGGGCGGGACCGTCCTGGATGGAGCCATGAGCGTCAGCTCGGTTCTCTCACACGAAGTTCTTGAGCAGTTCATCGACCCAGACATCAACCTCTGGTACGAGGACGCCTACGGGAAGCTCTATGCGGGTGAGGTGGGTGACCCTGTAGAGGCTGACGTGTACGTGGTCATGGTCGGCAAGAAAGCCGTGGCCGTATCGAACTTCGTGTTCCCCGAGTGGTTTGATTCAGAGAACCGTCGGGGTGCCCGCTTTGACCAGATGGGCCGCCTCAAGAAGCCCTTCACTATGACGGCTGGGGGCTACATGGTGATCAAGGACAAGAGCGGCGACCATGAGGTCTACGCCAAGAGCTACCCCGAGCACAAGAAGGCTGGCAAGACCCACGTTGCTGCCCGGACAGCTCGCCGTAAGACCAAGAAGTCTGCCTAGACCTCTACGATCTTCTCCAGAGAGAAGTCCCTGGCATTCTCCTGACCGTATCCGAGCGGGTTGCAGACCACCCGCGTTTCGCCCACCAATGTATCTACTGACGTGTGGGTATGCCCGTGGAACCACAGGGCCGGTTCCTTCGCCTGGATCAATTCCTCCATGTCACAGAGGAAGAACGGGTTGAGCACAGAGCCCTTGTACTGGGGATGCACGGATGCCCTGGCGGGGAGGTAGTGTGTGATCACCACGTCTCCCTTCTCGACATTCTCCGTGAGGAACTCCACGGCCCGCTTGTTCTCCGAGTAGACCCATGACTCGAAGTTCTGGATCTGTGTGAAGTCATTCATCTCGTGCTTCGGGGCCAAGGGTGCTTCCTTGAACCACAGAGGCGTGCCGTGGAACTTGACCCCGTCGATGGTCACAGAGTTACAGTCAAGCCAGAAGAGGTTCCGGTTCTGCTGACAAGCATCCAATGTGTAGCCAAGCACCTTGGAGCGATTGCCCTTGTAGAACTCGTGGTTGCCATGCACGTACACGACTCGGCTGTACTTCTTGCAGAAGGCAGCCATGACCTCGGGGATCATCCAGCCTCCGCAGATGTCTCCCGCCAACACCAAGACCTCGGCCTTGGTACGCAGACGCCTCATGAACTCGGCACCGTGGTCACGGTGTAGTTCCAGATGGAGGTCTGAGAGAACAAGGATGTCCATTGCCGGATTCTACACCATTCGGCGTGAGAACTCAATCATCCTCAAGCCTTTCCCAGATAGTTCGAGCCTCCCAGGTGGCTCCTAACTTGTCCTTGGACCAGTCCTCTAACTTCTGTCTTTCGGCTGGAGTGAGCTTGTGGTCAGGGACCATCACCACCTGGGTTAACCGCTGCCCGGGGTTCACATCTTCGGGCCATTCGAAGTGAATCTCATACCCAAGATCCCGAGCAGCCATCTCCGTGAGCTTCTCGGAGAGGAACCTCATGACCTCAGGATGCACGGGCACCACTCAGGTTAGGGCCGAGGATCAGCCGGACAGTCTCCCGGAAGTCCGCAAAACTCCGAGCCTGCTTCGGGGCGTCACTGAAATGGACGATGGTGTAGTACGCCTTGAACGTCTCCATCGTGACCACATGGGTTACCGCACCGTCCGTGACCCCTAGCTGGGTCTGCTTCGGGTCTCGTACCTCCCTGAAGACGGCCCCAGGGCAGTAGTGGCGGTACACCCTCAGGCCGTCGTAGAACTCGTCCACGGTCGGATACACGATTTTCTCCGGCTGAGTAACCATTTGATTACCATCCTACACTAGCACCACCCATGCGCCTGAGCATTTTTGATTTCGACGGCACCCTGTTTGCCAGCCCTGAGCGGCCCCCCTGGTGGCCCTTCCAGGGCTTTTGGGGTCGGCCTGAGTCCCTGAACCCGCCCTACGTCCCGGAGCGTCCTGGGAACGACTGGTGGGCTCCCAAGGTGGTGGCAGCCGCCAAGCGAGCTATCTCGGACATGGAGACCTACACGGCCCTCCTCACGGGTCGCCAGCCCAAGCTGGGGCCACGCATCAAGCAGCTCCTCCACGGCGAGGGTCTCCGGTTCGACGAGTACCACTTCTCGAACGGAGACAACACCCTTCCCTTCAAGCTCGGGGTCATCGAGAACCTGGTCCTCAAGGCTCAACCCGAGTGGGTGGACGTTTGGGAGGACCGTGGGGAGCACATCGGGAGCTTTGAGAGCACCCTTCGTCAGCTCGGGGTGGACTTCAAGGTTCACAAGGTGTCCCTTGACCCTCACGAGTTTGAGAACGCTTTACCCCTCAAGGTGGCCTCCCGATGCTAGCCCTTCGTGTAGCCGCCCGATGGCAGCGGCGTCTTGCCGATGTCATTGGTGATCCTGAGCGACTCATCCAGAAGTTCGAGGTTGTGTTAGACGTTATAGCACAACCTGAAAAGTCACTCCCCGTGATCCTGGAGGCCGAGAACTTCTGGAAGACAGAGGGGCACCTGTACACATGGGAGGTCCTCAAGCAGATGAGGGATCAGAATGATCCTCGGCTTGAAATGGTCAACCTCTATAAGTCCGCTGTCTCCAAGCTTGCCTTTCAGGTTTCCAACTCTTCCATCCTCTTTCAACGGGTGGAAGCTATGTTCTTGTTCCTGGGTATTCTCCAGCAGTATGACTTGCCGCCGAAGATCCGAAAGGTCATCGAGGCGGCAGCGAAGTACCACGGGACGAGGAGGAAGACTCCCAAGCAGGATGTCTCTATCGAAGCATACACGAAGATGATGTCTACTCTTCGGGGGCAGTTAGCAGCAGCGAAGGAAGCAATCGCTCAAGGAAAACCCAGGGGTCAAGCCCAGACGGATGCGGCTCCTGATGAGCTTCGAGCAGGCCCATTCAGGATCGTCAACACTGGAGGCTTCGATGAGAAGACAATGGCAGAGGTCCAAGCCGTTGTGGAGAAGTCGGTTCTGCTTCTTCGAGCCAAGGGTATCACTCAGGTACTCTATGGGGATGTTCTCGTATCGAGGACGCTCTCCAAGCAGAACATCCTGGCGTTCTACTTACCAGCCAAAGACGAGATGTTCGTGCGAGCTAACCTCAGGGGCAAGCAGCATGATGCTGTACGGACCATCTGCCACGAGCTTGCTCACCGGTTGCACTTCAAGTTCCTGAAATCCAAGGACAAGGACATCCGAAGCATCTACGCTCAGATTGCTCGGAAGTCCTCAGCGGGCAAAGAGAATAAGATCCAAGAAGTCCTGAAGGAGCATCCCGTACTCCCTGGAGACAAATACTTTGAGGGGGGCAAAGAATGGGAAGTCTCCGGCACCGACTGGGGCAATGGAGGCATCCAGGTCAAGTTAGTCCGCAAACTTGAAGACCCTGAGACCAAGCAGACGTTGGCCCTGAAAGCACACATCCGCCTTGAGGGCTACCTGGTCAACAAGGGCTTCTTGACGAATCAGGACCTTTCAGGATTCGTCACTGGGTACGCAGCCAAGAATCACGAAGAGAACTTTGCCGAGATGATCGCTTACTGGTGCCAGGATAAGCTCCCTGAAGATCAGGTGGAGCTGCTCAGGACTGTCCTATGACCGAGGATTTTGAGTGGAACCCCGAACACCCCACGGACTACTTCTGGTGGCTTCTCGGGAAGTTCCTGAAAGCCCTGGTAGACCTGTGTCTCAGGATGGGGCGTTGGGCTGGTTTTTGACCCAGCAGCCACCATCGGCAAGCTGGCCTGCCTTGTAAGCAGCCATCTCCCGCTCCCCTGCCTCGACTCCAGCCCGGTATCCCCAGCGATACGCCAAGAGTGCCAGGAGGGGCAACGATAGCGCAGCAAGGGCCAGGGGGAACAGTAGCGAGAAGGTCACTGGCTAACCACGGTGGCCGAACCAGCCTGCCTGACGAATCGGGGCCGACGAACACCGTCAGGCCACTCGACTTCCTCCTCAAACATCTTCTCGGACCGGACCCAGTAAATGGTGTCACCACTCGTGTAGATGACCACTCGCTCCTGGGTCTCGGAGTCCTTGGCGATCACCATGACCGTGTATTCGGTGCCCTTAAAATGCTTGTAGCTTCCTAGCGTGACCATGCACCCTCCAGGTAAAAAGCGAAGGCCCGAGCCGAGGGAACCACCAGGGAGGGGGAATACCAGGCGGCCACACGCCCAACTCGGGCCTTCACCTACTCTATACACCAACAGAATCTCAGGGGGGGTCCAAAAGTCGATCCCACCAAGGTTTTCCTTCAGAACCTCGGTGAAACTGAACCAGGTCGCCCAGGTGGGGTCTGCCCAGAACACAAACCTGGTGCTTTTCCAACCCGCACTCCAAAGCTCGGCACCCTGAGCGGTGACCGCCATGACCTTCCAGAACGTGTGCTGACCCTCCCTCAGTCGGTCTCCAGGCTTGAGCATCCGTGCTTCCTCGCGGATCATGGTGTTCTCATAACTACACCCACGCATCGTCCCCAGCAGAAAACGTGCTCGTTCGGGCTTTTTAGGGCTAACCGATCACACCTCGTCATGGTAATGTTCTCATGTTTTTCGTGTGAGTCCACGTTAATGCCCCCTTCTAAGAAACATGACGACAGCATGGAGGCCGACTGGCAGCGGATCCGTTCCAGGAACACGGGTGGGAAGGGATACGCTCGGCATCTCGTGGGCCAAGAATTCGGGCATCTCAAGGTGCAGAGCCGTGAGGGCTCGGACAAGAACGGGGCCTCTCTCTGGAAGTGCCTCTGTCAGCTTTGTGGCCAGGAGAAGGTGCTGAGCCGCCCAGCCTTGACAGGGGGTCAGGTCAAGTCCTGCGGCTGTCTCAAGGCCAGCTTGGTTGGCAAGCCTCGTCCGAAGCCAGCGACCAAGAAGTTCAAACCTCGGAAGAATGTTTGGCAGAGGCTTCTGGACGACTAGGCCAGGATCTTGAACTCACTCTCGAAGTCCGGGGGCTCGTAGAATGATCCTGAGCTGGACCACTCCGAGTACATGATCGTGTGGTTCGTACCGTCATTCATCTCGTACTTTGCGGTGACAGACGTGCTGGAGTTACGCATCCCGTCTTGGATCGTGGAATCCATGACCTCGATGACCCGCTTGAAGTTGCCGGGGAAGCAGACCCCATCCAGATCCTCGGGGTCCACCCCATCGATCCAGAGCTTGGCGGCTTCGTTGACCAGAGCCAGCAAAGCCTCGGGGTTGTCCCGAAACTCCTGCTCACGAGTCCGAGTGTCGGCCTCCATCTCTTCGTAGAAGTCCACCATGAGGTCGCCACCGCTGCGACCCTGGCCTTCCTGATGGGCTTCGGCGTTCCAGAACTCCCCCGTCGTCATGACGGAGCAACCAGTGATGGGATCGATTCTCGGCATGGTGCTAGTACGTTCTGAGGGAGAATCAGATCAACCCCTTGGCAAGCCTCAAGGCGAACTTCCGGTCCAGCTCCCGACCGATGACCCTGAACGTCCCGTTCATCCGATGAATGGCGAGAACGGTGTTACGGTCGTCCACGAAGCCTCGGCCCCACCAGCCCTTCCCCTCATCGTGGCAGGGGTCATGGCTGATGTAGACGGACCAGGCGAAGTCTGCGTCAAACTTGTCCAGAACAGTGGAGGGATTCCGGACGTACCTCACGAACTCCATCCCGACCAAGGTAGGTATTCGAGTTTCCTGGGATCCTCGGATACGCTTGAGGAGACGACGTGTGGATTGGGGGCTGTGATTTGGCTTCGGTTGGGCTGGGGTCAGTGTCGCCGGACAGCAAAGAGGGCGCTTCATGGCTTGATCCTTTCTGACTCTACACCGCTGATCAGCCCCGGGACTGGAGGACGTTCAGGCGATCCCGGGCCAGCTTGCCTGACCGCTCGATCTCGGCCAACTCATCCGTGAGCTTGGCCAGCACATCCTGAGCCGCAAGCATCTCAGCCCGCTTGGTTGCGTACTGTCCCCGGAGAGCCGCGATCTTGTCTGTCAGAACCTTCGACTCGTCCATGCCCACCAGGGAAAGCTGAGTCTGACGAGCCGGGAGAGCCCTGGGAGCCGGGGCAGCCTGACGAGGGGCCGGACGGGACGAAGCCGTGAGGAACTCGCTCCGACACATCTTGACGTGCTTGCACTCACCCTTGGCCCGGTGATAGAGCCCAGCCGGGCAAGAACATCCCGAGGACCGACCGTCTACGTCCTGAAAGGACACGACGTAGGGCTTGCCCGAACCCCCTTTCCACAGCTCGAAGCGGAACACATCCTGAGACCGCTTGGGGCTCGTCTCGAAGACTCGGTACTCAGTACCGTCCTTGTTGAACGTGAAGTTGCGCTTGACGCCTGCGTTCTCTACGTGATGGGTTCGGGTTGCCATGCAGGGGATACGCTTGAGCCCGGACCAGGATCAACCCGAATCGGCAACCTGGATGATAGTGATACTGCTTTAGGTTGATCCTCGTACCCCCGGAACGTATCCCTTCCATGTACACCCTTCAGAGCCTTATGGATGCCGTCATGGCCCGTCAGGCCATCGGGGATCAGGCCGATACCTTCGTCAGGGATCTTCACAGGGTGGCCAACCGCCTGGCCTACGGGCAGGAGCCCGGAACCGAGGACATCATCCTCGTCAAGGCGGCCGACTGTTACCTCAACCACCTGGATGACCCGGCCCCTGTCGGGTTCGAGGAGGCGTGATGTCCAACCCAAGCCAAGAAGCGAAATCCTCGGAAAACAGCCACCTTGCCGTTCGGAGAAAGTGGTCTTCCACCCTTGAGGAATTCCGTCTCCTTCTGGCCAACGCTCAAAAGGAGCGGAAGTCCCGTGAAGGCCGATACGTCCATATCAAGATACGAGATCAGGATCACTGGGAGGTCGCCTGGGCGTCTTCGAGGTCGAAACGATGCTGGCTGCCGTGAACAAGGTCAGGGCCTTGGACGGGCAACCAGAGGCCAACACGGATGATCTCTGGAGGGTCGAGGGATTCGCCAGGGGGCACTCGGACTACTCCATGAAGTTCGCCCTCTACTGTGCCGAACTGGCCATCCACGGGAAAGTGATCGGCCCGTAAAGCACCATCTGGGAAAGATTGGCTGGCGAGTAATCCAGGTTGATCTATCCTGTGGCCCAGACGTACTCCGACCATGACCACCACGAAGTCCCTCAAGTCCGACAAGACCCGCAACGTCATCGTCATCGCCATGATGAAGCGGCATGGCAGCACGACCACGGTCATGAAGGACCGTCGAATCGGCCGGGGCGGCAGCAAGAACAAGGCTCAGGGCTACCTCTCGGGGAACTATTGATAGGCCAGGCAAGATGATGGATCCCCTAGCCCGACAAGTAGCCAGGACCGCTATGACCTCCAGGGAGGAGAAGTCCAGCCGGGACAAGGTGAACAAGGAACTGTACAACCTGTGCAGGGTCTACCACCGCTCGATCCCGTTGACAGACCTCCAGGGCATCTTGGAGCGTAATGGGTTCGACCCCGAGGCCATTGAGGGCATCTACACGGGGCGTGACGGCAAGGCCCATGACCAAGTTGGACCCAAGACTTGGCTGTCCATGACCTGGCACAAGATGGAAGAGACGGGCAGTTGGGAAATCAACGCCTACGTGAGCTAGATCGCCTCCCAAGAAAACGTGAGCACCATGAACAAGATCGCCTCCCCCCAAGAACTCCAGACCGAACTCCGTCGCCTTCTGGCCTCAAGCCAGGAAGAGAACCCTAGCCGAGAGAAGCTGGCCGAGGGTCTTCGGTCTCTTGCCGACAAGCTTGGCTCGGCCCGTCAGGCCGATGCCAGCGGGCGGGATATTCTGAACATTGTCCTGGGTGGCCAGGCCGAGGTTGATGCCCTCTACCGCCGACTCCAGGAGGATGAGCAGTCTGAGGGGCTGTTCTACCAGGTGATGCGGAAACTCAAGAAGGAACTCGAACTCAGTCCAGGGGCGGGAGAAGCTCTGAATAGGGTCCGTGGTCTCGTGGGGCATCGGAAGACCTGGGACATGGCCCTGATCCGCAACAACGTCTTCAAGGCAGCCCACTCCTTGGGGATCCCGCTACCGTCCGGAATGTTCTGATGTACTCCTACGACCGTCGAACAGCCTCATCCACGGAGGGCATTCTCCGGCTGATCCTTCGTGGGGTTCAGAGTGGCCGTTCGACGGCTAGTCTGGTTCGGGCCTATATCGACGAGGTTCTGGAGGATCTTGAGGCGGACGACAGAGGGGAACCTGGAGCCCTGACCATCCCGGAACGGGACAGATGGTACCAGGATGAGGTCGGGGTTCTGCTTTCACAGAGCGATGTCGAAAAAGCACTTCAGGATGCTTACGTCCGTCTGTACATGAGGCTGGTCCCTTGGGCCACAAAACAGACGGCTCAGGAGGTCTATGACCATCCTCCAGGCTTCCCTGAAGAGTTCGTCCCCGCTGTGGTGGCCGAAGCCGTAGCCCGGCAGATGGCTACTCAAGACGCAGCAGATGCACATGCCCTACGGGACAGGGCCATGCATCAGTCGTCATTTTCGCACTGACACGGGAACCCAGGATGCTGCCTCCCACAATCGGGGCACCACTGACCCGTCAGGACGTCGAAGAACTCCCTCCGCTCTGCATCAGTGAGCTTCTCCAGTTGGGGCCAGGTGTCCTCGGCTAGTTGCTGCCCAGGTGTCAGGTCATCTTCGGCGGCCATACCTACAAAAAGCCGAAAACCCAGGGTTGAATCCGGGTTTCGGGTTTGGGTGCTTACTTTGCTGGTATTGTAGACTTAGCTTGCATTTCCACGAGAGCCAGGGGCGACCCTGGTAAACTGTCTCGGCTTACCGAGCAATCTTGAAATACCTCAGTGGAACAAGAGGTGCTAGGTCAAATCGCCTTGCGGCCGAAGCCTGGGGCAACATCCTCCTAATACACTGAGCCAGGATGTCGGGCAAGATATTTCTTTAGGTTCTTCCGAACCCAGCTCCCGAGGTCAATCGGGAGAGCCACGGGCCAGATCAGAGCATATACGACCGCCACCGCCAGAAGGACGATTGAGTCGTCGTCCTTGGTACTGGCGAGCTGGTTGAATACCCAGAGAGTTACGAGAGGGAAGCCGAGAAGATAGATGGGGAGCACACCAAGATACTACACCGTCTCGGCTTACCGAACCAAGATTACCGAGCCAAGACGGTCAGTCCGCTACCGTGGACCACTCGTTGTCGTAGGCAATGGCAGCTTTGGCCTTGGCGTGGATCTCCTCGGCTGACCAGAGGGCTGCCTCCAGGTTACCCCCAGCCAGGTTCCAGACGAGCCGGTACGGGGGCAGGGGGCTCTCCGGGCCAGCAAACCCGAGCACGGCTACCAGGACATGGGTGGGGCTCTCAGAATCGATCCTGGCGGCCTCCGCTGGGGTCACATCCGGATCCCTGAAGTAGGCATCCCTCGTGTAAGCGACCAAGGCCACCCCCGAGCAGGGCTCAGCGTACTCCCGCTTGAGGTAGGCCGAGACCACCCCACGATGTTCCCGGCAGACGTATCTGGCAGGATCAGGACTCTTCTTCCCGACCCCCGCTGAAACGAAGGCAACGGCCGACGGACACTGGATGAACCCCTGCCCCGGAACCCGGTCCTTGGTGAAGTCGTGGGCCGATACCATCATCACAGCCACGTCCATGAAGTAGTCCGGAGCCGTGACCCTCGTCCCAATGGTCACGGGCTTCAGGGCCGAACAGATATCCGAAACGGAGAGCTTGACGTTGGTCATGTGGGCTAGACGCTCGGGGCGGGCAGGTCTGACATCACTTGAGCTTGAGCCGAAGGTACCGAGAAACCACCTGAAGGGTTCTCTGGTGACGGGGACAAGGGGCACCCTCGTCACACTCCCCACCGGCACAGGGCCTCCGAGAAATCTCGATGGCCAGGCTCACCTGGCGAGCGGTGCTGGAGTAGCGACCACTCTGGTAGACCTTCATTTCGGGGTCGTTCTTGATGTAGTCGAGGGTGTTCATGGGTTTTTCCTCAGTCCGTAGCTCTGGGCCAAGGGCTCACCGATGGTGGGATCCGCATCGAGGGCTCCGACCGCCAGCTTGACCTCCCGGTTGAAGGTCCTCCGGTCCAAGTGGTCCAGGGCACCGTACTGGCACCGCATGAGGGCTTCGACATGCCTAGGGTCAACTTCTGACCGCTTGATCTTGCCGAGCTGCTTCCGGATGCCCACCTGGTAAAAGCTCATGACCCGCCCCACTCCTGGTCGGCAATTTCCTCGTTCTCCCGCTCGGGGCTGGCGAGGTTGCTGTAGCGGTAGATGTTCTGGAGGTCAGCACGGGACACGGATGCGACGTAGGCAGCCTCGTGAGGGTATCCGGCAGCCTGGATCTTCTTTGCCGCAAGGTGCTGTGACTTGGGGAGGTCGGAGGGACGGGTTCCCTCGAACGTGGACTCGACAACCGGAAACAGGGTGTTGCTGAAGTAGCTCATGCAGGGGATACGCCGGAGGGGTCACCGGGATCAACCTGTACTACTCAGGCATTTCTCGAATCGTCTGCCTAGCTTTTTTCCAAGCTCTTTGGACGACGAAAGACCTCGAACGGCCTAGCCGGTTGGCCTCAGCCTGGATTTCTTGCAGTACCTCCACGGTGACGTAGATGGATTGTTTTCGCTTGTCATTCACTTTCACTGGCAGGTCGGACATAGCACCCTCGTCTTGTAGGAGCCTATGTCCCTGACCTCCCAGCCCTCTGGAGCCGTGAACTCCAGATGCTTCTGATGGCCGGAGAAGTTGGTCATCGGGACGGGAACTGTGATGTCAGTCCCACACTGGTCGCACTTGACCTGAACACGCACGGATACGGTCATCCCCTAAGGATACACCGGTTCAGGCGAAGTGCGTGTAGAACCCACTCGGGAGCAGACCAAGGTCAGCACTCAGCAGCTTCTTAGTCGCCGCTCTGAGGGGCTTGTCGAACAGGATGATCACTACCTCGTCCAAGGGTGACATGAGGGCTGCAAGAGCTTTCCAGATGCCGTGGGAGAACAAGTGAGCCACATGAGGGCCAGCGATGTAGACGAAAACCACCTTGATGAGGATGTCCACAAGCTGGTGCATCGCCGCTTTCTTTTCCTGTGGATTGACTTCCTCACCCCGAGCCATTCGTCCAGCCACAGAAAACATGTGCTTGATAGACCGCCGTTCGTGGTTCAAAGCTCGCTTGAAAGAAGCCTTCACCTCCGCACGGAACTGGGCACTAGTGACGAGCTTCTTCAGACCGATGAAGGGGCCGACAATCATGTGCCAAATGTTGTGGGCGATCCAGCCACCGAGAGCCTTGACCAGGTTTCCCAGTCCAGCCTGCCTCATACCCACAACGTCGTTGATATCCTCGGCCGAGATCCCTTGGGACCGGAGAAGGTTCTCAACGCCCCCCTCGTCAATTTGGACGTTGGAAACAAGTTCATCCAGGAACACATCCGCCCAGTGGTCAACCATGGCCTCGAAGGCCGCTTCATCCTGGGCGGCCCGGATGTACCGGCTGGCGACTCGATGGGAGAGGTCCACGCTAAGAAGGGACTATCGAAAGGTTATCCCCGGTGTAGAAGTACCTGCATGAACCGCTTGGCGAATGTCATTGTCCTCAGTGGGGGCATTGTCCTTGGACTCCTCTGGTCTTTCCTGGATGGCGGTATCTTCTTCATAATCGCCGCTGCTATCACAGGCTTCGTGTCCTGGCTCGCGGGAGCCCACGACCCTAGAAGTTCAGCAGTCACCGTTGGCCTTGTGGTGGGGGCTCTAGGTTGCGTGGTGGCTATCCTGAGAAGGGTTCTGGCTGGTGTAGACGCATACCACCAGGAGAAGGCCCGAGTGAGAAGGCTCAATCTGGACGAATGAAGACCATCATCCACGTCAACCAGCACGTCATCCGACGGAACCAGAAGACTGGTTCCAAAGATCCTGTGCTTACGGTCAAGCAAGGTAAGACCAACAGGTATGCCCACGAGGTCAGTATCGACGGGCCGTCCAAGGTCGTCTACAGCCCGGACAAGCCCTTGTCCTGTGGTGCTCGGGTCTGGGTTGTGACCGAGGCTGAGGTCACCCTGATCGGTGAAGCAGCACCATCGGGTTCGCACTGCCCCGTTCAAAAGCCCCCGAAGGCTCAAATGGACTGGGCCACGCACCTCAACAAGGTCATCAGTGAATCCCTCTGGGCACCCTCAGGGGATCCCAATGACGGGGAGATGAGGAATGCGGCTGACGCTTTCTTGGCTCTGAAGAAGCTGGGTCTGAAGGTGAAGGGGGAGCGGGACGTGCTCAGCACCCTCCGAGAATATGGGCCTACCGCAAAGCTCGTGAAGGGTTACGCATGACCAAAGAACATCTCAAGTCCGTCTTCTCCCTGTATCTCACCCAGTGGGGGAAGCACTACCCTCCCAAGAGGAACGACACGACCAACCTCGACCCACGGAACAAGGAGGCTGTGCTCTCCCACACGATGTGGATGTGCGAGCAAGGGCGGGAGTTCCTCCAGGACGTACCCAAGGATCCCGCAGCCACGGTCGTCTTGGAGGCTCGCCTGAAGGACGAGGCCATCGAGAGGAAGAACATCGAGAAAGCCATGAGGTGGCTCGGGTTCATCCAGGGGATGTTGTTCTACACGGGCCACTACACGATTGACGAGATGCGTGCCCACTCAGCGAGTCCTACTGAGCCGTGACCTTAGAACTCTCCGAAGAGGAACGTCAGGCCGTCATCTTGGCTCTGTCTCGGCTCTCCATCGAGCGTCCCGGCTGGGACTTCATGCTCAACGAGATCGCCTGCAAGATGGACAACGTCTCAGAGAAGCGGGCCGTGATGTACGACCAGTTCAGGAAGCTGGAGTACGACGCCAATCCGCCTACGGTCTGGGAGAGGCTCAGTGAGATTAACCCACGGCCGATACAAACTCCTTGAGAGCCTTCTTGTACTTCCCTGGTGCATGGGTCTTCCAGGCCAGGAATGCCGCATTCGGGGTCGTGAACCACTTGGCAAAGTCGTAGCCCCCCAGGGCTTCCATCTGTTGGTACCAGTCCTTGTCGTGACTTCTTGGCTCAGGGAGGATCCCAGTGAAGAGCTTGACGGCGATGTTCAATGGCCCCTTGGGAGCATGACTCAGATGAGTCTTGAACTCATCAATGGCATCCACCAGCTCAGTGTAGAACTCGACATCATCGAGGTCGTGGAAATTAACCCTCTGTGGCGGGATGCCCTCCCTACGAAGCTTCATGAACAGCTCTTTGAGCTTGGGGTCATCCGGCCTGTGACTGGGATGCGTGGGAGACATCCACTGCTGAAACTCAGGCGTCCGTATCTTTTCCGAAGGTAACCCAGTCCCTCCGATTGCCCCCAGCGTCCAGGCTAGGTAACTCTGGGAGAAGTGCTGCATCTCGTGACGGAGAGTTGACGCAAGCCCAGCTAGAGAATGGGGATCAGACCCGTAAGGGATAGTGATGACAATCCTCCGGGTAATCCCCTGCCAGTATGCTTTCGCACCCTGTATAGCCTTCTCTGTAAGAACAACCTTTATGCTGTCCCAACCCGACCCCTCCATCTCCCTCTTCAAGTGCTTCAGAAGGTCTTGCTTGTATTCCTCCAGTTCTGGTTTGACCTCCCTATCCTTCTGCTCCTCGTAGAACTTCTTTGCCCTCTCCTTCTCCTGCTTGACGATCTCATCCACACGTTTACGGATCTCGTCCTCCCCGTACTTCCAGCCTCCAAGGTCGATGGGAAAGTCCTTCTCCACTGTGTCCCCGGTTATCGCAGAGACACCCGATAGGAGGTACTGCCGGAGCTTGGCTACCTCGGCTTCCTCCCGCTGGTCCAGGAGGGTTCGGGAGTCCTTGACGCTCTGAACTTGCTGCTGGACCATCGCGTACAACCGATTGGCCCGCTCCTCCAGATCCCTCTTCCTCTCGGGAGTAAGCTTCTGGAAGTCTTTGACACTCCCCCGTGTCTGGGCACCGAAAATCCACATCGCCTCAATCAGAGCGGAGTAGAGCTTCCAGTTGGTCGGATTGGCCTTGTACGTCTCCGCAGCCTGGAGAACAGGGTCATACCGGGAGAAGTCCTGAGGCTCACCCTGGCCCTTCTTCTTGATGACCGTAGCAGCGACGACAGCCAAAACCCAGTCGTAAATGTCCCGGAACATGGCCGGGGGTGGGTAAAATAACCCCGCCTGATGCCGAGCGGCTACTCTTAGTACCAGGACAGGGGAGGCCATCTTCCTAGGATGACTCACTAAAGAATTAGGAAACCAGCTTGTACCGGCTCAGCCGATGGAGCCCGATCTTGGCTCCCTTGTCAGTGATTATGGCATCCCCCTCAACCTTCACAACCTCGAAAGGCTCCTGCTTCCTGCGGGGATCTTTGGTGACCCAACGCTGGCCAACCTCAACCTGGACCTTGATTGCTGGCGGACGCTCAGACTTTGGCTTGAGGGTCTCAGGGTCTCCCTCAACCTGTGTGGGCTTCGGACGCTCCACCTTGGTAGACTTCATCTCAACGATTTCAAGGGGCTCTTGGCGGACTACTCTGAATTTAGTACCGTCTATGGTGAGGATCGTTCCTGCGGAGTAGTTTCTCGTTTTACACAGACGGTAGGCTACGTCGTAGTCCCCTTCTGTCCCCTTGACAGGCACCCATACTGAAGATTGTGGGCCACCGGGGAGTTTTACCCCGACAGCCTCGTTCATGGTCGTTGAATCCATCTTACCTATAGCGAAGAAAAAGCATAATTGCTTGGCGTAGCTGTAACCACTTCCTTCGGATTTTGCAAGAACTTTCACCCTGGTGTAGGGTCAAACTTCAATGTCATCCTGGTACGTCCTCAACGAGAATCACGAGCCGGTACCTGAGCCAGACGGACTCAAGGCAGCGGCGTGGTTTGGAGACTTCACTAACAGGGTCGTGGGGCAGCACGAGATCGGAGAGTCCTTCGTCTCGACAGTCTTCCTTGGGCTGGACCACAGCTTCGGGTCCGGGCCACCCATTTTGTTTGAGACCTGGATTCAGGGAGGCCCTCTAAACGACCGCATGGAGAGGTACACTACCTGGGGGGAAGCGGTGGCGGGGCACACTTCCTTCTTGCGTGTCCTGGCTGAGCCGACCGGTCAGCCTTTCACTGAGGTAGCGGTGGCGGTGGCTCCTACGATGACCCCAAGGGAATTGGGGAGAACCGTCTACGAACGGCTTCTGGAGGATGACTGACCGTGGCTAAAGCCCAGAAAGACCCTCTGGCCATCCCGTACAAACGCTGGAGGAACGTTCGGCACAGGTACCTTGTGGACGTCCTGGACGTGAAGGACTACAGCGGGACATCCCTGGCGGTGTATCGTACCGTGAAGGTTCGAGGGGTCCGCACCAAGGAAGAACGAACCTGGCCTGCGGAAGTCTTTTTGAGATCCTTCCTACCAGTCGGTCGGAAAGTTAAGACGAGGACCGCCTGGGACATCCTACAGGAGTAGCCAAAATGCCAGAGAAGCCTTCGATTGAGTTTGAGTTGGACACCTTTGACGCCCGCTTCGATGATGAAGAGGAGACGGCACAGGTCAAGTTCTTTGGGGTGAACGGGGAAAAGATCGTCGTGAACATGGACCGGGAGCAGGCTGAGGAGTTCGCCATCGAGCTTTGCCAAGTCCTGGGCCTAGAGCCCGCCGATGAGGATGCCGAGGACGACTGACCGGTGTAGGATGTGGGTGACGCCCCGGGAAACCCTCGCCTGCTAGTCAGCCCAAGGGCCTCTCCCGGGGCGATCCCAGCCCATGAACACCGCAGTCCTCGCAAGCAGGTCTCTACGGGAGGCAATAGGAAGCGAATGGCAACACAAGAGTCTTCCGGGAATCGTACATCTCCTAGCTCTGGACGACAGGAATCTGACGGTCCAGGTCACGGAGACGACCGTATTCAAGAGCGAGTGGCCGGTACAGGAGTTCCTCCGGTCATTCAAACCGGCCATCCCAAAGGACAAGGTACCAACGTGGTACGAAAGACTTCTCGCAGACAAGCTCCTCTGAAGGTCGTGCCACCCCCGTCTCCCACCTCACAGCCCGTGTTCGCCCACTGGGTTCAGTTGAGTGCGAACGCCACAGGGTCGAGGGTCTTCGTGGAATGTACCCGATGCAAGGCCGCCTACAGCTTCCCTGACCAATACCCCTCCCAGAAGGCCGAGCCGCTTCTCTGGGAGTTTCGGATGGACCACTCGAAGTGTCCGGTGCCCTAGGGGAAGATGTCGAGGAGCCGGGAGTCCCTTGGCTAGAAGCACACGGGCATCGTAGGAAAGCTGGTAGAGCTTCCCCTCGTCAGCAGAGTTCTCTCGAACCCGCACGGGGATTGTCGGAGCTTGGGCCATGACTGCACAGCCCAAGCTATACACCGACTACAGCACCGAGGTCAAATCTTGATCTCGACTTCCTTGGCCTCCACCTTGCCCTCGATCTCGACCCCGTCCACCGTGATCTTCAAGCTGTTTTCTTCGATGCTCTTGAATTCCACGGGCCAGGTCTGGCCTACCACAATGGCAAATTTGACCTGAGCCAAGTCGAACAGAAGGCCCCGAACCTTGGAGGTGGCAGCCTTTTGCTGCCCGTCTAACCATGCCTCGAACACCTCTGCGGCCTTCTTGTAGATGTCCGAGGCCAGGAAGCCCTCGACCTCTTCCACGTAGGGCACCATGAGAGCCCCTGCCGGGTTCACCTTGCCCTTGGCCATCTTCTCCTTGACCTCTTTCAGGCTGGGAAGCGAAGAGAGCCCCTTGAGGCTTACATGCAGCTCCTTGCCCATGTAGAAGTCCGTGGACTCCATCTGGACTGACTTGGGTGAGAACCCTGAGTAGTCGGTGAAGCCCTGCTCTTTGAGCCAGGTGGCCGTGTCCTTCCCGTAGGTCGTCTCGAAGCCCACGCTGGTCTTCGGGAAGTGCTCTTTCTTGTACGTGTTGTAGACCTTCTGAGCCGCTCTGGCTTTGCAAAGGTCATACTCCTTCTCGAACAGGATCTTGGCACTGACTGCCTGGACCATCTTCCGGTTGATGACCGGCAGGGCCTTCAGGTCAATCACGAAGGACACCTCACGCTCGTTGGCAGCCTTCCTGATGCGGGTCACCGTTTCCTCCAGAGTCTCCTCCGAGGGGTTTCTGACGGCACTGAGGGGGAAGCCCTGCTCACGTAAGGCCCGCACTGTCCCACCTGTCAGGCGGACAGGAAGCTTGTCCACGTTGACGAGACCATCCCGGATGATGGCGTAGTTCCGGAAGATGAACGTCTCGAAGTTGGTCGGAAGCTTGGATCCCGCTGGAGCAGAAGATTCCCGACTGGAGAGGTCCACGGTTCCTTCCTTGCGGACGAGGATCGAACAGTTGGGACGCTCCTCGTTGAACGTGAGGTGCGAGATGGAGTAGCCCGTGTCCTTCACATCCTTGGCGGCGAACTTGAGCCCCGGTCCCTTGCTTGCTGTGACGGTAGCGATCTTGGCCATCAGCTCCTTGACCTTGTTTAGATCCCTCGTCTGAGTCATCTCGGTGGTGAGCTTGGTGATCTCGGCTTGGTCCTCAGCCGTCAGAACCTCGGAAGCATCCACCCGACCTCGACCGATGCGGCTGTACTTGAAGTCCTTGTGGTCGAGAAGAAGACGGTTCTCCTCGTCACTGGCAAGTACACGTAAGAGATCCAGAACCGTGAAGGCGTCATCTGCCGGTACCTTGTTGGGATCCCAGCCGTTCTCGAAGCGACCCTTCCCGAAGGCAGCGTTCTTGGCCGCCTCCATGAACTCGCTGTATTTCTGCTTACCGAAGCACCCGCCAAACGCCTCGATGAGCTTCACATCTCCCAGGGCCTTGAGGAGAGGATAGACAACGTTCGGCTGCATTCTCACGGAGAAGAGACTCACGGCTGCGTAGGCTGCTCCGAGAACGGTCTCCACGGCTGCATGTTGGAAAGCCTCCCCATCCGAGATGTACTTGGAGATTTCCTGCAACGTTGATGGGGCCTTGCCTGTTTGGAACCCGAAGGTGTCCAATGAACCAACCTGTGCGGGAGACAGGTACCAGATGGATCCCGTGTCCTCGGGGACATGAACCGCCCCACCCTCAACCGAGTAGGTGGTCAGCTCGTCCTGGGCCAGGGAGAAGGCGAATCCCCCGATGGTATCACCCGGGATCTTCAGTTCGATGCGAGGTGCCCCCGAGACCTTCCGCTGCATCACAGCCTCAAAGGTCGGAGCGTACCGGTCGAAGTCTTCCGCGAAAATGAGCTGGCCTCCAGCCTTCTCGGCCATTGCCGTGAGGAGGGGCCGGTCAGCGTAGTAGCCGTACTCCACGAAGGTGGCCGAAGCTAAGCCCCCAGCCGCCTTCTCCACTGTCTTGAGGATCTCTGCTCTGGACCACTGGTTATCACAACCATCAGACATGAAGCAAAGGGAGAAGACCGAACCCTTGGTCTTCTTGCCTACTCTGTCGATGAGCCTGGAGACTTCCTCCAAGGGCTCCTTGAACCCTGTGAGGCCGATGCTCTTGACCCATCGGTCGATGGCAGCGTTGACGTCCTTGAGGTCCGCTAAGGTAGCGACCGGTTCAGCTTCCAGGAGGGTACCAAACTCACCCCGACCGGAGAACCACACTAAGCTGATGGTGTCCTTCTCCTTGAGGAGCTTTGGTAACCGCTTCTTGAGCTGTTCCCGGATCTTGGGAAGCTCGGAATACATGGAACCCGAGCAGTCCAACACAACGATGTGATTGGTCGGAACCTCGACCTGTTTCGGGGGCGGACCGGACTTGGGTACCTCGCTCTGGACGAGGTAAAGGTTGGCGCTGACTTTGTAGGAAACGGGCATGTGGAACTCCTTCCGGAGTCCCTACACCGGCCGCTCAGGTCTTGGGGGTGGGAAGATAGACCTTACGGTTGGTCCCATCCCCCAGAGACTTGACCGTCAAGAGCTTCTTCTTGAGAAGCTTTCCGAGAACGTACCTGGCCCTCCGGTCATCCCCTCCCATGAGCTGGGCGGCGATGGCCCCGGTAGAGATCGGCTTCTTGGCGGTCTTGACTCGGAGGAAAACTCTGTCCAGCTCCTTCGGCTTGACCTTGACGTAGGTGGACCTGGCCTGTGGGAGCTGCCTGGCCTGGGGAGCATCCGAAATCCCGAGTGCCCTGCGGACTTCCTCAATGGCGGCTGCCCGAAAGAGTCCCGTGATCTCCTGGATGAACTCCGCAGTTACCTGTTCGATGGTCCGGTTCGATGCAGTAGGCATAAGGTAGTATTACACCGACTCGTTGGATTCTTCGGCCAGTTTTTCCAGCCAGATAGTGATCATTCCGCTCCGGCCCGCTTGGCGTAAAGCCTTGGCTACTTCGAGATCCAGGAGGCCCGTCTGAGCAAGGCCGTGTTCTTTCTGGAACAGCCGTACCTCTTCCCTGGCTAGGATCTTGGGCTTCGGGGGTTCAGGATCCTCGTTCTCCAAAATCTCGAAAGACTTGCTCTGAGCTACCTTGGCCCATTCTTCCAATCGGGGGAGAGCCTTCTTCATGCAAGCTGACGAAGGGCAGAGGCCCAGGAGCCGCTTGGCCGCCTTGAACGTATAAACCGCATCCTGACCGCACTCGCAGTAGAGTGTGACCTTCCGTGGGTCCTGCTGGATTTGATCTATCTCGACAGGCGTAGGCTCGACAGGATCCACATCCTCGTCCGCTTGGGAGAGAAGGTGGTCATAGATGGTTTCGAGGGGTTCAGCCACCGATTACCTATTACACCGTATCATCAGAATCGTCTATCAGCCGGTCGTACACTGACCTCCGGATGACTTTTCGCCACTGGTGGAATTGAGAGTAAGGCAGAAGGTACGCCTGGCCCTGACTATCTTCCACCTTGGCCGCAGATTCTTCCATAGCCTTGACGGTCACCATCCTTTCCCTGCTGTCCTCCCATTCCTCACCAACAGCACAGGGGGGAGTGGGAGGCCGGTCCGTGTACTGAGCCAGGAAGGCGTCCAGCGTCAGCACTTCAGGGATACCACTATCCCTGAACTTGATGCATACCTCGGAGGTACTCATCTTGACTCCAACCTCAACGATGAAGGCGGCTTCGTAGGAAGCCTTGTTCCACCATGAGGCACCTGGGACCAGTGCTTCCGGGGGTACTCGGAGGGGTCCAGGCTTGGGATTGTTCGTGAAGGTCTCGGCCTTGGCAGGGATGTCTGGACCTTGGTCAGGTTGACCCCCAAGCCGTTGTACTCCCCGGTGGACCTCTCTGGGCTGATACCCAATGACGTAAGTGGTGTTGATCGAAGCCGTAAGAGGAGTAGGCAACCTTGCAATCTGAATCCCATGCAAGTGAGGGGGCTCACCTAGAGCACCCACAGCTTTATGGATCATTTCGAAGGCCCCGGCCCCGGCCCGAATGCGGGCTACGAGGCCACGCTCCTCAAGGATCTCTGCCGCTGCTGAGCACTGTTCCGCCAGGAGCACACACGCTTCGGGGGTACTCCGCGTAGGGGAGAACCAGACCCAATCTCTCCGGCATTGCCCGCAAGAGTTGATACGGAGACCCCGCACCTCTGAGGAACCTCCCCCATTGGATCTGGACCCTGCAAGGCAAGCAGGGCATTGGCCCTGGATGGCCGTGCCCTGCTCCAGGAAGCCCACCGTGGTATCTGCGGGGATGTGTGCCCAGCAGACAGGAATGGCTCTGGAATCGCTGTGAGGATCAGGCCCGTTGTATTCAAACCAGGCGGGGTTCATGCAGGGGATAGTGGAGCAGTGGGAGGGTTCCCCCAAGGCTCTCACGAACTGCCACATGAGCAGGAATGATCTTTGAGGGAGGATAATCCTTCGACCCCTCCGACTGTAGAGAGTGACTACCTCGCCCCAGATACCCACGACCAGGGCTTCACCACCCTCGCCCGAGGTGGTCAACGTAGGCTGATTGGGGAGTACCCAGACTTCCCCGATCTGAGGGCTGTCAGCGGGCATTCATTGTCCGCTGGAACTTCACCAGCTTCCCATCGTCATCGAAGATGGCCGAGATATAGCCCCACCCCTCTTTTGGCCCGGACTCAATCACGCCTACGAGACCGTTCAAGATACCCAGGAGGCCGACCGTGTAAGCTTCGCCGTCCAGCACTGTCTGGACCGTCGGATGAACACCTAGGGTCTCGTTACAGGAAACACGGTCCCGGATGAGTTTTTCGATGGCGACCCGATCAGCCTCAACAAGCTCATTCAAAACGTCGATGAACTGGTCCGCGAGAACTTCTCGGTCTTTGGGGAATTCTAGGTTCGTCATCGCTGGTACTTCTCGATCTTGATCTCTGGGCTGGCTTTTGAGGCGATGGCCACCATGTCCTTGGTACCTTTGCCCAGACCAGGGTCTTCATGGAAGGCTAGCACAAGATCCAGATACACCCCCTCGGGGTCAGGATGCTCGCATTTGAGCATTCGCCGGTTCCGGATGGGGCCAGCTCCCCTCTTGTGCATGGCCCAGTCAGCAGGGTACGGCCTCACAGTGAACCCTAGCTTCTTGGCCTCTGCCCCAGCGATGTTGTCTGCTCCTGGGGCCGCCCCGTGGACCACGATGGTTCCTGAGGGCAGCTTCAGTAACTCCCCCCTGATGGGGCCTGGGTCTACCCACTTGCGGGAGCCACAGACAAGGACTTTCATAGGTAGGGGATACACCAGTCCGGTGTATCCCAGAGGAATGATCACTTACGTCCAGGGAGATGCGACCCGAGGCCGAGGTAAAGGCTCAAAAGTCATAGCCCACGTATGTAACGTGGAAGGTGGTTGGGGGGCAGGTTTTGTCCTTGCCCTATCAAGAGCATGGAGGACTCCTGAGAGGGAGTACCGTAAGTGGCACAAGCAGGGATCCATCCTGGATGAACGGAAAGCCCTCTCGAACGACACCGTGATGATGCCTTTCGAGCTTGGGCAAGTTCAGACACTCCTCGTGGATGCTGAACCTACCTACGTCTGCAACATGCTGGCTCAGAAGGGCTATGGCCCCAAAGGCAAGAACCAGCATCGAAGCCCTGAAGATGAGGATAGCTACGTTCCTCTTCAGTACGATGCCCTTGAGGCTTGTCTGACGAAGCTGGCTGACCAAGCCCGACTTCTTCACGCTACCCTGCACATGCCTCGAATTGGCTGTGCGCTTGCGGGCGGGAGGTGGAGTCTGGTCGAACCTATCCTCCAACGGACCCTGGAGGGCCTCTCCGTCACCGTCTACGACTATGGCCCCTACAACCCGTAGGACGTACAAGCACTGCAAGAAGTGCGGTACCCGAGCCCGGAAGACCGGACAGACCTTCGTCTGGAGAGGCTTCGGGGGAACTCCCAAGGGGACCGTCACCGTCTACGGATGTCCCCGATGCCTACATCGGATGACCTCTCGAAAACGAGCCGCTTGACAGCCCAGCCCCCCATGCATAGGATGCCCTCGCCATGACGACCCGCGACACCCGCCACTAGGTTTCAGACCGCAGAGCACGGTCCCCTCCAGTTTCTCTCGGCTCCCCAACCCGAGACTCAAACTGTAACTGGAGGAAAAGTTGTGAAAAAGTATAGCTCTGCGATCAAGTGTCTGCGTGTGAAGTTCAAGGCCGTGGCTGCTGAGGGTTCTGCCATCAGGGCAAGAATCACCGGCCTGAGGTGGAAGGACACGCCCGAGGCCCAGGATGCCCTCAGGACGGTCCGGGAGGCCAAGAGGGCCGGAGGTCGTAGGACCCTCGGAAAACGCTTCCTGAAGCCCCACAGGCGTCCGGAGACGGGGAACCAGAGATACGCCCTCTGGAACGACAAGAGGGACGTGGGCTCCAATGCCCGCTACTGCCTCCTGGCCATGGGGTTCCTCAAGGATAGGCCCTACCGGACCCTGGAGCCGGAGGGGTCGAAACTCCCGCCCTACGCCTATGCCATTGTCCATGGCCTCATCCAGGAAGCTCTGGGTGACCAGGCGGATCTGAAGGCCGAGCTGACAGAGCAGAGGATTGCCGACTGGCTCAAGGGCACGATTTCCAAGCAGGAGGCTGCGTGATGTCCGACGAATTCATCTTCGATAGGATGACCTCGGACCTGCAAGCCTACCTGGACCACGGGGGAACACACCCTGGAGTCGGGGATGACTCCTACGCTGCCCGCAAAGAGAAGTACGAGATGTTGGAGAAGATTCTGCCCGAAGGATTGGTGTCACGTTTCCACAAGGCCAAGAAGACCTGGATGTGCCGGGACGCCACGGCTACAGGAGAAGCTCAGGTCGAGAAGAGCGACTCGGGGAAGTACGAGCTGCACATCACCAGGCACTCGACTGGAAAGGGCACCTGGAACTACTCCAAGGGCAAGGTCTACCGTGAAGGCACCCTCATTGCTGAGGTCTGCCGGAACTACGGTTCCTTCCCCTTCCTCTTCGTCGAGGACCACCCGAACGGAAATTCCTACTTGGTCGCCGGGGAGGAATATCAAGGCCAAGTCGTCATCGAGTTGAACACAGGTAGGCAGCGGGGCCTTTTGCCCGAGGAAGCCAAGCGGGGCCACGGGTTCTGCTGGGCCTCGTACACGTTCCATGCGGAGAGTCAGCTTCTCGTGGTGGACGGTTGCTACTGGGCCTGCCCCTACCAGTTCAAGCTCTTCGACTTCTCCGACCCAATGGAGAAGGGCTGGCCCGAGTTCCAACAGGAAGGGGGCTACATCGATGCAGACAAGAAGGAACCCGAGATCCGTGGGGACACGATCCGGACCTTCTACTCCGAGCGGGATGCCGAGGACTACGATGAGAATGAGAAGCCGGAACCAGAGCCGACGGGGTTCAGGGCCATCAAGACCTGGAAGCGGGAGGGTCTGAAGCTCATCCTCCAGAACGAGTGGGTTTCCGATCTTGAACAAAAGACCCGCAAGGACCGGGAGGAAGGCGAGAAGCGGTATGAAGCCTGGATGGCGGACTTCAAGGCCAACGATCCCCTGCACCTCGCTTACAAGGCTCGGATGAAGTCGGACACCTGGCTCAAGCCCTCGGACTATGAGTCCTACGGACAGTGCTATGAAGGCTGGAGCCCAGAGACCAAGGAGGTGGAGAAGGGTCATCACCCAGAGCGTCGGTGGTGCCGGAGAATCAACGAGAGCCGGAGCAAGGGCTACACGCTTGACTTCGAGTGGGCGGTCAAGACCGGGCCGGTCAAGCTAGTCATATACAAGGACGGGAATCACCTCAAGGACGACAAGTTCTTCCCCCATTCCGTGGAGGGTGTGAACGCTGCGTTCGACCATGCCAGGACCCTTCTTGGGGGTGGGTCATGACCCAGTGCGGGTTTGTCCACTTCAAGGATCCTTGGGAGGATGACCCTGAGGATCAGCACTGGGCTTGCCAGGAGGAAGCCACCCACACTTGCTGTGATTACGGTGGGAAGGTCTGCATCAAGCACAAGTGCCGGTGCTCGAAGCCTCTGCCCAGTCCGAAGGTCAAAAACATCCTTGCGGCTGTCATGCAGCAGAAAGCGGGTGCATCGTGAGTTCCGTTCAAGACGAGGTGGCCAAGCTGTCCAAAGAAACGGAGGATCTTCTCCGTGAGCAGATCCGTTTGAAGAACCTGATGGATCTGTACCCTGACCTCCAGAAGTACACGGGCCGATGGGGCAAGGTTGCCTACTACTCCAAGACCGTGAATGGCCTGGTCAACGAGATGGACCGTCGCTTTAACTGCGGCTGCTGTTTGGACAGTCCTCTGGAAATTTGGCCATACCTCGAAAGTGAACATGGAAGGGTTTATTCAGATCCCCCCTCGTTCAGGGTCGGGGAGAGAACAGACTATGGGGCCACCCCAAATTCTCGGTGGGAGGGTCGGATGCGGGACGCGGGTATCTCGGATGCCATCATAACCAAGGTTCAGGCTTACTTCGATAGCTGCCGAGAAGTCGAAGATTCAGAGGATGACGAGTGAAGCTCTTTCTGATCTCCCGCCGTGATCTGAGTCAGGGGCAGCAGGCAGTTCAGGCTGCCCATGCCCTGACTGAGTTCTTGCTGAACCATCAGGAGCTAGCACGGGACTGGTACGGGAGGTCCAACACCCTGGCGTTCCTTTCGGTTGCAGATGAGCGGGCTCTTGGTGTACTACTCAGGAAGGCTCGGGATCGGTTCACTCCGGTCTCGGCCTTCCGGGAGCCTGACCGTCAGAATGAACTGACAGCTCTGGCAATCGGACCTGAAGGCAAGAGGCTGGTCAGAGACTTGCCTCTTGCTCTTTCGGGGAGTACGCTCCTGTAGCTCAGCGGTAGAGCGGAGGGGTTCTAAACCCCTTGGCCGGGGGTTCAAATCCCTCCAGGGGCTCAATGCCTTCTCTTGACGATCTTGCCAACCTCAATGAGGGATTGATCCTCATCTCTGGGGCAAGGGGGTCTGGCAAGACTACGGCCTGTGCAGCTATCCTACGGCGATGGAAAGAGCGGGGGTTTCCGTACCAGCACTTCGCTATTCGGAGACCCGACGGGGATCCCCTCGAACTTGAAGGTGGGGAAGCCCTCCAAAATTACGGCGGTCGGCCTACGGCTGACAACGTACAGTACCGGAGCAGAGGGCATCGCTATGTCTTGGTGGATGAGCCTCTCCAACTGGGAGGGGACTTCTACGAGGACATACTCCCACGAACCGGCGTCAGGGTCATAGCGACCTCGGACATCCTCCCCTGGATGGCCCAGACGGCTACGTGGGTCTGCTACACAACGGCTCCTGCAATCGTGACTATCTATCCAGGGCCTACGCTGGCTACAAGCGTATCTGGCTTCCCTCAGCCCCCGACCATCTGGGAACGCCTTCTAAGCGATACGAGTTAGCTTGCAGGCATCGTCGTAGCCGATCTTCTCCATCCGAATGACGTTGCTCTGTGTGAAGTCTAGGGAGTCCCCGAGGTCTACGGAGGGCTTGAGGATGCGACGGATGTGGACCTTCTTGTACTTGGGGTCCAGTTCGGCCAGGTCGTTCTTGAGACCGCAGATTTTGAGGTCCGCCCGCATGATCTCGTCAGACATGATGTCGATGGCTCGCATGGTGAGGCTGGGGAAAGCTCCCTTGCCTTTCGATGCAAACGGACTCTTGGCATAGGGGTCCGAGCACATGACCACGTCAATCTCGGTTGCTCCAGCACGGATGGCCTCCCCGAGTGGAGTGACGCTTCTTAGGCCGCCGTCCGTCCAGAGCTGACCGTCTATACGGATGGGGCTCAACATGACCGGAAAGGCTGAACTTGCGATGACCCAATCAGCCAACTGGGAGTCATCCTGAGAGATAACCCTGGCCTCCCCGGTGTCCCACGAGACCGCTACGATCCGAAGGAGTTTCCCGGAAGCCAAGACCTTCTCGGTGTCAAGACCACCCCGAACCCACTTCTGGAGAGGCTCTGAGTTGTACACAGAAGGCTTCCAGAGAGCTTCGAGTTGGCAGAAGGGGAACCAGTTCTTCTTAACCTTGCGAGGAGTCACAGTGTCCCACAGGGCTTTGAGGGCTTGGTAGCCTTGCTTGCCCTGTCCTACAGGATACTGGCTGAGGTAGGTGGTATTGATGGCTCCTACCGAGATACCCGTCAGAATCTCGTAGTCTGCTCCTTCCTCAAGCATCCACCGCTTCAGGGCACCTAATTGGTACGCACCCTTGCACCCGCCGCCACTGAGAACCAGTGCTCTCATACGATTGCCCCAGCCGGGATATGGCCCAATGCAACGAGCAGCTCGTATAGCGCAGCCTTGTGGTCGCTGTAGTGGGTCCCACCTGGAATCACTGGCTCGACCATCTTGGCCAGCAACGCTTCACCGGCCAGCTCGACGTAACCCATCTCGGTCGGGAAGAATACGGCTCCGTCCATGTAGCCGATACTCCACTTGACCGTCATGGAGACGCCGGTCGGGTTGTTGATCGGCATGTTGGTGATGATGTGCTCGATGTTCACGCGGTCGATGGTCCGGACGGCACTAACCTCTACAATGTTGTCGTTGGTTGGGTTCGTGATCACGTACTTCTGCGTGATGGTCTTGGTCTCGGGACTTGTGATGATGAAAGGCATGTTTTCCTTTTAGGCCAACTCGTACTCAGTGACTAGAATCATCCCTATTGTACCGGTTCCACCAGCACGGTTGGTCGCACTGGTGCTGGTTGCACCACCCCCACCGGCCCCGTTGCCAATGGCGGCACTACCGGCTGCCGCTGTTTCTGTAGCGACGCCACCTTTTCCCCACAGTGTTGAACCACCGCACGTACCAATCACGAAAACTGTTCCCTGCCGGATGCATACCTCACCAGGCATCCCAGCAGCATTGACGTCACCGTTGGTTCCAGCCACCCCACCAGGACCACCACGCTGTACCAGTGTGGTCGCAGCACCTTGAGAGCCGAGCCCACCTGTACCGCCTTTTGCTGTGACAGTTGTACCCGAGACCGTGAAGGTTGTGTCGCCACCAGCGGTACCTGGGTTATTTCCTGCGATACCCCCGGCTCCAGCAGCACCAATCGCATAGGTGTACCCCGTGCTTGGTGTCACAGTGAACACCTTTTTGCCATAACCACCAGCGCCCCCACCAGAGCAGCAGGTTACTGTGCTGACAATGCCGTCGCACCCACCACCGCCTCCACCACCACCAACAAGCTCTACTTCTATCAAAACAGTGTTGGGTCCCGTTGTGTGCGTGGTCCCAGATACCAAACGAGTGACACTTCTCAGAATAACGCTCGGGAAGTTCGTGTTCGCAGAAGCAGAACCCGAACCGTACTCGGTGACAAGAATGGCCCCAACGGTTCCGGTTCCACCGTCTGCGTTGCCACCACCGTTCAGTACAAGACCACCACCACCTCCAGATCCGTTGCCCGTTCCAGCGTTACCGGTGCCTTGTGTAGTTCGACCATTGCCACCAGCACCAACTGTAGTAGACCCACCTTTGCTGGAGGTCCCTACAGTGCCAGAAAATTGAACAGCCGTGTGCCCACTTTCACCTGAGCCGTTTACATCACCGTTGGTGGCAACGGCCCCACCGGCCCCACCGGCCAGACTCACGGCGGTGGTTCCGGCTGAAGTACCGGCACCTCCGGTGCCTCCCGGTGCTGTAACGGTTGTACCCGATACAGCAAAGGTTGTGCTACCTCCATTGCCACCAGCTACAGCTCCACCTGCTCCACCGCCTCCAGCAGCGCCAATCGCGTAGGTGTACGCTGTGTTCGGGGTAACATCAAACACTTTTAATGCGTAGCTACCAGCCCCTCCCCCACGAGACGCGGCAGCGTTGGCTGCGGCAGACCCACCACCGCCACCACCACCGCCACCACCCCACAGCTCAACCTTGATTCTGGTGGTTGTCTGTCCGGTTGTGAATGTGGTGCCGCTGACCAAGAAGGTCTGGGCTACGAATGCTTCGGATGGTGTGTACACGGGCATGGTGCTACTTCAAGTTGCTGAATTCTTGCACCAATATGGCCCCGATGGTGCCAGCGCCGCCCGCCGTTGCAGCTCCACCGTTCAGTGTGCAGCCACCACCGCCACCTGAACCATTTCCTCCACCCGCGTTACCCGTGGCCTGTGCAGATGCTCCATTGCCGCCACCTCCAAAGGGACCGGACGCCCCAGCACCACTGTAGCCGAGTAACCCTGTGAGGCGGTATGAGGCGTCACCAGGAGCACCCGGAGCATTGATGTCTCCGTTTGACCCAGCAACACCTCCGGCTCCACCAAGAATGGGAAGCACGGCTGTTCCACCGGCTCCACCAGCTAGCCCACCTGTACCACCTTTTGCTGTGACAGTTACACCAACAGTGAAGGTTGTATCGCCGCCATTACCTCCGGCAGTATTACCTGCGGTGGCCCCTGTCCCTGCTGCACCGATGGCGTAGGTGTAGTTTGTGCTTGGTTCTACAGTGAACACCACGACACCATAGCCACCAGCACCACCGCCAGAACCCAGGGCTGCACTTACTGCCGTAGATCCGCCGCCGCCCCCTCCACCGCCTCCACCGACTAAAGCAACCTTGATCCTTGTAGTAGTGGCTCCCGTCGTGAACGTGGTGCCGGATACCAGAAAGGACTCCGCGATTAAGGCGTCGGAACGATCAAACAGGGGCATCACGTCATCTCGGTGATTCGAGCGTTACCATTCGCAGATGCCCAGATCGCGTCGATACGACCCGTGTACCCATAGGGCACCTCCAGCGTCGAGTTCGACGTGAGGCGATAAGCAAAGCTCGTACTTGATGCGGTCGTGCCGAGCTTCACGAAGCACACTTGCGTCGAGTCGTTGAAGATGATCGTACCCATGCGAGCTGTATTCGCCGCAAGTAGCTGCACGCTTGTTGCGCTTGATGCAACGCTTGTCTGCGTACCGGTTGCTGACGCACGGGGTGCAACTACGATCCCGGTGTCTGCCGCTACTGCTGTGACGCTAGCCGCCTTGATCGTGGCGTTGTTCGTCCCATCGGTCTGACGAACGAAGATCGCCCTGGCGATTGCATCACCCGTGGGTAATGAGTTCGTGCCGTCCGTGATTGTGACGAACCCACGACGACCCACCGTGTCCAGGGTGGGCATCGTGTTGGTGCCATCGGTCACACGAACCGGCCAGTATCCTGCCAGAGCCGCAGCCGTACCTTGTGCGGCCGTGACGGTTCCAGAGACCGGCACCGCTCCTTGATCAGAAGCGATAACTACCGGGAGAGAATTCGCTGAAGTCTTGGACCCCACCGTGGGGGCCGTAGAGCCGAGCCAGGCCCCGACATTCTCGTCTAGGCGACCGCCCACGAGTGCAGCGGGGAGCTGCCCGGTCTTGGCGGCATCGTAGAACGCGGCACCATCACTGAGTCGTGTCGCCCACGGTGCTGCCGCACCAGCAGCAGTGCTTTGAATCGCATTGACGTTGAGCTTGCCTGTAGAGTCTCCACTTGCCGACTGAACCAGCGTGCCGTCATCCACCATCATCAAGGTGCCGGTGGCAGTCCCACGAACAGCACCGTCTGCGTACTGAGTACCACCACCAAAGGTGTCTACGAATGCACCAGCCGACGTAACGATCTGAACGAACCCTGCACCATAGTTGGTTCCTCTCTGAGCAACCCAGTCACCATCAGTTCCCGTGATCGTTGCCGGTGTATCAGCACGAACCAGTACCTTAGAAGTTCCAGTAGGATCTGCTGGAGCAGCAACATCTTCTGTGTACTGAGTGCCGCCGCCGAAGCTGGTAATTGGATCGCCATTGGTATCTGGGATCGTGACCCAGAGCGCACCTTTGGCACTAGCTCGTACTTGTGTCCAATCGCCCTCGGCTTCGCTCAGCGTCGAGAGCTGGTCATCACGTTCGGCCACCAGGGTAGGACCAACCGGGTCGGCAGGAGCTACAGCATTGACCGTGTACTGGGTTCCACCGCCAAAGCTCGTGATCTGATTGCCAGCCGCATCGTAGATCGCAACATCGAGGGGCTGGTGATTCGCCCCAGATGCAGAGCTGGTCACCAGAGCTGCTGCTGATGAGCCCTTGAGTCCGCTCCTCAGAGTGGTCGTGGCGTTCAGCTTAGTCTCATCAC